>Ga0114957_1005427_pt1 | contig 10603 bp, 16 predicted proteins | sample BantaG_FD_87175 | JGI IMG/M metagenome (GOLD analysis project Ga0114957, IMG submission 87175) | Marine algal microbial communities from Bantry Bay, Ireland - BantryBay_4 metaG | ecosystem: Host-associated > Algae > Red algae > Unclassified | place: Bantry Bay, Ireland | collected 2014-11-21 | reverse complement strand
TTTTCCGGCCCCCCCCCCCCCCCACGTCAGGCTCTCATCCGGCAGCCCGCCATCACTGGCACCGCGTCGAATGTGCACAACCGAGACCCACCACACGCTTCCCCCCCTTTTTATGGCTTATCTGGCTGTGTGCGTGTTCTCCTGCTGCACTGGAGCATGTTGGCATAGCCGGGAGTATTTCAGGGTATGGACTGGAGTGCCGTGTGGACGTTCAACGGCACGTGGGATAGGTGGAGCGCTGTACGGGGCCGGCAACACCATGCCCCACTTCTTCGTCCCATCAGGTGCATCATGTTGACCTCATCTCGGCGCTCATTGCTGACTCATTGTGTCGCTCGCTCCCTGTTTGGTCTGTGACTGTGTCTTTAAAGGACCCACACCTCCATTCATGTGACGATGTCACCACGCGTAGCGCGCCGCACCACGTTTGCAATGCGTCGTGCGTGGCCGCAGTGATGATGAGGGTGTGTATGTCCAACGCCGTATTATACTCTCAAGCCCGGAGGTGTTGCACTTCTTTTTCTTTGAGCTGTTGTTGTGCCACCATCGCCGCGGCAAGGAGTGTGCATAGTGTCCATACCAATAGTCTATTCACTCGGTGCTTTTGTTGCACCTTACCTGTTCTACTTTCCTGTCCACGTCCGGTCCATTGATGTTCTGGTTTTTTGTCACCCAGTGTTCTTATGTACTGCTTGGAACGTTCCTGTGCGCACACACTCTATGATTGTGTTGTAACCTGCCTACTCTGTTGTCTTGGCCCCATAAGCTCTATCGATGCTCTGGTTTTCGTTGCCCCATGTTCATCTTCACTGCATTGATTGTTCCTGAGCTCAAAGCAGGTGTTGGATGGTTGTCGCTTTGGGGAGGGTGCGCGTCGGCAGGGGACTACGTTGAGCCCACTAAGGGTATCTATTGGCGTGTGACTTAGGTACTGGGGCATCGTCTCGTTCGTCGTTCCACTTTGTGTGTGTGTACCTTAGGCATCTTCGTTTCTTCATGCCATCGCGCTCTTGTCCCACTTTCTGTTCTTGCTCACATCTCTTTGCCACGTTGTATCTCCTGACCTCTGTACACTAGTTGAGACTGCCTCTGGCGATTCCTTCCACTTCATCATGCGCGGACCATTTAGTTCTGTTCCTAGTCTTGGCCAGACGCGCGTTCCGAGCCACATTCTACGTCCAAGGTGTCTTCAACGGCATGCAAGTCGTCCTCCAATCCCAACCAGCCGTCCACCACCAACTTTTTCTCGGCCGCATCTCCCTCACCAAAGCATTTTTGAGCAATCTCACAGGTCCCCATCATACCAATGATTTCTCTAACGTCATCGAATATGCAGCGACACGACGCGCGGTACTCTCCGTGGTCAATGAGCAAGCGCGCCTCCATTGCCAACGGCAAAATGCATGCCTCCGCCTTACAGTGAACAATCATTGACGGAGACATAGCCTCCCACTCCTCCAAAACCCGCTGCGCGGCATCCCCGAGATGTGCGGCGGCGCCGTGCCTCACGCTCAAGACTGGGCGCGGGGGCGCTGCTCGGCGGCGGCTGCGCCGAGGGTTTGGCCGTGCCGCCCCGTTCGGAGTTGTGGGAAGGGCGGCGGGGCGCTCAACCCACACGCTGGGTCTGGCCGCCTGCGCCGAGTCCCTCAAGCTTGGGCCTTGCAGACCATCGACAATGGGTGGAGCATACGAAGATGCGGCTGCACCCGATGTTGACGACAGGGGCGTCGGTGGCAGACTGCTCGGCATAGCGGTGGTTGTCACGAGAGGGGGTGTAGTGAAAGGGGGGACGACCGCTTCCATAGCGGATGCATGAGTATGGGAAGCGTGACAACGACCAGCCAATGGCGGCGCCCCAGGTTGCCCCACCAGTTAGGAGATCCCGCCTGGCCATTCGGCCAATGAAGCGTCAATCCAGGTGCCGCTGGAGCCAACACCAGTGGCCAATGAGTTTGGCGGCGCCCAAACCATGCCAGCGCCATCCCCCAGCACAGTCCCTGGGGCAGTACCCGTAGCCACGGGCATTGCGGATCTGGAAGCGCAGGTAGATGTACCGCAGGGGGCTTGTGCGGTGGCTTCCGCCGCTGCTGCATTTGAATTCGCCTCCGCGGTGGATGCTGCGGGCGCCACGGCCGCTGCCGCCTCTTGTAGACGCGGCTTTTTCGGTTACGCGCCCAACACCAGCAAAGTCAGCCGCCTCTTGTATCTGCGTGTGAGATAGGCGATGATCCCAGCGTCCAGTGGTTGTTGCACCGACGTCACGTGTGGGGGAAGCGGGAAGATTGTGACGCCATCACACTCGAATTTGGTGTGTGCCCCACAGTTGTCGACCACATGGATGACGGGAGACCAAGTTCTGGATGGCACTTTCGGCACGAAAACCGTCTTGAACAACTTCTCGTAGACAGTGCCGTCCATCCATGCCGACTGTTGCGAGAAGTATGGCAGTGGACAACCCTCTCGAGGTGGCTTGAAGAACTGTGGGACAGTCGCACACCCGATGATGGCGACGGGGACCTTGTGTGAGCCAGTAGCGTTGCACGCCAAGACGAGAGTCACGCGGTCTTTCGCCTTTGTGGCTTTAGATCCGCACACACGCCGTTGCCGTCCTGCAGTGATGTCGGTGCGACTGGGAAGACACCGTTACTGCAAATCGGTCTCATCCATGTTGTAGATGTTTTCTGGGTCACAATCCGCGAGATCTGACCAAATTTCCGCCATACGCCGCTCTCCCTTGCGCACAGCCTCGGCCGCCGAGCCCGCCTGGCCCCACAGCTTCACGCTCTTGAGACGGGGACGGGACGCCCAACGTTGGATGAACCCTGGAGAGCCCACGAACCCCTCGATGCCGAGATCTGTGAAAAATTTTCTTGCCCTTGTTTCCAGCACCTCAATCGTCATTGGCAGCTCTGCCCCGCCCATGGACTCGATGCCATCAAGCCAGGTCTTTAGAGAAGCGTCTGTCTCCTCAAACTTGGACCGCCGTGTACGCGTAGTGTCCAATGCATCGCCGGCACGAGCTCGTGTCAGAATCCGAGCGCGCTCTCGCTGCTGATATGTGCGGCGGGCAACCTAGCGCGAAATCTCCTTCGGGAAGGCCTCTTGGAGGTACCGCCACGTGTGCACACCGCTGTCATACATGCGTATGAGCTTAGTCTTGTCGCCCAAAGTCGACGTCACCTTGGTCTTGCGTGGCCTCTGGGGGGGTCGGGAAGCTGGGCGTAAATCTGGCTCGGTCGGCTCGTTTCGAGACGCAGTTGATCGTCTAGCCAGTTGATCACCTGATCGGCACGGCCTCGACGGTGACGACGCGGATGGCTCTGGGGCGCACTCGCGAGCAGCCGAACCATAGTGAACTGCAGTTTCTGAGGCAGCAGCAGCGGACGCCAAGCTAACGGCGTGCAGCGTCTCGTGAGATGGATCTACGACAACCTCCTGCACCGCAGCTTCGGCGGCCGCGACCGCAAGGGCAGGTGCTGCACGGAGAATCACAGGGGTCATTTGTGGAGCACTGCTGCGCTGCTAGCACGAAGCTCGTGGCGGTTGCGGTGGAGCTTTGGGGGAGCCGGTAAAGTGAAAGGAACCGGGAAAGGGGTGGTAGGTGAGCAGTGACAACTGTGGTCGCGAGAGCCGCGGTCGACAGCGGTGGTCATGACGACGGTGTTTACAACGGCGGGTGCACCCGAACATTACCGGCAGGGAGCAGCGATAGTGAGTTGCTTTCCGATCGTAAAATAATGATGGCTTCGCAAAAATGTCTTATTCGAATCAGCAACGGTCGATCTCACTCACTTATTGAGCATCCTACTCTCCAAGTGAATGGCACATAAGTGCGTATTGACTGTTTCATGCACCCGGCACCAGAAATTTTACCATTCCTGTGGCTGGGGTCCGAGGCGGCGGAGCAAGCCGGGCTTTCCAGGCCGTGCCGCAAGAAGGCGTGTCCAGCATGCCGCACGCTCGCTGAGAAGCGCAACCATACAGCGGCACTCAGTACCACGCGGCCGGGGCTGGCGGCAGCGGAATGCAAATCGAAAGCAGGTGCGCGTGCTCAACCCACCGCACCCTCAGCCAGGGCCCTTGTGAGACCAGTGACAGGCACCGTGACGCATAGCTCAGTGGGAGTGGAGGCGCACCACGCACCAGCACAGGCGGGCACGGCGGCCGATGGCGAGCCAGTTACGGCGACAAAATGCGCTCCTGCCCCAGCTGTGGAATGTGCGCCTGCGATGGTGGCGGATGGGGCTCCGATTGTGGCGGCGGATGGTGCTCTAGCACTGGCGTTGGATTTCGCACGTGTGGCGATTGGAATATGCCTTCCCGCCCAGCCCATTGTCGATTCTGCCATCGCCACTGCGGCTACCGCAAATGGCACCATGAACGCAAAGTCAATGGCAGTCAGTCGGGACCATCCTCCGCGCTCACCTGGTGGCTAAATAGCCGAGTGCGCTGCGTGCCAGGGCCAGGAACGGAAGGGATCCACTTTACACCCATGAAACTGTGCCTCACATGGCGGTCATCGGCCGCAGGCATGCTCGCTGCCGGTCCCTCAAGGCGTCGGAGACAGTCGCCCGATGGTGCCGGACTGACGAGGCTACTGTAAAGGCAATTCTCAAGAGCGTCTGCCGCAAAGAACGAAAACTTGGGATTCTTGCAGTTGCTCCATCGACAGCCATCGCGGCACTTCCCGTGCGCCTGCAAGCCCAGTTCCTCGTGGCTAACAGTGATAGCTACGAGACTTGGAGGCGGATTCAGCGCCTTGTGGGCGGGTTCCTGACCGGGCTGGCAAGAGCCCCCGCCATGCGTGCGGAAGGCAAGGCGGCGTTTTCACAGCCACTCAACCGCGTGACCTCGACGCCTGTGAGCGCGACGATGGTCAGCCTAAGAGCAGCCTTGAAAGCCCTGATGGAGGATCTTGGGGCGCGGAATCAGTTCATCGAGTGGCTTGACGCTGCACGGCATGCTGGTGAAAGTCATCTCGATTTTTTGCTGGAATAAGGGTGGACGTCAGAGCTCCTGTAAGGCCATCCTCGCGTGCATCAACCAGCGACATCCTTGCAGCAAAGAAACTACCATCCTTTTTGGTTCATTCCAAAGCCAAAAGTACAACTACAGCGCCCTGGCGGCGATGGCGGATCTTGATCTTTCGGACCTAGAAGACCTGCGGGCGGATAGGACCATGTTCTTGGGGGTCACGCGACTGGTCCAGCTGAAGCTGCTCGGCGACCATTGCGTCACGACGTCAACTGACCGTCACGCGGGTGCTAGCTGCCGTTCACCCTGTTGCTACTGTAGCGCTCTGGCTCGGCCGTCTGCTAAAGCCATTAACCTTATCCGCAAATGCGCCGACTACGGCATAATACAGGACGGCAGCCGCGACGCGCGCATTTAATGCATTCTCTCCCAGAAGGCAGCAGTTGCGGCGCTTTACGCCGACGGGCCGCTACATACCCTTCCAGACACTTTGGCCGTACCGGTCACCCTCTGGATTAAGACGCGGCCGCTGATGCTCTTCGATCCAGAGGATATATTGCCCATGCCGCTTCACGTTACGCTAGGTGTCAGCCCGATTCTGTTGACGCTGGGAGGGGACGCGGTTGTGTTTGATGCGGGGCCGCCGCGGGCGCACAGGTGCGCATTGGAGCTGACAGCTACTCTGCGCCTGTACGTGGGCGTGTCGCCTGCCCCTTACTCGGGAGGAAATTTTGAGGGAAGAGCCTGAGACAAGATTGAGCCGCGCCTGGCGGCCGTTTGTGATGTGCTGGACCGATATCATCCATCCACACGTGCGGCAGCCTACCGCTGGGCAAGCGAGCTGTGGGCACATTTGCTCCCGGTTCTGAACCGGGCGGCGGTGTTCGATGCCCGGAAGCGGCGCTTCTCCCGGCGGCAAGCGGCTGACTTCGTGGATCTCCTACAGTCCAGCTGTGGGTGGCTTAGCATCACACCTAAGATGCATATTCTTGCTTGCCACGCAGCTGACTGGCTGGACCACTTTCGGTGGCTGGGTCTGTTCGCTGAGTTCGGTAGCGTCGCATGGCACGGCTACCGCAACCAGAACGCCACGGTGTTTGCGGCGGGCTTCTTCTTGCAAAGGTGCGTGCGATAGGTGCAGCGGGCGGCAGTCAGCCGTGGCCCCGGCCACGCGTCACTCAACCGGGCGAAGAACCAGGCATGGGCTACCCATATTGGGCGGTGTGCCGAGCGCGCCGGAAATTTGCGAACCGTATGGACCCACTTGCAAGCTGGTCTAAGGATCCGGCAGTCACCGCAGACACCAACGCGGTGAAATAGGCCAACACTTTCTACCGTGCGGCAGTTTGGAAGATTTCGACCTACCGTGCTAGTCCCAGATCCGTGCGTGGGCCAACGCACTGCGGGTCGGAATTTCATCGCCGGGATAGTTGTAAATTTGCCGGCTTGTAAGTCTATAACGAGTAGACCCGAAAGACTGTTTCGAGATATTGCTGATCCCCGAACTTCGTCCTGGTGGACACTGTCCACCAATCAGATGCGGCCCTGGGACTAACTTCGTGCTCCTGATTGCTTACATGAGCCCATAAAGCCTGGAAATCAACATCAGCTCCTCTTCTTTTCTGCACTTCTGGGCAGGAGACAGTAGAAAATCTCAAGATCTCGCGTGGGCAGCTTGCTCCGTGCCAAGAATAGCGGATCCAGCGGCAACAAACAGTGAGTTATGCTAGATGCAAGGTCCTGCCACCGAATGCGGGCTTTCTATTGGCTTCGATGCCTCCTTACTGTCGTTATAGACCAATAATGTCGTTGTATTCACAGTCAGTCTCAGTCTTCCTCCTCCAGGAAAACATTCAGGGATCAGCAATAGCCAAGCTCAGCTCCTGTGAGATGGCCGTAGCATGATTCGGAGGATGATGTGCACGACAGTTCCGTAGATCAGCAAAACTCCTACGTTTCAGATCACCTGATTCTCGAGTAACCGCTGTGATTCGGCAGTTAATCACTACAGTTTCTGGACTGCTTCAACGGATCATCTTCGGGACTGATTCTGGGATCGTTCCAGAAGCAGTGTCATCCTGACCCGCAGATCATCTCGGGGACTCTCATTCGAAAAAAAATGCGAGGACTTGTTCAACTAATAGTCTGACTGCCTTTTGCGAAAACAAAATGTCTGCCAATTCCGTCAACAGCGTGAACAAAAACCTTTTGACACTCCGTCCGTTCAGACAAATGCCCATCGCGGCATCTGACACATCACTCATGCGATTATGTATTCTGGTGTGAGTGCTTCTATCATGTATTGAACCGGGGGATTGCGAGTTCGGGGCGGGCTGTGTTAGGACGATAGGGGACGAGATTGCCACGGAGCTGAGAACGAGTTTCCTGCGCGTGAAGAAGACCCAATCATTCATTGATCGGGACTGGGTGCGTCCGGGACTTCACGGTATTCTCGATGTGCGAGCCGACGCATGTTGACCCAGTTCCCATCCCCTCTGCGCCGGGAAACAGCGTGTCGGTCGCACGACTACCAAGTCACATTGAGGCTCCCTCTGCACACGCTTCGTGGGCCAGGAGCGACGCCCCATGGGCAGGTCTTGCTTTCGGATCGGTTTCGGCAGACCCTCCTCACGACGTCACTCGAAGTAGTCCAGGCTATCATCTACGATCGAGTCCTTGAGGCAGGAATCTAGATCAGTCTTGCGCGCTCGACCACTCAATGTATGTCGACGATCCCCAGGATGATTGTACACCGACGCCAGGACCGTCCTGAGCACGATTCCCAGGATGATCTTACTCCCACTTCAGGACAGTTCTCAGAACGATACGCAGAACGATCAGAACCAGCGAATCGGAATGATCCTTCGTGAGCATGCGGCAGCAACTTCTCCGGACAATTGCCGAATCTGCAGGTGCTGGTGTGAGGATTATTTCCACTGAATATCGGTGCAGATGGTCTCTGAGCACTTCTGAACTCCACTGCGGGCTCTGTCTCCAAGATCAATAAACAGTCGGCCTAATTTGATCGCATGATCAATGTGCGACAGTTCTGCGAACCGTCAGTGGGCGTGTTCGAATCTGGCAGTTCTCAATGTTAAGGAATCGGGGACAAAATGCTGTGCGGCCGCCGCCGAAGCCCTTAATGTCGTTGTAACCATCGGGAACGAGGCGCATCTTCATCGGGCCGAGGATATTTGCGTGAAAGGGCTGCTTGAGGACTGGCGCAGTTCGATGGATTGCTTTTTCGTGCGAAAATTTGAACGAAGAGAATCCCAACGCCGCCGCAGCTACAGGTCTGCTTTTTGTTGCGGCCGACCACAGAATCACCGAGGCATTAGGGAACCGAATGCAGGCGTGGGTCACACCGGGTGCGTTCTCACTGGCTGGATCGTGGGTCCTGTGCAGGCGGATCACGCTGTGTTGACCCGATGGATTGTGCGGGCTCGTCGACGCGCGCAACACGCACACGCCCAGTTAAGACGGGGCTTCCTGTCCTATCTGGGTTTCACACCATATTATCGCACCCGGTTGGCCCCCTGGAACAATTCTAAACGGCGATCGGCTCCAGCCCTCCATGTCGGAAGCATTGCGAAATCTTGGAGTCATTCATCGCCCACGCTTGAAGAACGCGAGAACCCGGCCCCAGGTAGCAGCGAAGGGGGTGATCATTGAGACGTGACAGCGAGGAACATCAAAACAAGCTATGAAAACATAAATGGCGGATTCTGTTCTCGTGATCGCGAGGTGGATGACGCCTAGCTGCGAAGAGATGAGTCCCTGACTGAAGTTCGAACGGAAAGGATGACGGACACATTAGGTACAGTCGGCATGGTCTTGAGAGCAAAGCTATGTTTGTCATTAATCCCCCCTCTATGCACACCCCACCGTGGAAAAGCGCAGGGGAGACGCGCACGGACGTTCGTAGCGTCTCAGCAAGCTCATATGCGTAAGGTAGCCCCACAGCGCGCCCACGACATAATATTATTAGCTCCACGGCCAAGCGAAAAAGGCGGGTCGTCACTCCCATTGTGATGTGAAGAGGAATGGCAACGACTTGCCGAGGATCTAAGGACAGCAGCGGCGCCCTAGCGATAGACCGGTGAGCGTCCTGAGAGAGCCTCGAGGTAGTCGCGTGAGGTAGAGTCGCGGGAGCGAAGGTATCAGCCACGGTGCACAAGTGCTCAGCCGTTCGTAGATTGGTAGCGGCGGGCAACTCCAGGTCTTGCGCGGTCCCAAACCGCTCGTCTAAGTCCGCGTGCGACGCGCAGGCAGTCGCAGTACTGTAGCACATAAGGCATGGCATTATGGAACTTGCCCCTTTGTGCCCATGAAAAGCACACAGGGCCTCGTAGTCACCCGACAAAAACAATCGCACAGCGCACCGCTCGCCATTCACGACGACGCCTTCGCGCACAAGGTTCTGTACGTGCTGCAGATGCTCCTTCAGCATCTCGGATACCTCATCGTAGAAATCCTTCTCCGCCGAACAGACAGCGACGAGGATGGTATTACTGAGACGGTGGGGGTGCTTCTGGTTTGCCAGCACCAGAACGACTTTCACCGAGCTAGGAGAGTCCCCCTTATCCAAGCCCAACGCGAGGTGAACATTCTTCACGTTAGGAGGGGGTGACGCCGCCAGAGGGCAGCTGCCACTACCCACCGACGGTGGTGAGTAGGCCTCCGTTTGAGGAATTGGCACCAAGTCGGCGCCAAGAATGAGACGCGCCACGAATCCATTGGAAGCGCTGAGAGCAATCAGCTTTTCAGCGACCGCTTCCTTAAGGTTGACCAGATGAGCCCCGGTACTTGTCACGCTGACGCGTTTTGCCGGTAGATCAGCCAATCGGGCACGTGCAGCTTTCAAAACCGGCTGTCTCGCGAGAGCCGCACGCGAATCGCCAAGCCCACGCCGGATGCTATTAAAGGCAGTCAGGCTCACTCCGTTGGTCTCGATAAGTCCAAACTGCTGCTCTGGGGTCAGCGGGAGTGGCTGAGCGGCCTTGCTACGTCGCCTCTGAGCCACGGTCGCCCGACCGCTCGCGACCGCTCCCAGTGCTACGGATTGCACATTAGAAGCAACGTCAGCATCTTCCTGGGACCCGACCACCTTAGCCATAGGCTCGAGCCAATCGCACATCGATGATAGCGCTGACTGCGCTTCACACGTGCCTTAAGTGGCGACATTCGCTTAACGTACACGCTCTTGCGACCGTTCGCGCGCTGAACGCGAAAGTCAGGTGGTCAGTCGTGTAGCAAGATGGCCGCCGCAGTCTGCTGCAGTGTAGGACCGTCGCGGTCGTTACGAAACGCGCCACTGCGGAGAAGCGCCAAAATTTCCGAGCAGCTAGGCGAATGAGGTGGAGGAGCGCGGGCTGATGCAATCGCTGATTGGGCCGCCTTCAGCTGCTCGTTCAGGCGGACGACACACCGCCTCTCAAAATCAGGTTGGTTCAGCGCCTCTGCACGCTCGCGTGTCAATGTGCACACGCGTGCGGAAAGGTGGGAGAGGCTCGGACCTGCCGAAACGTGAGTGGTCGCCAATGAGCTGGCCAGTGACGAGCCACCGACGGGAGCACTGCCAGACGCCGCGCTGGAGTGACCACGCCAATTCTCACACGAGATTGGGGCC
>Ga0114957_1005421_pt1 | contig 10612 bp, 15 predicted proteins | sample BantaG_FD_87175 | JGI IMG/M metagenome (GOLD analysis project Ga0114957, IMG submission 87175) | Marine algal microbial communities from Bantry Bay, Ireland - BantryBay_4 metaG | ecosystem: Host-associated > Algae > Red algae > Unclassified | place: Bantry Bay, Ireland | collected 2014-11-21 | reverse complement strand
GGGGTGTAAAAGGAAAAGAAAAAGAAAATTTAGGTTTTTGGGAAGGATTGGGGGAAAAAACAAAAAAAAGAAAAAAAGAAAAAAAAAAAAAAAAAAAAAAAAAAAACAACAAACAAAACGCACCGAGGAGGGGGGGGGGGGGGGGGGGGGGGTAGGTATATAGGCAGTAGCGACCAGGCAGCGTGAGAAGCCGAGGAAGAAACGAAGAGGAAGACAAGGGTACATGAATGCGTGGGCTGATGGAGCAATGGCGGAAGTGCGGGATCAAGTAACCGGTGAGCAGTGGCATACTCTGGTAATGAACGCCCCATTTCCAGTAGGATGGACCCACCAACGTCTGAGCATTATTCGAGTAGGTACATTGGCGTGGAGCTCCACTGATGTTGACCGTGGGCGGCGGTAAGAAGACTGACACGCCGCCTGCCAGAGTGAGAGCTGGGCTGTGTGGCTAGAAGAGAAGATGGCACCACAAACGTGTTATCGCTCAATATCCCGGCTTCTCCTCTGCCCATCATTCACACCACCACCCAGAAGACAAATGGCAAAGTGAGTCGGTTGGTCGCAGCTCATATGCCCTTTGGCCGACGCAGACTGCCACTCCGATCGGGTGGCAGCGGCGGGCCTTTCCAAGTGGCGGACGCTAAATAGGACGGCCAATGTCCCAAAGGCGGCTGGGAGGTGGGGTACGCTGGAATTGCTCTTTGCGTGGCTGGTTCTACTGTCCACCGACAGATCATCCCGCTGAGGCGCGAATCTCCTATCTTGGTTAGGGTTTTGTGGCCGCTTGCTTCCTAGCATGGGCTTTCTTGTGGAAGGGGTCCGATGTGTCATCTTGGGCAGAGATGCAGGTTACAAAGCGAGAGTTTTTCTTCACAGTGCTCTTTGAACGACGCCGCTCGGTCCAGGCGAGCTAGCGGCAGATACGTGGATCTCAGCTGGACGAACAGTTGCTGCTGAGATTCTTGTGCACTCGTGGTTTGCTGGCTGGACCCTTGCCCCAGGGAGCGTCGTTGCTTGCCGCGAACGACGCCATACCTTTACTCTTCCTCCAGCCCCCCGCCATGGTCTCTCACACCGCTTTGCACTGCCCCCGTTGTATGGCGCTGTCGGACATTGATGTCAATGATTATAAGGTTGTTGTGGCCCTAAGCGTGCAGAGTATTCGTCTACATCGGCCAGCAGCATTTTCCAGTCTCGTCCGACAAGCGAGGACGGTCGGCTCTTGCCGTGGGACACGCCAAAACAAACTCCGCGACTTCCGCTTGGGCGTTCATAACACCATGCGCGACTACTTCGGCGTGTATGGGCTACCGCCCATGTATGAAGACGCGGACTTTGAGAGCGTCGGGTTCGCATGCCCCGAATGCTGTTCCGAAGAATCAACGACGGTATAATGGACGAACTGTTCTTTCAGCAGCGTAGCAACGCAGCAAGACAGCTACTGGTACAACCCTTGCAGAACATCGTCTGCGCGCAGCGGGTGCTCACCTTTGGCGAGGCAGCAGACCGTGCCGACGAGTTCGTCCGCATCTCGGGCTCTACCACTTGACTGGCCGTGGGGCACCTCACGCGCTCTATTTCGCAGCACTGTCAGTCGACCTATCTGCGCAAGCCGACGATTGACGAGTTGCGGGTCATCCTTGCGCGCTACGAGAGGCGGCACTTTCATTGGCAGTGGGCAGCATGGCCCAAGGGGCCCGCGGGAGCATACTAAGAACACCACGAGCCCCGCAGTATTGTGACGCAAACAATTTGGGACGTGGACCCTCACATTAATCACTTCTTTTTCGGTGCTTCTGGTTCCATGATTGACTTGAATGTGTTGGATATATCGCCTGTTTTGTCCGACGTGTGCCAGGATTTCTGGCCTCCTGCTTACGAATTGTCCTTCCACGGCCGGCCTTGCACCTCGGCCTACTACCTCGTGGGCGGAATTTACCTGAAGTACCCCTTCCTTGTGGCTGCCTACCCCATCCCTTTGACGTTCGTGGAACGGGCATTCAACCGTCTACAAGAAGCGGTGCGGACAGATGTTGAGCGCTTGTGCGCTGTGATCATCGCGCGCTTCCACGTGGCGCTCAGCCCTGCCCGGGCCTTTTTCATGGCCAACATTGCGACCGCTGCTTGTGCAGTGGCGATCATGCACAACATGAGCAGCATCCTACTACAAGACGGATACGTCGCGCGGCGGCGGTCGGCATGTTCCTCCCATCAGAGTGATGACACGCCTGCCGAAGGGGATGGCCTGGTGGGTGTGGCACAGGAAGCCAAATCGGGTGATGGAGGGCGCGCTGGTGGGAGTACCGGAGACGGCGACTGCGGGGGCGGCCACGGCGACGGTGGCCGACGTGTCCAAGGGGTTGGCACAGACAGCGCGCAGCCGACCGCCGGCGGAAGCGGAAGCGGATGCTGTGGGCGTGGGATGCCGCCTGTCCGCGGTAGCGGTGACTAATTGGATGATGAAGGTGTGGGCGGAGCCCCACTTGCTGCTGGCGGGGAAGGCCGGAGAGAGAGTATGGGTGGGTCATCCTCCCTCCTTATCGTACTGCCTCCTTATTCCCCCCCCCCCACGTGCACGGCCGACTCGGATGCCCGGCCATTTGTCGCTGCAGCCACGACGACGGTCGTAGGGTGAGGTTGCCGCAGTCTCAATGCCTCTGACGAACGCGGCGGCTGCACTGGTTGCCCGTGCGCGACGAGGAGGCTGACATGACCGGAAGCAATCTAGCGCATGGGGAGAAGCGCCAGGTGTGTCGAGCAGAGGCGCCGTCGCCACCGCTGCGCCGTCGGCTCATACTACGGAGGCCGGCGAGTGGCCGGCAACTCCCTTGACGCCGCCCACGCGTCCGGGAAGGCCGTTGCGCTATGTGGCGTTATGAGAGGCGACTGCAACAGGGGCAGTTACTGCGGCGACAGGTGGTGGCGTCTGCGGCGGACACAGGTGCGGCCGTGCTTTTAGTATCGGAAACGGCAATTGCAAGTGCACAAGCGGGCGTTTTGCGTGCAGCCGCAATGAGCCATGGCCGCCTGCAATGCTGCCCCTTGGACTCGAGGCTTTCTGACGGGGGTTGGCCGCCGTTGCTGACGTGGCCGCCGGGGAGCCAAGTTGCGTCATGGCCCTCGGCTGTCGCGTCGCTGACGCGATAGGGCTGCTTTGGGCGCAGTTACAGCGCGTGTCCGAGCACCCTGAGCATAATGGACGCGGCATTACAAGTACCTTTCCAACCCTCCCACTCTCCAAAACCACCTCCCCACCCCCGCTGCCATCCCTCCCTTCACCGCGCTGAGCGTGTCGGATGACAGGCAGAGGTAAGGCTTGATGGCTTCCGGTGTCGACACCGCGGCCGCCGCCGCATCAATGACGGCGTCTGGCCGGCGTCTATGCGATCGGTTCATATTGGAACTGTCAGGTGGTGCCGTAGAAGTAGGCTGTAATTGGTGCACCCCCGCGACAGATACCATGGTCCCGCGCGGATCGCCGACAGGTGGCCTGCTACCATGCCTGCGCGGCCTTTGGCTGCGGCGTATTCGGCCGCCGGGCCGCCGCCCACGATTCACAACGAACTGTGGTTCGTGCAGTTGTGAAAGGCGGCGTTTTCTCTGCCGTGACTGTCGTCCCGCTGAGAGGCGACAGAAAACGCGCCGCTGCGGCGATCCGCAGCGTCGGGTTCCTCACGATCCTTTTTCGTAGGCTGCTAGAGGCAAAAGGCGGCGATAGTGTGCGGAGGCGCCACAAAACAACGCAGCTGAGGGTGTGGGAGCGTCATCACCCCCGCTCCTGGTCTCTTTCCGCGGCCTCAGCCGGCAGCAACTCAGCGACCAGACGCCGCGGCGGAGGCGTCAACGGCAGCGAGTGTGCTGGCAGGGGAATATGCTGTCGGAAGCTCTGTCATTTCCTGAACATGGCCGGTGACCGTGCCTGAGCCGCCGCGTCGCATCACATCCACCACGCGGCGCAGCGGCTGGTAATGTAAACCGTTGCCGCGCTGCCGCCGCTCTGGATTCAACGGTGGGCCAGGCTTCTTCTGCACGCTACGGTGCGGAAGGTTGCCTCATGTACGGCGCGGCTTCCATCTCTAGAGCTTGGTTGCCTGAGATGCTGCTGGTGCGTGAGGAGCGCGGTAGCGTGGTGGGGGTGGAGGGGCGTGACCGGCGACAGCGAGAAAACTGCTGTCCGCAGCGCTACCAGCTCCCGCTCACGGACGATCCTTTCGTCTTGACAAGAACAGAAGAATAAGCCAATGGAAGTCGGGACTGTTGACCCCGTATGATGTGACTCGATGATACTGTCAAGTATCGTGAAGTAAGCACTGCGACCAACTTTGGCAGTGCGATTAGTAATGCGGTACCACGGTGTGAAACGCAACGGCTTCCTATTTTCTAATGAAGCGTCACTGCACCACTTGCCGCAGCACGAATGTTACGTGGTGAGCAAATCTGTGTGACGGAGCATAGCATACCATTATGAAGGTCCTCTTCAGACATTCGCGCTCAGGCCACAGATATTCTGAACCAAAGCAGACGCAACGTCGTCAGCTCTGGCGCCCCCCCCCATCCACAGTGCAGTTGACATGGACGCCGCGGGCACCTCGACTGTAACGACGGCTACTCCCGTAAAGGGATTCTCTGGTCAAGCGTGACGTCCACGCAATTGGTTGAGCTATGTATCGTCGGGGACAACAAGCAGTAGGGGTGGCGCCGACTGGGAGAAGGGAGGAATCCGCGGCGTGCTTTGCAAGGGGAGCGTGCTGTACCCGTGACACAGATGGCCCCAAGAGGAGGGTGAAATGCTTTACCGTCAGCTGCATGCAGCTCTTACGCGAACGTACAGTGAAGTACCTGTGCAGGCAGAGCTAGTGGATGCGAGACTACGGACAAGAGGCGCTGCAATTCATTTTGTCTGAGAGGGCGTGCCCTGCAGCAGCTCTTGACCGGACGGTTGTGTGCAATTCATCCGCAGGAAGCTCCACGGACGTGCAGTCATGCGAGCAGAACGGCGTGAGCGCAGAGTGGGGTGATGGATGGGATACCCTGTGCCAGCGCATAATGTGACGATTGGCCTTGGCAGGGAACGAGGTGGGGAACATATGACCGAGACTGTGGTCCCACGCATGATGGCGACTACGGCAGAGACTGCCAGGACCATCGGTCATGTGCTTTGGCCATCTTCAACCCAAGCCGCCCATGCGCTCATTGTATACAAAAAGGTCTGTCACAAGAGTACACCAGAGGGAAATTTCCGGAGAGGGACGACATCTGTCAGTCGTATCGTGCAGTCATACTTCTGGGATTCCCGCGGAGTGGCCGAAGTTGGAACATTTGCCGAGGACATGGCACTCAAGTCGGCTGATCAAGGGACAGTGCGACTCCTCTTTGCGGCAGTCGCGCGCGCTGCACCCGCTCGACGCTTGGAAGCCCTCGTCATGATTGTCTGACTCGATGTTGGGTGTGCCCGCAGGGCTGCTCGGCGCGTACTGCCTGCCGGGGGGGATCTACTGAAGGCAGCCCCAACCGCGAGGCAGCAGCTCCGCAGTCGACACCACGACCTACTCCACGAGGCCCGGTTACCGGGGCATTCGCGGCGGACGCGCGTCCGTGGCCGCCTCGGGCTGCATCGCTGAGTGCTTCGAGAGCGGAGGCACTGGCAGCGGCACCAGCCACTGGAGCACTTCCGCAGTCCGCCGGGTTTTTTGCGCTTCACGCCGGCTTCTCACGAACCGCTCACATGAGAGTGCCCACAAAGATGTCCGTCACGCCGGCGCCGTCGTCGTCATTACCGCCATCTTCGGTGGTTCAGCCATTGCGCTTCCGATTGCTTTCCGGCGCTTTGGGGCCGACAAAGTGTGGTACCCCGTCAAACCACAGCATTTGACTTGGAATGGCAGGTTGGGGATCTGGCAACACAACTATTCGGTTTAGATGGCTTGTCCCTCGGCATAGACAAAGAGAAAGAAGCTCACACGGCCAAGCCACAGGCTTGTGAATCGGAGTTTTGATGCAATTTCTCGAGGTCAGGAAATTCCTCGTCCCCGGGGCACTCAGGCGAGACCACTGTCAGCTCTTGATGGTGAGGAAAGCAGCAGACCGGCTTCAGCGTCTGAGGTTCATCTGTACGCCAAGTCATGTGCGGATCTCCGGCAATGTGGCAACGCCAATCGACAGCGGATTCGCTTGCACTGCTCGGCCGTCGAGGCTGTCCAAGGACTCTGGCAGGTCTGGAGTACATCGAGAAACCCTCACTGGCGCCGTACGCCCTCCGTCCTCTCTTTGGCCTGCGACCAACCTCGCGTCGCATCTGACTGCACTGCAGCTTCCCACTCCCTGTCCGATTCCCACCAACATCGCTGTCGCCGGGGCGTCCACACGGGTGCACACGCGAACCACACGCCGCCGGCCCACACGCATCATCTTGTTGCTTGTGGACCGGCGGCGAGCGCCCACGGGGATTCCTGGCGTTTCCACCCCTGACGCGTTCTGTGTGCATATCAGAAACGTGAAACGAAACAGGAAGCCGCCAGAATAAAGCAAACGCCTCAGCAATGCGTCAGAGTCCGTGTTTCGCGTGTTCGTCCGTCACCACCGCACACGAAGGTCACTTGGGCGCATGTGCCGCGACCTTTCCTCACTCTGTGGAGACGCCTGTGGCGTCCCCTACTCACCGACAGTGGCGGTGTGCTCGCCGTAAAGCCCACAGACCGTAGCGTACGTTCCTGATCAAGGTGATCTGCTTCGTACATGGAGGTCAGTTGTAGAAGTTGAGGACATCGATGGGATAATCACTGCATGTGTTACTGGGGGTCGTGTCGATGCGTATCATGCATGATCCAAATTTGTCAATCAGGGACCACAGGTTGACGCGGACACGGTCAGCGTCGAGTTGCGATGGTGGGGGCTCAACGCTTTCATGAGAGATCTATAAAATGTACATTGAGCAGTGTCTGGAGCCCCTCGATACCACGGCAGAGCTCCGTCACAAACTGCGTCAGGGCGGCTCGAACGGAAATTGTCTTTAGATCGAAGCTGTCGGCGCTCCCCATGAGCGTAGGCACAAGAGTAGACCTTTCAAGAGACTTAGCGGTGAGCGCTTGACCGAAAAAGTTACGAGGTGCGCAAAAAAAAGCATTCAGCGGATCCCTCACTTTCAACGCCAGGCCAGCATCAAAGATGTGAATACGCTTCAAACCCACCGTGCGGAGCTGGGCACCGGAGCGAACAGAGTAGGGGTTCTCTGACCCATGTATCTGAACGTTGGCTCCCGTGCGCCAAGCGTGGACGCCAGCCGTCCGCAAAACGTCCCTCACGCTCTTTCGCTTCGCTGCGGTATATTTGGGCTGCTGCATCGATTCGAAGGTGCGGACCAGGTTGGCCAAGGCATCCGGTCGTGCCCCCTCCACGCTGTTGGCGCTACCACCGGCAGGTAAGACGGGGGGCGCTGGCACCGTGCGATCGCCATTGCGCACTCGGTCGCCCGTCAGGGCTGTAGCGGTTCTAGACACCACCACTTTGGTTCGTGGTTTAGCCGAAGCGGCCTCTTGATCAGCTCACTCCGTCGAAGGAACTGCCCCGGAAATTGACCCACAGCCCAGCCTTCCCCCAACGGGAGGAGAGGATCGCAGAAATGCCCAGGGGGGAATCGTAGTCCAAAGCACAGTTGGTTTTATTTAACGCCGACGGGGACGGCGTCCCCGCGTTCAATAAACCCCCCCCAACCCGAACGCCGGCGGCCACAGTAGCCACCCCAAATGCGCCAAACAAATAAATGCCTGCAAAGCGAACAGTTCAAACAAGTAGTAGGGGGATTAGGAAAACGACAGAGGAAAAACCCTACCCCCGACCAGATCCGATCTCCCTGAGATTCGGACAGGTCATTCCCGCGCTGGCCTGGATCGGGATACTTTGGAGGGCCCCCGGGGGTGTGCTGTCCACAGCTGAGGGGCCACGCCCCTTCCTACAGCGGAATTCCCGACCGCCAAAAGGGCGTGGGCAAGGCAAGCAGCACGGGTGGCCGCACCGGCGTCCCGAGCGGCAGTAGTCTCCGCGTCAGCGACTCGGGCCCGCGGCTTGGCCACTGCCGTGCCCAATTCCGCGTCGCCGACGATCGCGGATCTGGCGACGCAGGCGGCCAGATACCACCCACTTTCCGAGCCGGAGGCCGTAACAGCCAGGGCCTTCTTGGCCCTAGCGCGCTTCTACTTCAATTAGCGTGGCGTAAGGGCCCGTGCATCGATGATCACTCGCAGCCGAGCGTGCATTGCGGCCATCACGTGCGTTCCGCACGCAAATGTGGCGGCCCGCCCTCGGGGGGTCACACAGGACCGCACGTCGTCCGTCTGTCCCGGAATCTTTCTTGCCATACACGCCAGAGAGCACACGGTGCAGGTCGTCAGGCCACATCGAGTGACACAGAGATATTTGGGGTGCTCCGCAAGCGGGCAGGTCGACGAATTGTGGCGGTCCATCCTCCAAGCACTGCATCGTCTGAGCCGCGCTGCTTAGAGGCCCGCTACACGATTCCGGTCGGAAAGCGTGGTAGCGAGCAATTCGTGTCGCGGTTGGCGTGCTTGTTAGAAACGAAACAGGAACGGTACCGCTCCAGTTCAGCACTCGTGACAGCCACATGCCGATCGCGTCTCCTCGCCCTTCCCTCGAAAACACGTTAAAGAGCAGTACACGTACGAGGCTGTGAGGGCATACTGGCGTGTTGGGCAGCCGACTGGCCCGCTGCACCAGAAGCACTACCGGCCATGTTGAACAAGCGCGATCAGCAGTGGTTCAGCGAGATGATCCGCAACGAGGCACTGAAGGGAAACAGCGATGGACCCAGCGACGATGGCGGCCGTCGCGACGACAATGATGGCTGCTGAGACGCCCGTTCCTCGAGGACGACGGCCGCGGCCACTACCGCACCTCCACGGCAGCAAATTTTCACAATTGGAGTTACACAGCAACTCTCGCACTATGGTCAACTTGAATAAAAATAATGCTCGAAAAGCCCAAAACTTTGGTATCAAAATATTGGTTTTCAACTCATGCTCAGTCTCAGTCTCTGGCCACCAGGACAAACCTGGGGGTTCAGCAACAGCCTCTCATGGTTGGAGATAGAGAGCGTCGGGAAGTCGGACGCGGATATCAAACGTGGGGAGAATGTGGGTCGCTGACCCGCGTTGGATGTACCCACATCTTACCCACATTTAGCGTCGGCAAGTGTCGAAAATACGGTGCACACGATTCGAGCTCTTCACATCCACCGCTACGGCACAGCAGCGACCTCTGTGCGAGCAAAACCTTCCAACTGACCTCTACCGCAAGCACCATCACCCCCTCCCCCCTAGGGGGACGCTCCGGCCGATCATATGACAGGGCCAGCGGCGGTCGATGGAGATGGGATTCATTGGGCATAGTGCGGGTTTCGGATGGATGGGCGCCGGCAGTCAAGGGTGTGGGGTGGGGGGGGGTTGACGTCATCGGAGGGGGCATGGTGTCGGCTGACAACGGCAGCTTGTACGGTGCAAAATGATGCGCCTTCTCGATACACACGGAACTGGAAACACAAGCGCCCGTGGTGGGCGCCAGGCCCGGGCTAAGACGAGCGGTTGTGGCACGACTAGCGCCACGTGTGTGGCCACAGCGGTCTTCACCGACCGGTATTTGGCGTGGGTCGGATGACCCAGATAGCCACAAATGGGTGCCAAATGTGGGTAGCAGGCGCTACGTGGCATGAAACGTGTCCGCGACCCACGCCGCCGACCCACATTTGACTTGCCGACGCTCTCTAATGCTCCCATGGGATTGAGGGGGGGCCCTCCTGCGCTCTTCCTCATGCAGTGAGAATCTCAGTCGGAGAGTAGAAATTGATCCATGACCAATACGGGTCAGGTACTTTTTGAAAGCAACTACCTTTTACAACTACTGCATTTAAAAGTACCCTTTTGATCCACGTGAATCGGAAACCAAAGCTTGCGAGCTCTCGACCGATCTCATTGGCCACACGCCACTGCGATTTGAATTCGATGCGGAACTGCGCTTGCCGTCCCGAGGTCTGCCACGTCTGCAGACGCAGATCTGCAGCCGCTCGTCGCGCCGGGCCGCCCCGGTCGAAGCGTCGCCCGGAGCCCGGGTGGGAGGGAGGCCACTCCTCCTACCCCCCACCTGCTGACAATCTGCCGCGCGCCAGCTGCGGGGAGCGCCGCCATCGACCGCCCTGCGGCGCCTGCGCGCGCGTACAGCCGGCAGATGCGCGGCGCGCGGACGTGCCGCCGCTGCGCGCGCGCGCCGGCGCTGCAGCGACCTGGCCCCTGCCGCGGCAGCGGCCGCAGCAGGCGCCGGCACCGCCGCCCGCCACGCCCACTGTACGCATTGGCGGCGGGCGGGGGCGGGCGGGTGGGCGGGCGGCGCGCGCGTGCGCCCGGAGGCCGCCGCGCGCGCGACGACGACGCGACAGCGGCGGTGGCGTGGCGCGCCGCCGCCGCCGGTCACCTGCCGCCGAGGCTGCGGTCGCGGCGCGGCTCCCGCCGACAGCGTCGACGGAGGCGGTCGCCCATCGCCGCCACCGCTGCCGCTGGCGTCCTTGGCGCCGCTGGCCTGTGTGCGCGCGTGCGCCGCCGCCCCCCCC
>Ga0114957_1005420_pt1 | contig 10614 bp, 17 predicted proteins | sample BantaG_FD_87175 | JGI IMG/M metagenome (GOLD analysis project Ga0114957, IMG submission 87175) | Marine algal microbial communities from Bantry Bay, Ireland - BantryBay_4 metaG | ecosystem: Host-associated > Algae > Red algae > Unclassified | place: Bantry Bay, Ireland | collected 2014-11-21 | reverse complement strand
GGGGGGGGGGGGGGGGGGGGTGCCGGGGGGGGGGGGGGGGGGGGCGGGGCAGGGGGGGGGGAGGGGGTGGAGGGTGGGGGGGGGGGGGGGGGGGGGGGGGGGGGGGGGGGCGAAGCGTTCGGCTGGTTGAAGAGGGGGTTCTGCGGCGAGGAGACAGATGAAAAAAGCAGTCATAGACGCTCCGCTACTTCCTCCGCACTCGTTCAAACTAACCGCCGCCGCACGCCACACCCTTCGCCTGCCCGCCTGCCTGTCGCCCACGCCCCTTTCAGCGCAACCGACGCCTCTGATGCGACCGCCACTCCACGCCCCGAGCCACCTCGTCTCCCCACAGCCCGACCCGCCCCACCTGCTGCTCCGCGGCAGCCGCATGTCCTCGATCATTCCCACCATCCTCCCCACCCAACGTGCACTTCCCCCAGACATTGCCACTAGCTCCAAGCAGTCGGTGCCCACGCGGACGGTGCGGAACCCGGTAGTGTCACCGCAGCACAAGAGAGCTGAGCATCTCGTGGGTGGTCAGCTGGTAGTGCTTTTTGGTTTCGAGGAACCGAGAGGCGATCTATGCGTCGGGGGAGCGGAGGGGGCGGGTCGAAGGAGAACGCGGGGCCCCACTGTGTAAGTATGACTGGATAGTGGGCAGCCACGACCCGAATAGCCAGCCCGTAAGCCTGGTCATTCAGCTGGTTGGACTGGCAATCTTGTCACCCCGACTCGGCATCCAGCAAAAACTGACCTCTTTTTTGAGACTGGACATACATATGATTGGCTCACTGGAACGCTTCATCTGCGAGCAGGACGCCGCCAGATTCTACGCTTTTCTGTCTCACTTTGAACTCTCAAGTTTTCAATCCTAGTATTTTGCTGTGCTACATGTTCACACACATCGAAAGGAGACTCACCCAACCCCGCCGCCACGACCAAGTGCGGGCGCGCCCGTGAACCATGAAAAACACAAATTTGTCGGTCTGTGCCGTGGGGGTGGGGTAACGGGTCTCACCTTCAATCCTGCTTGGACGCTTCTTGCGGGTCTCATGAACCTCCACCTTGGTCAGAGCGCGCCGCCACTGCCGCCGCTTCTTGGTGGCTCGGAGGATGTCGGATGACTTGGCGAGAAGGCTCATGGTCGCCCAGCTGTTCTCCGCCCGGCGAAGCACCGTCACTTTGCGCTCGAGGTAGAAGATCGCCCTGGCGCGGATGGATGGGTCCTGCTGCATAAAGGTGAGGTGTAACACAAAGCAGATTGTCACAGTTGATGGGACTAAAGCCTTGATGAATCAAACGTCCTCCTGGGTCAGCACTAGCATAGGGAAGTCGTAAGGCGCTTCGCCCGCCAGCTTGAGCGTCTAGCGGCCGAATGTCCGATCGTTCGAGCTACGGGCTGCGGGGGCGACGGCGACCACCGCCGCTGCGGGGCCAGCAGCTGCAGCGGTCGCGTCCGCCACGTGGCGGGCGGCGCCTGCGGCCGGGCCGATGCGGCGGCTCCCACCGGAAGGCGACCGGGACGGGGGCCCGTCAGCTGCAGGGGGGGCACTAGCGGCAGCCGCGGCCGTGGCGCGAGAAACCGGCGGAAGAAAGATACACCTCGGGGGGGGGTTGAGAAGGACCTTCCCGACAAGCAGTGGACGCCCACCGGGGAATGACGATGGGGTGGACGACTCCCCCGCCATACCAGCCTCTAGAAAAAAATCCGAAGGAAAAAACGGAAAAAAGAGCGAAAAGAGCACAAAAACTCAACGACAAGCAACACCCGATGTCAATTATCTTGAATTGTCACCCCCGTGTACTGCATGACGAAGGAGGTGATGGAGCTGGGAATATTGGGGGGTGGGAAGGGAGTCGGGCAAAATCACAGTGAAGGTGGGCACACGAACGAAAGATCAGATGATGTATTCTGTGGTCCGGCAGCATGGGCTGTAAGGTGTGGGGGGGGGCAGGATGAGGGCAGAGTGAGGCGCGAGGGGGAGGGGAGGGGGGATGAGGGTAGGGTGAGAAGGGGAGCAGCAATCGACGAGAGCCGGCGTCTGAGACGACGACGCGCGACGACGTCGGTAAGGGAGGAGGCAGACATCGTGTAGAGTTGCTTTGGGGGAACCCCTTTTGATGTGCACACACGCAGGATGCTGTGTACGCACCCCCGCAGCAGCCGCTGCACGATCCGCCGTGGAAGTATACGAATAAACCGGAACTGTTAGCCACGAGATATTTTTGGATTCAGATATGCTGCAGAACGAGGTCCTGTTTCCTGTCCCAATCGGCCCTCTTGCCGGGCTGCGCAGACCAGCAGCAGCCCGCAACACGGTTATCGTGCATGCATGTGATAGGATCGCCAGTCAAGCGTACTGGACATCCAGCGGACTTCCCGTAGGGGTGGGGGCAGCGGGCAGGCGCGCAGAGACCGTGAGGTGTCGCGGTGGGCCCGTGGGGTAGCCGTGCGCGGTGACTGGGTCACACAGAACATGAAATAAAGGGCAGGAGCGTACGAGAGGTGCGAAAAAAGAGAGGGCGGCGCGGGAAAGTGGGAAAGGAGGCGCGCGGGAAGCACGGAGCCGACGAGTCATGGAACGGAAGGCGGTTGGGGGGGGGGGACGGCGGAGGAACCACCGCCCCATACGCCCAGAGACCTGAGAGCACGTCACCACGCTCCAGGAAAGCCTGTGCTGGTCGGCACGGGGCGTAGTCGACGCCAGTGCCGTTTCTATGAGCGTCCGCTGCAAGGAGTCGATTCCAGATTTCTATAGATCTAACCCAATAGTTACGACCAAGATAACGGAGAGAAAGAGAAAGCACATGCTATCTCCCCACATCCTTCACGGCCACGCCCAACCATGACATCTTCGACGCCTTCCCGCTACTCAAGGCTGCCCTGGCCACTGGAGCTGCTCTCCGAGACGCTGCCAAGTGGATTGCTAAAAGCGTCCCCTTCGCAGCTCGCGGCACTCCTTCAAAGCCACTCCTTTAAGGATGACGCCGTGTTTAACTACGACGATATCCGGATCGTCAGGCGCGGCCGGAGGATGACAACGCAGCGCGTGGAAGTTCGCAACAAGGCCCGCTCCAACATCGCCTTCTCGGGATGCCACGGTGTCCTCCCTCCTGACTTTGGTGGCCGCCAATGGCACATTCTTCTTCAGCATGTACGTGCTGAAAGCGACGTTCGGTGAGAATATTAGCGCCGAAGTCGCCTTCGCGCTGAAGGAGGCTGCGAAGGCCAGTCGCCGGTCTTGGCGGAGGCTATTCTGCTGGGCAAGCACCTGCTACCATCGGTGCGACTTTTCGATCCGTGATCTATGAGTTCGCGCGTGAGTGGCAGGTGCGCAATTCCGGCCGGGAAGCCCTGATGCTTGGTGACCAGTTGGGGAGGAACTAGGAGTTTGCGATTGCGTGGCGTTTGCTCATTGTGGCGGTGACGATGGCCACCGCCGTCGCCATTTTCTGTCTCGCCCTCACCACCGGCGATGTCACACTTCTGCTCCGTGTCTTCCAGCCTAATCTCTGCACGACGCGCTTTGGCAATATCACCGATCTCTTGGCTTCTTAGTCTTCATTCAGGCATCTTGTTTATATGGCTAATCTCCGAAAAATGGCGGTTGCAGAGAGAAGGGAGGCAGAGCCGATGAAAGAACGTAGCAATGGAGTCGGGTTGCCCGTTCGACCAGCCACGATCGAATAATTGGCTGAGAGTTACCACCAGTAATCTTGCGAGCCAATCACCGTGTCTCGCAGGAGTCACGCAGAGCCATTGCAACCCACAATGACAGTTTCTGAGATTCTTTGGCCGCTTGCTTGGGCCTGAAGAGGGCATGAAGAGGGTTTTGGGCCCGACCTGTGATTTCTCATGAGATCGACAAGCTTCTTCAGATGTCTTGATATCCTGATGTGCGTTTCCAGTGCGCAGAGCTGCATGGGAAGACTCTGTAAGGAGCTCAGATGATTTATAGTTTTTCCATTGGTCTGCGTACGCTGTTGGATGCTAGCAGCCACTCTGCAACCGCCATGTTTTGGAGGTCAGCAATACAAGAGTGATACCTTTTGCTCTGTGCTCCGTTCGTTGGGCTCGTGGCACTTTGGGATGGAGGTCTGCATGGTACTGAGGTCTCGATCGGAAAGAACAGCACGCCGCGACTGAGAGTCGCAACATCAACCATATGCGACGCTAGTGGTCAACACGACGATGCCAGAAAGTATACCAGTGCACATACTGTATTTGACAGGACAGCGAACGCGTGCACGGACAACAGAAATAGTCGAACGGAGAGCGTGCGAAGCGAGCCGAGGGAGGGGGAGGGGCAGTTCGGAGATCGCGGTGGCCAGCGACACCGCCACGGCGAGCAAACGCCACGAAGAGCGACACCGCGCGCCGGGATGTGCAAAATTAAAAGTCGCTGCAACGAGCGCAGCGGATGCGAAGACCCGCGCCGGGACCGGCGGGCGCCGCAGCGACCGGAAAAGGTGGCATCGGGGAGAGACGACTGGGGAGACGACCGTGGGGGGACAGGGGGGGGCGGTGCAGATCGCAGCGGATCAGCGCCAGCGATCGGGTGGTGGTATCATCCTCGCCGACTCGTCACAAATTCAATTACAGAAACTGAGACCGACGGCGGCAGATGGCGATATCCACCGCTCAACCAAAAGCGAAAGACAGTTGGAAAACGCAACCCGGAAACGATCCCAGAAAGCGGCTGCGTTCCGCGGATCTCTGCTGGTCCATGACAATTTATGAGCCACACGGGAACCGGACTGGCCGGAGGCTGTGACCAGTTCGGTCTTGTTTTCTTCGGGCCATCTCGCGGGGCTCGGGTGAGTCGCGCACTAACTGGCTACACTGGAAGTTCTGGCCGTGCGGCCTTGATCCCACTTGACGTCCTCGTTTGTGCGGGGGACCATGTTACATTGTCGTCATCCCAAATGTATTCTTCAGGCAGAAAGTTGTAGACCGGCCACGCTTTGCGCAGCAGTCGCGCGCGCCATGCCCTGAGGCCTGTCTGAGCGTGTTATTTTGGTTACAGACTGTGCAGCCTATGTGCAAGGCTGACATGAGGCAGGCGTTTTTATTCGCCACTCATATGGGCTTGCTCGTGGCAATCTGGAGCGCACACGCGCCAATTGCTGATTGCAAAACAACGAGCTGAAGCTCTGTCGTTGTTGAAGACAAAGGTGTGTCTCTCTGTTCACCGTCGCGGGCACGGCAGCCCACTGACTACATTGCGCTGCCACGGCCAATAAATCTCCGCCCGTCGTGATTTTGGCGGTACAATCACTGATAATTGGTGCAGGACGCGCCCGAAAGCGCTTTTTTGCTCGAGTGCCCCTCGCGCGAGTGCCCCGTACAGGGGTCTGGTGAAATGGTGTTCACGGTCTGTGCGTTGTGCGGACCTGTTCGCTCAATGTTTTGGCTGTAACGTTCATAAACGTTTAAATGTGCTTCTGTTGCATGTCATTGTGGGTTTCAGCGCAGTGCGAGGTGTTTCGCAGAACGGCTGTACGAGAATACTATGTACGACCCGCTTGCGATCCGAGAGCCTATCATGAGCGGTGCGCACTGATCGCGTGTTTTCATGTGCCCGCGGAGCCATATTCAGGCGTTCGACTCGAGGCCCCCAATCCATGAGATGCCGCCATCGGGCAGCCCGTCGATCTGCCTCTTGACGCCTATTGATGTTCCTCGGCGAGGTCTACGCTGACGCCGCCAACCGGACACTGTGGCCGGGTGTGGGCCATTGAACATCTCGCCACTCTTGGCGCGACGGGGTATGGAGCGGGGGGGGAGGAGGTTTTGCCTGTTGCGGCCGGCGAAGCGAGCGTCTGACACGGACGTTACCTCGCAGACGTGCTATCTGGTGCCACAGGGCGCGGCAGCTCTATGGAGTTCTTGTTTCAGCCCTCTGAGGTCGTAGGAGCTCCTGCGACCAAGACGTGGTCGAGCTGAAAATCGACTTGGTGCAGAATCGTGAAGATGAGCTAGATTGTACTGGGACTTGGCTGCTGAAATGTGAATTTAACGATGAATGGGTAGCTGGAACAGGCCCCCGTTCAGTGTGACCACGTGGACGATCCCTGACCGCAATAATCAAATGGCCGATTTCCAATATGCTCCCTGGTTGGCGGAGGCAGGTGAGATACCGCAAGACAAAGTCCGCATCGACCAATCCGAGACCACTTTAACTGAGATAACCACCCCAAGCCATGGGGACCTGGCCGCGACTGTCAGTCAAGACCACATAGCACTCCCACGTGGCCAACACGTGGCGCAGCTGTGCACATAGATCTTGCGTGGTCTTCGCGTGTTACTGCACGAAGACGGCATCGCGGCGCAGGAGCGCGGTCAACAGCGGACCAACGGTTCAACGGACACAGCATGTTCCGAGGCAATGCTCTCACCCAAAAAACAAGTGTTGTCAATCTGCTTGGTTCTGTGCTTGACTTTTGAGCAATGCCGCGGAGTAGCTAGCACTGATGTCTCCCAAATACTTGCGCGTGCGAGCGCCTTCACACAGCGTCTTGAGAGGCGCTGGAATGCAACTTGGACATCGGATCCAAACAAAAGATGGGCACGTATGTGACAACTGCAATGCCGCGGAGTAGCTAGCACTGATGTATCCCGTATACTTGCGCGTGCTGACGCCTTCACACATTGTCTTGAGAGGCACAGGAATGCATCCTGGACATCGGATCCAACCACAAGATGGGCATGTATGTGGCAACTGCATCTTGCGGTGCTCCAGAAGAGTGTCCCGCTGTGATACTGCCAAACAAGGGCACATCACGTCGTGTCAGTCGAGTACAGAGATGCTGTCATTCGCACAGCGGCAGCATGGATGTGTCTGCATGGATGTGTCTCACGCGGTTCCTATCTGCCGTGTAGACGAGATCCAGAGCCCCCCCTTCAACATCAAGGTTGTGTTCCACGAAAAGCAGTACAGCATATCCTTGCAGCACCGCTTCTCTTTGTTCTTGTTCACCGCCGTGATCACGGGCTCTGAAGTTAACGTGGCACCCAGTACGACCTACTCGTGTTCCTACGGCCCGGCACGTCAGTCCCATTGTGCGCTGTGGCGGTGCTCACGTCGTCCCTAGGAGCTCTCCATGTACACACACTGTGCGTGGTATTCTTGGCGAGCACTCTCCTATGTACATCGCTCATATCCCTGTCCGCCTTCAGACTCGTAGTCCACACAATGCCATGAAATAGCGCCCGCCCCACCGCCGCCAGGAAGGTGCGCTCTGCGGTGCGCTCCATGCTGTAGTTCCGACGCACAACAATGATCACGAGCACACATCATAAAGCCGGTAAAACTCAGGCAAGCAATTCACAAGTACAGAAGAGGGATCAGAGAAGCACAAAGAGGCTGTTAGCAACTCTGGACACATCAAAAATTGCAATGCAATACAGCACAAGAGGGCCAGATTCTCAGACGTGCACACGTTCCGCTGGTACACGCATACCTCCGAGAAAGACGGCATATTTTAGACACGACAACTATGAGAGACAGCTTGAGAACACTGCGTTTTCACATTCAAGACGCCACCAAATAGAAAATAAAGGGGACCATGCAGGCGCACGCATAGTTATCACGGCAACACTGAACAGTAGTGTCAGTACACCACACCAGAGAGATGAACCGGGGGCAGGGTAACAGAGCATGTCTGCCTGGCACACGGCATAAGGGAGCTGTGCTGCTCAATGTGGTGCATTGTTGCCGTCCTAGATAACCGCAAAACCAGTGCAAGAATCTCAAGCGCGACGACCTCAGACATAGAACACACCAACACACGCAAGAGCAATGCAGAAGTAAGCGGCTTAGACAAGCACGGGATGCACCCGCTCGCGACGTCTGGCGAGAAAGGAACGGCACAATGTCCGCAGAAGCAGCCAGGAAGAAGATCATGTCGACGAGAGCACACTCGGAAGGGTACAGAATAGGAATCGAAGGCACAATACACGAGCGGGCACGGTCCGCGGACAAAGTGCGGTGCGCGGAAGCAGAGCGGCGACCGCTCCTCGAAGTTGTGCTCAAGTGAGACGAAGGATGCCTTCAGCGTCAGTGTGCGCAACCGCAGAAAAGCGATGGTCAAGTGCAGCGGGGAGGACAGTCTTCGTTACGGGCGCGGTCGCGCGCCCAGGCAAAGCGCACGTGTCCACCGTCCCCGCCAAAATCGCCAGTATTCGTTTCTCGAGTTGATTAGTATTTATTCTGCGACGCCGCTGTTCGCGGCCCACTGCCTGCGCAGTGCATATCGTCACTGGATCCTTATCGAGCTCATGTAGCCTCAAATCGCTCTTTTTTTCTCGTTGTGTGCCCAGTCGGCCCACACACAGAGAGAGTCAAAGCCAATCTGTCAGCACTGGAGATCAGATATGCCGTTCGCGCCAATGCCAAGGACGGCAGCACCGCCGCGTCCTCGGGGTTGCAATCGCGGCGGCGGCCCACGCCCGACACACCCTTTCTGCGCGCGCGGCGGTGCGCGACAGCCGGCGACAAACACAGAAGCCGCGTGGTCGGCCACTGCTGCGACGCGGCGACCGTCTCCCCTTCCCCCCCCCAGCGCGCACGGTTGGATGTTTCCGCCGTGGCTTCCGCCGTGCACGTCACCAGTGCGGACGGTGGCGGTCGACGCCCCGCCCCGTCGATGGAAGCACCGCCCGTCGCGCGCGCCATGGCGCGCAGCAAGGCGCCGCCGCCCTCCGCACGCGCCGACGCAGCGGCACCATTGACGGCAGCCACGCTCTCTGAGGCGCCCCCGCCGATCTCTCCCCTGCCACTGTCTGACGCAGTACGGGTACCGCCGCCGTGGGCAGCGGGGGAGGGCGCCGGGAGCGGCGCCGCCACCTCCCCGGCCGCCGCTGCCGCCATCTCGCCGACTGCCGCAAAAGCCACCACCGAGCGCGCCACCTGAAATACTACCGAAGACTTTGGCGCAAGAGAAACGCGGGTGAAGAACGAAACAGTCGAAGGACGATAAGTGGTGTTGAAATCTGGTTTCGCAAGTAGCATCACGACTGTGGTAGACTTGGAGACTTCCGATGGAATTAAAATACGACGCTTCCCAGGGTCCGTTCAGATCTGCCACGTGGACTTCCCAGGATACAACGGTACATCACACCAGGTGCCCTCCTGCCCCCTTCAGGCAACGCTCTCCTGAGATGGCTACAACAGGTCACCAGAGGGGGTGCTTCCGCCAGAATATGCTTTTGAAGCATCTACTGGGAATGTTCTCAGCGAAAACACGTATATTTCTGTGTGAGCACAGATCCGGACCCTGCCGTGGATGTGGGAGAACATGGCGAGGTCTCGTGGTAGCTGGGACAGGGCCGTGCAATTGGACCCTCTACGGACAGTGGAACGAACCAAGGCCGTGCAGTCAGACCGTGGCACCGATGGTGAAGCGTCGTGCAATCATCGCTACAAAAGACGGTGGAGAATACTCATAAATCGTTCAAGCAAACAGTGGGAGCAACCGCCTGCGGCGGTCCCCCGACCAGTCATACACCCTCGTGTGCATCACCCGTCCTTGGCTGGAGCCATCCCTCTCGTGCCGCCGATTCATGCCGCCGACTGGGGACACTCACCAGGGCGATTAGACCCCCCTTGTGTGACCATGAGATCGCCCAAGCAAATCTGTCACACCTTGGTCGGGTTGCTCAATCCGCCGCAATGTCACATATCTCACAGTGGTGTCCTTGGATGGGCGGGGAGAACACCTGAACGGATGGGTACAAAAAGTGACCCCCACTGCAAAGCGGTGAATATCAATGTATGAAGGGGCCATATATTCGACTTGATAGGGTCTACTTTGATCATGACACTCTTCAGACGCTAATACACGACGATCGTCAGAAACCTGGTGCCCTCAGACGAAACTCGAACGGCCCCGGACAAACCCGAACGACACAGAGTCGTTCGGCTTTCGTTCGAGTGTTCGTCCGGCGAACGAACGCCGGACGTTCCCGGGTTCTCGTCCGGACAAATCACAATCCGCCCACAGCGTTCTGTCAGAGACGTGCCTGTTCAGGCCTCCGTGAGAGGCTTCAAGACAGCCGGCCAGGCTTGAAGCCGATTTCCATGACAGTCCCAGATCTTGACAGCGACGAACATGGCCAATCAGAGTCCCTCTAGCGGCAAGGTCACCAAGTCTCTGAGACAAGTCAAGCGTCGAGTACCTGTGCAGCTCCAAGTCCGAATGAGAAGGCGTCTCTGGAGCTTCATGAGAGCGTCCTGCCATCGACGGCAGACAAACTATAGTAAGTATTGGTGCCGACGTTCGGTGTTTGATTTTTCAAGCATGGAGCACCCAACAGTGCCTGTCGCACGGCCCTGCCGAGGGCAAGGAGAGGGGTGCAGGTCTGGAGTGGAAGCTACAGTGCAGGAGGGGGGTGAGCTCTACGAGAGCAACCGACACACCTCACAGAGCAGTCTTCGCCTTGGCTGACTCCTCCATGACGGTCATCCTCCCATGGTCGACACTCACGCACTCTGGTTACCGTGCTGCCGCGTGAGCCTTCCTGCATCTGGGACGGCAGCAGTAGACGAGAGGACGGTATTGTGGAGGCACACGTTTTACGACGGGGGGGAGCGGCGATGGCTGTGGATGTTGACAGCGGTGAACGCGGAG
>Ga0114957_1005417_pt1 | contig 10615 bp, 10 predicted proteins | sample BantaG_FD_87175 | JGI IMG/M metagenome (GOLD analysis project Ga0114957, IMG submission 87175) | Marine algal microbial communities from Bantry Bay, Ireland - BantryBay_4 metaG | ecosystem: Host-associated > Algae > Red algae > Unclassified | place: Bantry Bay, Ireland | collected 2014-11-21 | reverse complement strand
GGCCACGGTCGCCCGCCGCCGGTTCCGGCACTCGAGGTCGACGCCACACCCCATCGGGCTCATGCGCCGCAGCTCTTGGTGCACCACGTCCGAGACGGCGCGGCGGTAGAGCGCGGCGGCGGGGCGGCCGCTCCACATGGGCGGCACGTCGTCGCGCTGCGGCGAGATGATCGGCTCGCGGGACTTTGGGGCGACGCCCGCGGCATCGAGTAGCGCCATTGCCGCGGCGTGGACGTGCTCCTCAGGCGGCGGGGCGGTGGCCCAGCCGGCCACGTCGGACAGCGCGGCGGGCGGCGGCCACGGGAAGTCGGGCTCGACCCGCACCACCCACACGTGCACGTCAGTGGTGGACTCTGGGCTCCAAAGCCGAACGTCCTGGGGAACGTAGAGAATGCCGTTTGTGGTGGCCTCGATCAGCGCCGCGCCGGCCACGGACGTGAGCGCCGTGGCCATGAAGAGGGAGCGCGGGTCGTCGGCCTCGGCCGAGTTGGCCGACTCGGCCAAGGCAGCCGTCAGTCTGAACATCGCCGGGCAAGAGGCGGCCGCTGCCCGGTTATCGACGTACAGGAAGGTGCCCTGCCCAGCGGGGTCAGCCGCCCCCGCCCACCCCCGCACGCGGCGCAGCGGGGGCGAAAACGTCAGGTCCTCCGCCGTCGGCTCCCCGGCCGACTCTTTCCATCGGGTGAGGTGAGCAACCCCCCATAAAGTCGCCGTCTCGGGGATGGACGTCAAGTTGACGTGCCTCGCCAGCAGGTCCCGCCACCTGGGGGACCCCGGCGACAAGGTGGCGGCGAGGGGGCGACAGGCGCTGGCGGCGAGCTCGAGGCTGGCGGGGCCCCCAAAGTGAAACAGGAGGCGCTCGGAGATCATGGGGAAGAGGTTGCACAGCCCCACCATCAACGCCGCCATGATACGGGGGTGACACTATGCGGGCGGGGTGGAGACGGAGGGTGGGGGAAAAAAACGAGGGCCGCTGGGGCCGGGCGGGGGCAACGTTGAGAAGACAATAGGGGCAAAGATGAGGATGGCCTTGAGGTCAACGAGCCAAGTAAAAAACAAGCGGACAATGACGCGGGAGGGAGGACAAGCCGGAGGTGGTGGGGTGAAGTATAAAACTGAACCGCGCCGTCGTGCGAGAGAGACCCTTTGCTCGCAACTGATGTGGGTGTGCTCGTTGCTGGAGCCGTTGCTCGGTACGAATCGGCCGCGACCGCTGGATGGGTCGCGCCATTGGCGTGACACATGACCACGCGTCTGTTTTCCAGCCGGGCTCTCCGCACCAATCAGTGCTTATCTGGTCTACACCCTCGCCGGCTCCGTGTGCCTTTGTGGGCGCACGACATCCAACCCAGTGTGGTGGGGCACGGTGTGCGATGGAGGCAACAAACAAGAGAAACGTCGGTTGCACGGGTGGTTTCGGTAAAACGCGAAAACCAGGGGGCGCGCGGCTGCTTTCATGTGCAATCTAACAACGTCAGGACTGCTTTCATGTGCAATCTGACAACGTCAGGACTGCTTTCATGTGCAATCTGACAACGTCAGGACTGCTTTCATGTGCAATCTGACAACGTCAGGACTTGCCTGACGCCACTTTGGTATTGCACGGCGGCATTGGGCAGGCCTTGCAACGCCAGCCACCACCCTCTGCGTCGCTTGGCTTTGTCCCTCGACTTGGCCGTGTGCCGCGCTCGCGCCTACACGGGCGCTGGCTCCCCTGGTGCGCCCGCTGCCCCGCGCTCCCCCCTCCACCATGACCAGTTGACCGGCTGGCGCCGCGGCCGCCGTCAATCCATCCACCGGCCGCCGCTGCGGTCGGTGACCGACGGGGCGGGATCGCCGTCGGCGTGGCTGGTTGGGGCGGGCGACGGCGGCGGCGGCCGCCACCGTCCCCGGTCGGCCCGCCGGTGCGGGTGCTCCCCTGGCTGCCGCTGCGGCAGCGGCGGTATGGAGGATCGTGGCGGTCGACACCCCGCGGTGTTTGTTGCATCGCTACCGCGGCGGCCTCGCCGCGGCGGCAGCCGACATTGGCGGGCGCCGCGCTGGCAGTCCCCCACGGCCGCGTCGCTGCCGTGCTGGCGGCCATGCTCTTCCCCTGCGGCGCTGCATCTTCTCGCTTTCCTCCCTCTGGTGGCCTCTCCCCTCCCGCCAGCCTCGCAAACACGGGGCGTGCCCTTGCGTGGCGGCCGCCACCTTGCCACCCTCGTCAACGGCCACTGGCGCGCCGCGTCGCCGGCGCGGCCGTCGGTCGTGGGCGGCGGGGCGGCGCCGCGGCCACCCGCGTCGTGGCGGCCGCGTCGGTCGTGACTGTCAGCAAGCAAAGGTGGTCGTGGACGCTGCCGCGCCGGAGTGCGGCGGTCGCGGTCGTGGCCTTTGGGGGGGGAGGGGGGGTGCGTGCACCAGACGGGCGTCGGCGATGGTGCGGCATCAGAGCCGGCACCGGGAAGCGGTGCGTGCCGTCAAGGGCGTCTGGATGGCCGCTTGTCGTGGCGTCGGCAGTGACGCTGCGGGCGCGCCGGCCGGGCTGGGTGTTCCTTCTGCCCCCCCGCTGCCGCACGGTTGCTTGGAGGCACTCGTCGCATGTTCCGCAACGCGGGTGACCGCGTGGCCCCGCGTTCTGTGTGCGTGCGCCTGTGTGGCTGAGTACTGCGCGTGCGGTGGGGGTGTGTGGCTTCCCGTCGGCACCAATGGCAGTGTGTGGCTTTCTCGTCTCGCGCCCCCGCTCGCGGACATGCCGTCCTGCGACCCGTGCGCCTTCACGCTACACCCCTGCTTCCTGTTGCCGCTCTCGGTCGGCGAGGTCGACGTTGGCATCCTCGTTGCTACCGCTGCGGCTTTCTGCATGTGCATCGGATAGGCCCGTCGCCGGGCCGACTCCCGCTCTCCCCCATCGCCGTGCCGGACAATGACGGCGGTCACGCGCTGGGGTCTGCCCGCTCATGCAGTGTCGGCCAAACAGGTGGCTGCGGCTCCTGCGGGTGGCGTCGCACGCCTTCTTTTATTGCGTGTGGCCCTCACGGCCGCTGCTGCGAGGAGGTGCGGTTGGTGTCGGCGGCAGTGGCCGGGATAACGGTGGCTGTCCCCTGCCGTTTGCGTACTGAATTGGCGGTTGCTGGGGGTGGATGACGCGTCGGCCGCATCTGCCGCCAGACCGCGGGTGTTTGTCAACGGCTGCGATGCGCGCGGTGTCGAGTCGACGGAGACAACCTCCCTCAACGTCAAGCACTTTCGCACCCGGTAGCACAGGGGTGGCGGCAGCGGCGGCGGCGGCGGCGGAGGTGGCGGCGGCGGCGGCAGGGGCGCGGCGCGAGTTGCGGCGTTGTCCATTGTGGTGGCGGTGGACATGACGGAGGCATAGATTGGGTATTGTCCCATGCATCCGGCTCCCTCACCCCCCCCTCGGTTATGTGTGGGTCTGCCCCTTGTTTTTTTCAATGTGTCAAAGAGGATGCCTGTTTTCGCTACCGTTTCGCGAAGCACGCCGGCCAGAGCGGGCACCGCTGACGTGCGACCGCGTTTTCGAGCATCACGCCGCGGTCATGGTCTGCCTTAGCTCCCTCGTTGCGCTATGTCCTGAGTGCCCCCTTCCCCAGAGTGGACAACTGGCGGCGGCGCTCCGTGCATTGTCGATTGTGAGTGCCTCCACCCGCTGGCCTCCGCCGTGTTCTGCCTACTCCCCCACCACGCACGGTGGGGCTGTTTGTCGCTGCGTCGTGGCAATGGACTCTGCCATCGGGTTCTTTGGGACTGGGCGAGAGGAGTCTGCAGGTGGAGGGGGTGGGGAGAGCGAATGTTTCACCCTAATGACGCCATTCTTGCTGCACACCCGGTGTGTCGACTTCGTCACTCACCGATAGTTCATCTCATGCTTCGCGGCCGGCAAATGGGTTGTCATAAGGACGCGCCTTAGTAGACTCACCGGGGGACACCGGTGTCGACCTCGTGGTTCTGTCGATGCCGCGCGCTCGCGCGCATGTTCCAGCGCGCCAAGGGAGCAGCGTGCTTTATGCTGTACGACCGAGTGCCGCGTTCTGGGTCTGGGTCACCGACCATGGACGACGTACCGCGGTGGAGCAAAAAAAATATGGTCCGAGACAGAGAATTGCGTGCAAAAAGTTAAAGCTGACCCCGCCGAGATTTCGGAGCTTTTGAGGGCGGGGCGAGAAGACAACTGCGTCATGGACGTGCACGTCTGTGTGAGAGACAAGAATAGGGGTGGCCCCCGGATTGCGAGGCTATACAGCGCTTCGAACGCAGATGCGCGTCGCACGCCCGTGTCAAAAAATGCAGTAGGCGATCGCTTGCAGGGACGCGCCCCAGAGCTACGCAACCACGAGTATCCGGCGCAGATTGATATCCGCCAGGCGGCCCGACCAGGTCAGATGCGCCTCGGGCTCTTGATCAGCATCTAATGTGAGTCAGCACCACCCCGGGGGCGCATGCGTGGTACCGCTGGGCGTCGACCCCATGCAGCCCCATACAAGCCGCATCTACGTCCACCTCACAACCACCCCACTTTGTAACATTACCCCTTCATCCTGTTTGGCACCCCTCCGTCGTCCCCCGGTAGCTTTGCGTACTAGCACGTGATTGTTGAGCGCGGCGGGTCGTCGTCATGGACGACCAGAGCGGTGCTCGCTCCTTTGGGAGGGAAACTGACGACGCGGGAGCCGCCGAACACGCCCTTGACGGCCTCCCGACATCTGTCACACCGGTTGTGTCGCACCTGCTGGCAGCGGTGAAGGCGACGGCACCGGGCGAAGCGGCAACGCTGTCGGAGACGGCCGCCGAGGCGCAGATGGAGACGGCGTCCCGCGAGGAATTGGTTGCAACCGTCATGCAATTCCGCGCCCGGATGTGGGCGCGCGGGTGGGAAGTCCGTCGACTCAACGTGGCGCGCCGTCGTGAGCACCACGTTTCAGGTCGTGACGGAGGCGGGTTGGAGGACGATGACGGCGACGACGACAAGGACCATCTCGCAATGCCGGAGCCGGCGACGACTACGTGTACAAGTTTGACAGGCGCGCGAGCATCGTATGTCACGGTTGGTGACGCGTGCTCAACCATCCTGCCGGCGCAGAAGCGGCAGCGCACCAAGTTGGCCGAACGTGGCGTTGCATGCAGCTCGTCGGCTCTTGCCACAGCTCCTCTTCTCGACGAAAGCGTCCAAGACGCCTCGACGGCATCATCGAAGATGAGTGCCTCTCCGGAGCAAGGCTGCTCGTCCAGCGATGTGTAGTACATGATCGTAGATGCGCTTGCTCGTAGACTGTTCACCAGGTTCACCTCGTGAGGTGTGAATAGGGTGCTTCGCTCCTCACCTCTTCCAGAGGTGACTACTGGTCGTAGATGCGCTTTCTTATTTACCTGGTCTTTAGGACAGGGTGCTCTCAAAGTGTAGTGATGCACACATATACTTAGATCAAGGGACTTGCTCTCCGTTTCAGAGGTGACAGTCTGCATTCGTGTCCTCAGGGATCTAAAGGCGCGTCAGTGTTGTCTGACACTAAAAGCGAATGGCATTTCGTGGCTGAGAAGGACTGTCCTGCCACAGAGGTCTCTGGGCCCGGATGGCGCCTGCCCCCCTGCCCCCACCCACTGCCCCGAGTTGCGCGCGGCGACCGCGCGCAGCGACTTCCGTGGTTCGAAGCGCCCACGATCACCCGCTGGTGATCGCGCCTCCGCGCCGGCTTCTGTTGCGGCGGCGCGTCGGCGGTTGCTGACGCCATCTATCGGTGCGGTAAGAGGCGCCTTGTCGCGCGGCGGTCGATCCCACCCGCCCGGCCGTGCGCCGTGTCGGCCGCCCCGCCTGCCATGCGCAGGTGCGCTGCGCGGCGGGGTAACTGCCCCGCTCGTGGGCGTTGCGCCGCGTCGGCGGGCCGCCGCCGCTGCGGTGGCGGCGGCGGCACGCCTTTCCCCGCCCCTCGCCCCCCCCGCCGCCGCAGCGTGGCTGTACGTGCGCCGGTGCGCGCTCGCGGCTGTGGAGCCGGCACGCGTGCCCGGTGTCGATGCGTCGCCGAGCGCGCCACCGCCAGGGTATTGCGTGCATGTGCCTGGAATTGAAGATGAAATTGAAAACGATGTTGCGCCCAACGTCGTGCAGCGCTCTTCACTTGCGGATTTTGCGCTACACGAGTAGTGGGAGTCGGTGCCGGAAGGACGCGTCATAGGACTGGTCTGCACACCCGCGCGGAGTGCTACTTTGAATTGAGACATTTTTGCACGAAGTCTGAAGGTTGCTTTCTACTGTACAGTGTGTTCTCGTTAAAATTGACATCTGATTCAGCTCAATTTGAATGAAAAGCGGCCTACAGGTCCTAAAATCGACGACTCGAGACCCATATTCTCTTAGACACGATTCTCTTTTAACGAGAACACACTGTATCTGGACTGTACCTGATGGATAGGGGGCACGGGATGCGTAGTTCCGTTGTGGACTAAAGTGATATTTTATCAAGAAAGTTTTGGGTCGTCCGTCGGAGCAGTACATACCTGTGACACAGGGCGTAGCGCGCCGCCGCTGGTGCGGTTATGCAGCCAGATGTGTGGTCGTCCGATTCCATTGTTGGTGAGTGAGAGCGTTGTGAGCATCGGTGTGCGTACAGCGTACTGTGTTGCGTACGGGAAGAGAGAGCATTAGAGAGAGCGGTGAATGCCGCGATGACCCGCGCTGACAGACGGCATTCCGGCAGACAAATGGGAAGGCGAGGAAGCACACGAATAGTTCGGAGGCATGGCCTACCGCGAAGAGACCGTGGCCTCCCGTTCAGCATGTGCGGCTGCTGTACGCATGGCATCAATTACACGCCCAAAAACGAAGAAGGGGGGGCTGCGCGGTGGCTCGCCTACATGCACATCCAACAACGCGCTGAGCGCGTACAAAGAGGATTGTGCGCAGAGAGGGGGAGGTCGGGGCGGCGATGTCTGGGGTCGGGCTGGGGGTCGGCATCGCGGCCACAACGACGTGAGTCGTCGTTGTAACAGCAGACAATCGCAGGGGTGCAGCTGGGTGGCACAGACGAATCAGAGCGGCGCAGGACACCACGTGGCAATACAGCACCTGTTCTGGGCCGCAAAGTCACCTGCTGGATGTGATCACCTGTGCTGCTGCGAAAGAGGCTGCTTGCCGCCCCCCGTTGTACCGCATCGGGTCGTACCAGTGCGTGTTAGGGCCGCACCACCTCCCCATGGAGTCTTGCATGGGCGACACATGCTCGGAATGCACATCGGATGTACAGTGCGTTGGACTCGGGCGAGACGGTACAATTTGAGAATACCGTCGGCGACAGTCGGAAATTGCTGTATCTCGAAGGTACATATCGTCTCAACGTCGCACAATGTACCGTCGAAGCACGGTCGAGGCGACCGCTGACGTACATGAAAAAGTCTCTTATATCTTGGGTGCACGTGGCGATCTAGAGTATTGATTTAGGCCCTGTCTGAACGATGCATCCATGTGAACTTGATTGACCTTAACTTGCGATGACAGTCCGCACACACATCGTGACTGGGAAGCGGTTCTTTCGACGAACTCAGACACAAGTGCTTCGCAGGACTTCTAATCTCTGCTGCCATCGACCACAATCGTTTCGTCAAAATGATGATGACCTTGCCGGGTTGCGAAATGAGCGCACTGCGCAGTGAGGTCCAGCCCGTGCACCTTACATATTCGTGTTTTGTATATGCGTGCGCGCCCGGCTGTCGCACGCATATCGCACGACCCGAGAGTGTCTACAGCAATGCAGTCGGAATCCAAAGCCAAACTGTAGTGGTTCTAGGCACCAACACGTTGGTTAGTCCTCCAGCCGATGGGATCTCTTGATCAGCTCGGTCCGTCGAAGGAACTGCCCCGGCAAACAACCCTCAGCCCAGCCTTCTCCAACGGGAGAGAAGATCACGGCAAAGCCCAGGGGACAATGGTCGTCCAAAGCACAGTTGGTTATATCAAACGACGACGGGGACGGCCATCCCTGCTGTCAATAAACCCCAGTAGCCGCCCCAGATGCGCCAAACACATGAATCCCTCCAAATCGAAAAGGTCAAACAAGTAGTAGGGGGGTTGGGAAAACCACTGGGGAAAACGCCTGCCCCCCTATGCGCATGTTGGATAGTACCCTGTCCTGAAATCCAGGGGATTTACAGGCTTGGTGCGCTTTCGTTACCTCATCGTCATCTTAAAGTGAGTTTTATTGGTCAAAGGCTGCAGGGTCGTGGAGGCCGATTTGGAACACTGTTGCAACTGTAGGAGTGCGGGGTTTTTGGGAGAGCGGCAGTACGGAGCCACATTTGCCTTTCAGCGGCAGGTACTGCTGCGGGGGCACGCACGCCAATATCTTGTTCTGCAGCCTGCCCGACCATGCGTGCGTTCCAGTTGCGGCCCTAGGACCTCATACAGCAGCAGGTACATGAATATGTAGAACAGAAAAAATGGCCGCGGCGCGCGCCCCGTCCCCGACGGGGCAGCGACGCGGGCGCCGCCAACCGTGGCGACGCGTGCGCCCAGCGGCAGCATCGCGGCTCGGCCGCTCGTAGAAGGGGGGGGGAGAGGGCGCGTGCGGGCACGCCCAACGCTCTCTGGCGCGATGGCCGACTGCCGATTGCGGGTGGGGGAGGGCGGCGGCCACCGCCCCCCGGCGCCGCCCCCGTAGCGCCGGCGGCCGCCGAGCGGCCGTGGTCGGGGCAGATGCCGCTCTGCCGCCGCCGGCCGACGGCACCGTCAGACGCAAACGGAGCAATGGCAGCGGCCGCGTCCGCCCGCGTCTGCCCTGGTCCGGTCGGCCATTTGACATCGGCGGCGGCGGTTGTTGGCGCCAGGCCCGTACGGCGGCCGCAGGCAAGGCGGGGATGGGGCGGCCGGCCCTCGGCCGACCACGCCTTAAGTGGGGGCCTCGACGCCCGCCACGACTGCTGCTTTGGCACAGGTGCGGCGGAGCTCCGCATGACACGGCATGATCAATGCAGTGGCACGCGGGGAGAGGACGCGTGGGGACGCGGCTGGGGCTGCGGCGTGCGGGGGCGGCCAAGGGGACGCGCCGCGTGGAGGCGCGGAGACAATTGCGCCGCACTGCGGAGCGGGGGAGGCGGCGCGCGGTCTGACGTCACGCCTTGCCCCTTTGGGGCATGCCCCAGTGGGTTCGCCTCTGCCCCTGCAATCGCGGCTTACAGAGGCAAGCCAATTGATTGGACACGGATGGTCCAAGAAATGGGATCCCGGCGATTCATTGGCTGGCAGACGCGACACGACCGGGGACGGATTTGAGCCACTGGGGGGGGGAAGCCGCCTGGCGGCTGCCGCCATGTCGGGACTACGTGGCGCACATGCACGCAGGCACGGGATTAGCTGGCTCTGGTGCGACGGCGCGGGGGGGAGCACGCGGGGAGGGCGTGCGTCGGACCAGGCGCGGGAGCGCGGGGGAGCACGTGAGGAGAGCGTGCGGGGGCACGGGGGTGCCCGGACGGGGAGGTGTTTGCGCCGGCGGGGGCTGGCGCGCTGGGGGCAGGTGCGAGCAGCGCCGGAATAAGAGGGGCGTAACGAGGGGCGAGGTAGCCTAACACGCTCGGTAGAGACTTTGGATTCCCACTCCGACCAGCTGACGAGCGGGGGCGGACGTACGTCGTTACGACGGTGTGCGCGCGGTGGCTACCTCTCTCAGGGATCCAACAGCTGTGGCGGTGGCGCCCAACGCGGGGGCGCCAATGCCGCGGGGCGTCCCCCCCCCGTGTCGCCCGCACGCGCGCGCGCAAGCGGCCCCCGCGAGACGCACGCAGAGCGTGGGACGCCCCGCGGGACGCCGGCGGCGGCTGAGAAGCGGTGTGGAGGCACACCGCCAGCTGTGGCAGCAAGGGGGCTGCACCCGGGGGCCTCGACGCGGCCGTCGAGAGCGCGTCAGGAGGGGGCGACATGGGTGCGGACGGGAAAGGCGGCCGCCGCTCCAGCCTCCGCAGTGGGACGACACCCACGCGGCGGCGGTCGGCGCACGGTGCCTCGACCCACAGGTCAATTTCTTCTCTCCCCCCCTCGAGCGGCAGACACCCCCCCGCGCCCCACCCTCAGTGCCTGAACTGCAGCCGTCGGTCCGCCTCGCGATCGGCGCCGCCGCCGACGGCGGCGCCCTCGTCTTGTGAGCGGCGCGCCCCCACCGCCGCCGCAGCCGCCGCCGCCGCCGCCAGCACTGTCCACAGCGTCGCGGTCACAGCAACCCGACGGTGGCGTTTCTGCCAGACCCCCCAGGCCCCCGCCAGGGTGCGCGGGTGCTTCTGCAGCGGCTGCGGCCGCCGCGATAACTGCCGCGACCCGCCGCCTTCTTTGAGTACCGGCCGGCAGCAACTTCGGCGGTTGTGGTGGTGGTGACGGTGGCGGCGCCGGCGAAGGCGGCGGTAGCAGCACCAGAAACGGCGGCGGCGCCCTGACCAATGGGCAGTTGACCCAGACCCCTTCTTGACTGTGACGACATCGGCCAAATTTGGGAAGACAGCAATACATCAATTGTAAAATGGTGAAATTACAGCGGTCCCACCTGCTCGTCGGGGTACAGGGGGGGGACAAAAGTTTACGATCGCACCCGATTTGGGCCAGATGCGATCGATCGCCGAGCAGAAAATGGCCTTTTCAGACCAT
>Ga0114957_1005415_pt1 | contig 10618 bp, 8 predicted proteins | sample BantaG_FD_87175 | JGI IMG/M metagenome (GOLD analysis project Ga0114957, IMG submission 87175) | Marine algal microbial communities from Bantry Bay, Ireland - BantryBay_4 metaG | ecosystem: Host-associated > Algae > Red algae > Unclassified | place: Bantry Bay, Ireland | collected 2014-11-21 | reverse complement strand
TTTCCAGAAAAATGACCTAAAAAAGAATCTTGAAAAGGAATTGTTTTATTACAATCAAATTGAAGAGGAAAGCTATTATAATTGATTTTTGTAGCAATCAAAGTGTCTTTTTGGAAATCATTTATGTCTATATACCAAACATCTTTGCATAACTTCCTTTCTAAATCTGATGCGCACTCTTCTAAATATGCCTCATTAATTTTCTTTTCAATTTTGTGTAGTTCAGCTAATGTTTTTATTGAACTGTTCAATTCAACATTTTCAAATTCATTTTGACAACTAGAAAATACAAAAAGTAGAAGGAAAAAGAAGTAATGAAATTTCATGTTTTTTTTTGTTTAAAACTACTTTTTTCCTAGGAATAAAGAGTTCTTTTTCACCATTAAAAAACCCCTGAAACATTTGCAAAACCTACCAAAAATCCTATCTTTGCAGCCGTTTTAAAATATTATATTATTTCACAAAAAAAATACTTCACGTAAATGAGAAATTACGAAGTAAATTTCATCGTAGATTCAGTACTGTCGGGCGATGAAATAAATGCGACAGCTCAGACTTATTTCGATATGTTGACTTCTAATGAAGCAACTATTATTGATAAAGGAGAGATGGGATTACGCCAGTTGGCTTACCCAATTAAAGGACGCACCACAGGTGTGTATTTTTGTACAGAATTTCAAGTACCAAGTGGTGCTTTTATTGCGCAACTCGAATTGGCACTTCGCCGAGATGAGCGTATCGTGAGATTTTTATCTGTAAAATTAGACAAGTTCGGAGTTAAATATAACGACGACAAACGTAACGGATTAATCGGAAAGAAAAAGGACAAAGCAAAGGCTGAGATCAAAAAGGAAGTAAAGGGAGAAAAAGCTAAATCTGCTAAAGAACCAGCTTCTAAAGTTTCTGCTGTAACTGCTCCAAGAGTAGCTGTAGAAGCAAAAGCTGCTGCTCCGGCAAAAGCTGCACCTGCTCCTGCTCCTGTTGCAAAAGCAGAGGAAGAAGAGTAATCCTTTTTACGAATTAATTTTCTAATTATTAAAATAAAAAATCATGGCTTCTAGAGACGATATAAAATTTCTTAGTAACCCAAATATTGGTTCTGACAGAAGGAAATATTGCCGATTCAAAAAATTTGGAATCAAGCATATTGACTACAAAGATCCAGACTTCTTGTTACAATTTATCAACGAGCAAGGAAAAATTCTTCCTCGCCGAATTACTGGTACATCTTTAAAATACCAGCGAAAAATGGCTACTGCTATAAAGCGTGCTCGTCATTTGGCTATTTTACCGTATGTAACGGATTTGTTAAAATAAATTTAGTAGGGGCAAACCCTTGTGGTTGCCCTTCAATGAATAAAACCTAATAAGGTTTCCAAAAAAAATATTTCATCATGGATATTATATTATTAGCAGATTTAGATAAAGTTGGGGACAAGCACGAAGTGGTAACTGTAAAAAATGGTTACGGTCGGAATTTCTTGATACCTCAAGGATTAGCATTAATTGCTAACGCTACCAATATGAAAAAATTGGATGATCTTAAAGCTAAAGAAGATGCTGCTGAAGCTGCAAAAGTTGATGTTTACAAAGACATCGCTACTAAGTTAGAAGGTAAAACTTTGAAGATTGGAGCAAAAGCAGGAACTAGCGGAAAGATTTTTGGAAGTGTAACTACGATCCAAATCGTTCAAGCATTGAAAGAACAATTTGATGTAGAAATTTTGCGTAAAAGAGTTACTCTTGAAGATATCAAGGAAGTTGGATCTTATACTGCAACCTTAAATTTACATCCTGAAGTTGTTGTTGCATTACCAATTGAAGTAGCTGCTGAATAATTTAGCCTGCTTTAATTTTAAGATAAAAAAAAAGTCCGAGTCATTTTTATGGCTCGGATTTTTTTTTATCTGAAATATACTTGATAAGTATATGTAATTTTTTTGGTTTCTCCTGCCTTTAGTTTGAATTCCCAAGTTGCTTTAAATTTTTTATTCAAGTTATTCAGTTGCGTAGTGATACCTACTGTATTCCAAGAAAGGTCAGATTCTAAAAGATCTCCAGTAATGATTCGATTGATTTCTAAGTTGACTTCATTAGTTCGATGATTGGTGATATCGATGCTTCCTTCCACCGTAACTAAATCATCCTTATTATTTCTAACATTCATCTCCCGTTTAATTTCTTTGTCTGCATCGAGAATAATAATGTCTGGAGCTACCGTCATTTTCACATCTGCTTCTCCTTTTGAAGGAGTGTAAGAAAGTTGATTTTGACTAATCGGTACATTGCTTGAGGTAGTCGTTTTTTTCATAAAAAAAATAGGGCCTGAGGTCAAAGGATATTCTGTTTCATTTTCGAAAACCAAGGTATGCCAAACCAAATTACGTTGCTTGTCATTTTTTTGATTGTTATAATTATTAGGATTGTAACTACTTGGTTTTAAAAATGAAGTATAAATATCTTCATACTTAAATTCCATTTCTAAAATATCAAACATGGCTCGGCTACCTTTTTCGAGCGTAACTTTTCGTTTTTTATAAAAAAACAAATCTTCATTATTGGCTCCTTCGACTTGTGGTTTTTCACCGATCAGGACAATTTGTTCTTCATAAGTTTCAGCACTATAAGAAACAGCATAAGTTCCACCAGCGTTGGATAAAGAATTATTATAACCGCCATTGTTGCGATTAAGCTGATTTATAAAAGTAAAAAAATCTTGAGAACTAGCCAACGGGTCGGGTACATGTCCAAATATAAAGGAAGGAACGCCGACGACAAAATTCATCTCCACATCAGTTAAATCTTCCAAATCGTTAAGCACATTTGCTTTCAAACTTAGTTTAGCCTTTTGTTCGCCAAGTATTTCAAGGTAATAATTTGGCGACCATGAAATTCCTTTTTGCAAATACATTAAATGGATAGGTTGGTTTTTTATTTTTTTAGAAAACTCTAATTCTAATATTTTCTCATTAGAAGTTGTTTCAAATGAGGTAATCATTTTATCCAAAAATTCAAAAGAACTCAAATCACTTAATGGGATTTTATTCCATTGGTTCCCATTTTGAATAATCAAATTTTGGTCAGCAGTCATCTTTAAAAGCCCTTCAATATTTTGTCCTTTGGACAAGGAAACTACTTTTATTTTTTTACCAATATTTTTCGTGAAGAGTGCATTCAGATTTTGGATTTCAGTTTCTTGTTTAATTTTTTTATTAAAAACTTTTAAAAAAGGAATTGAATTATTAGGAGCTTTGATCCAAATAGAACCAAAGAGTACATACTTTGTCCCTTTAGAAAATGGAAATTCTGAAAAAGAAAAAGAACCTTTACTGGCATCAACATTTGTAGTCTTATCCAAAAAAACGGTTCCGTCTTTGAAAATACTAACCGAATTAGTTTTAAAACTTTGTTGGGCAAAAATAAAAGATGAGAATAAAGTAAATGTACAAAGGGCTATACTTTTTTTCATGGTTTTATATTTAGGAGGTGGAAAGATGATTGTACTCAAATATTAACGATTTAGTAGAATAGATAATTTTTGATTAGTTTTTTCGAATTTTAATTTTTTCCAAAGCCAAAATAATAATATTAAGAAAATATCTAATGGCTTTTTCTTCAGGTATCTGTCATTTTAAAGCTGATTTATGTCAACCTATTTTAGGAAGGAACATAACAAGAAAAAGCCTTGTTAGAATTCCAACAAGGCTTTTTCATCTTTTCTTTATTGAATATTATGCATCAGTTGCTTTATCAATTGCATCTGTAGCCCCATCCACAATATCATCTCCTACATCACTAGCACCAGAGGCTAAGTCACTTGCTTTGCCAGCAACCTTTCCTGCAGCATCTTTTGCTCCATCAACGATATTACTTGTAGCACCTTTTGCCGCATCGCCAACATTGCTTAAAGTATCTCCTGCTTTATCGACTGCATTCCCTGCCATATCTTTAGCATCAGCGGCCATGTCGTCAGCTTTATTTGCAACATTTCCTGCAACGTTTTTTGCTCCATCTGCTAAACCGCCAGCTTTGTCAGCCGCTGCTGCTCCCATATCTTTAGCTCCTTCTACTACATTTCCTGCAGCGTTTTTTGCTCCATCTACTAAACCGCCAGCTTTGTCAGCCGCTGCTGCTCCCATATCTTTAGCTCCTTCAACTACATTTCCTGCAGCATTTTTTGCTCCATCTACTAGACCGCCAGCTTTGTCAGCCGCTGCTGCTCCCATATCTTTAGCTCCTTCAACTACATTTCCTGCAGCGTTTTTTGCTCCATCTGCTAGATCGCCAGCTACATCACCTGCTTTTTCTAAAGCGTCACCAGCTATGTCCTTTGCACTTTCTGCCAAATCACCAGCTTTGTCCATTGCAGCTGTACCTACATCACCTGCTCTTTCCATTACATTCCCTGCAGCATTAGTAGCCCCTTCAGTAACATCACCAACTACATTTTTTGCGGAACCAAATATTCCTTTAATAAAATCGAAGAATCCCATGTCTATTAATTTTTTTTGTTAGTAAATAATAGCCTTCAACAAGACTGTATTAAGTTAGATTGGTTTTAAAGATAAAAAAAATTCTCTAAAAATTCATAAACAGTTATAAACGAGGTTATTACGCTTTAGGATAGTCACTCATTTACTATGAATAGTCTTTACACCAAAACGTTTTACACATAAATAAATCATCTTTTTAAATAAAGGACTTTCTCATAAAAACTATCGCTTTTGTATTAATGTATATGTGAAAAACATCAACAATAGATTAATCTATCTACTTTATTTGAGTTAGGAATGCTAAATAGTAATCGACAATATTAATACATATATACTTAAACTCATTAACACAAGGGTTTAATTTTTTATGAAGAGGACATTTTTTTTTAGATACTCTTTTTTAAAAATTTGATCCATAGTTAAGTGGTAAGTCAAGTAACGGCAAAACAATAACTCCGTCAAGTTAGACTTAATATTTTACCGTTACTAAAATTCTAAATAAAAAAAATAAAACCATTATTCCATATTCTCGTATTTAATTTTGTTAGTATTATTTTTTACAAAAAAAAAATATGGATACTCCAAAAGCAAAAATTAAAAAGAAATATCGAGTCCAATATATTATGGATAATAATATCGATCACCATGGACACTCCACAGATTATTGTAATTATTTCGAGGTAGAAGTTTTTACAGATGCTGGTGAACCAGAAAGACTATTTAAGACCGTAGCCAAAGCTACCTTCGCTAAATTTTCACTTACCAAAGCATTGAAAGATGACTGCTCGATGCTTGATTTTTTTGATATGAATACGCTGGCTTATCGTTTTGGAAAACATCTTTTTGATTTTGATACCCACAAGATGATTCCTGAATCTTTCAAAATGTTTGATGCCAAAAATGGAAGCGATATTTTGTTACTCGACAATTTAGAACTGTTGCCAGAGGTGCGAGGAACTGGATTGGGACATTTTATAATAAAAGATATTTATGCTCGCTTTTCTAGCGGTTGTCAAATGATGATACTCCATGCGAAGCCTTCTGTTTTAATTTCAGAACATGATTACTGGACTAAATCATTGGAGTTGGAAAAATTAGCTAAGGATCCTGAATTCGATAAATATAAATTATATGCTTACTGTCAAAAGTTAGGTTTTCAAAATTATTTCAATGATGAGTTATTTTTCTTAGATACCACAGCTGAAAATAAACAGATGAAGGTGGTTAATTTGGAGAAGTATATGATTTGATTTCTACTTCCTTTTTAAAATAAAAAGTATGTACTAAGGAATCAGTCGGTCAGACTGGTTGCTGCGCTAATTGTTAAACTGTTTATCCTGTTCTTTCGGAAACTTCCTTGATAAACAAATAAACAAATATAGCTTTCTTGCGACTGCCCAATATCAAAGGTCAAAACACCTGTGACCTTTTTTAATTTTAGAGTCTTATTGGCATGCGATTATAAAACAAGCATACTATGAACCAATTATAACAAAAGAAAAAACCTCCCCTTTCAAAACAATCTGATTAGTTCATTTAGAAACAATCAAGATTTCAAACAGTATAATTTAATGGAATAAGTCTGGTGACTTTTTCCCACATTTAAAACATATTAAATAACTCAATACATTGATTATGACATCAATTCGTTTAAGTGCCATTTTATTTTTTATTTTTCTATATCAAATAGGGTCCGCACAAGTTGCAGGTATCAGTTACACCGTTTCTCCAGCAGGAGAATATGTATTCTGGAATGACAAATCAGGGCTAGAAGATGGCTTCTTAGTCGGTGGGAAATTAGGGATAGGATTTGGGGAATTTTTTGAAGTTCGTGCCTCCTATCTTCAAGGCTTAGATTTAAAAAATAATTTTAAAGACTTTGGTTTAGCTTCTTATGATGACAATACTTTTAACTCTTCCGATGTCAAATTGACTCGATGGGGTGGAGAAATCAGAGCTAATATTAGTCGAGGACGTTTGCTTCCTTTTATTTTATTAGGTACTGGAGTCCAAACCATAGAATTGGATAATTCCGTGGAAAGAGATCAAATTTATTTGACAGGTGGAATTGGTCTAAAACTTGGAATTGCAGACCGGATCACCCTTACTTTAGAGGGAAGAAATACGGCTTACCGATATAATGCTGGATTCAACTTATTGAGCGATCAGGATAAAATTGATTTGAATGAAGTAGCCAATCCTTTCCAAATGGAAGACTTGACCAACTGGTCAGCTGGTGCATCTTTACAATTTTATATAGGAGGACGGAAGCCAGGTCAAATGTCTGATCTGGATCGAGCTTACTTTGATTCTTTTACTAGAGGATCAGGTGGATTGAATATTGGTTTGGAAGCAGTAGCTGGTCAAATGAATTTCAATGACAAACTAGTTTATCGTAATACTAATATGGTGGGAGCAAGTGCAGGATTTGACCTTGGGCCTTATATTGGTCTTAATGGTTTTTATTGGAGAGGACTTCAAGATGATTCATTTACCAAGTTTGATGATATTGCGATGTACGGTGGAGAGATGCGAATGCGATTGAATACTGGAGGCGGAATGATTCCTTTCTTGATGATCGGTGGTGGAAAGTTAGATGTGAATGAGGGTTATGTTGGAAAAAAAGCAATTGATACCGATTCTGTGGGCGTTTCTTTACAAGGAGGAGATGATACTGGTTTTGCGATGGGTGGTGCTGGTTTATTAATTCCTTTGACTAAGAATTTCAAAATATTCGGTAGTGCGAGAGCGATCATTACTTCTGGTTCACCAGTTGATGATTTGGCTGCACCTGAAGCAATTCAAACTTCTTGGTTTTATAGCGCTGGAATTAAATTGAATTTTGGTAAAAAGAACAAAAACCCAGACGACATTATTCAAGATCAAATTGATGAGCAATTAAAATTACAGCAAGAAGCTAACGATACCAAAGTAGCTGAATTGCAAACTCAATATGACCAAAAGGTTTTGGAACTGGAAGAAGCACTAATCCAAGCATATGCAGAGCAAGATTTAGAAAAAGCTGCTATCCTTAAAGAAGAAAAACAAAAGGTAGAAGAGATTGTAGAAGAGTTGGAAAAAATTGATGAACCTATCGTCGCAACTACTCCGATCACCATTCAACCTACTATTCAATCTTCACCTGTAACAGTTGCGCCTTCAACGCCAACGAGTCAAATTCCGTCGCCATACGGTAACAACGCTCCTTTACCTAATCCAACACTTGGCAATCAAAATGTGACGATCACTCCTTCTGGAAGTGAAATCAGAATGTCACCTGCTGAGTTTGAAAATTTGATTGAAGAAATTTTAGAAAGTTCAATAGGTTCATCACCTAGCTATTCGCAGCAACCAGCTCCCTACAATGGCGAAATGCGAGGATACTCTGCTGCACCTCAACAAGACAATACAGAATTGCTCAGAAGAATGGATCGCTTAGAAAAATTATTTAGCGAATCCACAACTCGTACTTCTGCCATCGCTACTGATTCTTCTACTGTAAAAGTTGATGCGGAAGGTCGTTCGGAAACAGAGACTAAATTACTTGCATTGATGTATCAATTAGATCAAAAGTTGAATAAAAATAATGCAGAAGTGGCTAAAATTATCAAAAGATTGGAAGCAGTCGAAGGAGATAAAACGGAAGAAGAAACTGTAGAAGGTGTCAAATTATTTGACGGAAAAAAGAAGAAAAAATGGTGGAAGAGAAAAAAGAACAATGATTAACTTTTTCATTCCTACAACTAATTGCTAAAGAGATTTCTACTCTTTAGAATTGAGTCAGAGGGAGACTTTTCCCTCTGACTCTTTTTTTCTTTATTTTTAAAAAACGATTTTATGAAGACCTTAAATTTAATCATAGGGATTTTATTTTTTTCTATAAATATTGCCTCAGCTCAACAAACGAGTACAATCAAAATGACTGCTGCGGAATACCAAAGCCTCATAGAAACTATCATAAAAGCCAAAAAGAAAAGAATGGCCAATAGGTATTATTATAGTCCTTCTCCTAGACAACAATATCAACCTGCTCCAAGAGCATCTGCACCTGCTGCACTTGCACCATCTCCTGCAAGTAAGCAAAAAGAAGAATTGGAAAAATTATATGCTAGCCTCATTCTTCAACAAAAAAACGATCAGTCCAATGCTGGAGAACTAGAATCAATCAAACAAAAATTGAGAGCGGAGATGGAAGAATTGGATGAGCAACTCAAAGTACAGCAAAAAGAAAATAAACGCTTGACCACTAAATATTATGAGAAATCAGCTAAAGAGGATAGCAACTTAGCTAACCAAAATATTGATTTGGAATTCAAATTGAAAAGTTTGGAAAATGAATTGGCTGCTCAAGAAAGAGAAACTGAATATCTTCAACGTGCAGTTGAACGATTGAAAAAGAAACAAGAGAATTTGGAAAGTGATCAAAAAAATGAGTTGAAATCTTCGGAGAAAGAGTACGCTAACGAGATTGAAAAATTAGAAGTACGATTGAAAGAATTGGAAAAACAACAAATTGCTTTTCTTCAATTGGCCAAAAATTCTTCAGGCGATGATAATAAAACTGACTTGAATACGCTTTCTTTATTTAACCAAGAATTATCTGAAATCCGAAGAAGAGTACAATCACTTGAAGCAGTTAAATTTGTTCCTGGCACCAACAATAATTCACCTGCTGTTGATAATTCCGCTCAAGTAACTTTGTTAGAAAATAAAGTAAAAGAACTCGAAGCAAAAATCAATCAAATTGCTCAAACAAAAAATACTACAACACCTAATTCTAGCAACGAACTTAGTCTGATTAAAACACAACTTCTGAAAATGGAAAAGCAATTGAACAGTCATGCTCATACCGCTTCGCCCAAAAAAGTGGAAGTAGTAAAACCTGCTCCCGTAGTAATCATCGAAGCACCTAAAGTGACGGAAGAAACTCGTTCGTTTGTAGAAACTCGTCGTCAGCAGAATGTCTATTTTCAAAATGGGTCAGCAACTTTGACTTCAGTAGAAAAAAATAAAATTCAAAATTTAGCTAATCAGCTTTCCATTCATCAGCAAGTAGATATTACGATCAAGGCATTTGCTAGTAATACTGGAAGCTGGGAAATTAACCAAAAACTCTCTCAACAACGGGCTAAAAATGTAAGAAATTCATTGATTAATATGGGTATTCGGCCTAATCGATTGATCTTAGAACCACTCGGAGTTGATACGACTTCAACTGATCCTGCGAATGCTCGAAGAGCGGAAATTCATTTATTTATTAGAGGGAATTGATCTTTTGGTTTTAGAAGTAGATTAGTTTTTTATTTTATTTAAAATATCAAAGCCGCAAGCAGTTTCCTGTTTGCGGCTTTGTTGTTTTTGAGAGTATTCATAAAACTATCCTATATATTTTTTCGTTAATCCAAGCCAGAACCTTTTTTGAATGCTAGGCATGACCTCGGAGAGATCACACCAGCGGGAAGCAAAATGTAGATTTTGCTTATTGTTCAAACTACAAGCTAGTGCATAATAAATCTGTAAAAGTATAACAAGTACTCGGTCAACATACCTGATTACTTATTTAAAACTATTGACTAGAAAGATCATATTGGCATGGGAGAAAAATCAATATTCAAATAATTTGAAAAAAATAACAAGGTGATACTAACTTGAATAGTATTTTTTTTTGTAGTTCAATAGACAGTTTAAATATCATTTGATAGTACAACTTTGAATTTTTCAGCATAATTTTGCCGTTCTAAATAAATATTTCTTAGTTTTTATTTTTCGCGTACTTTCTCAAAATAGGATAAAAGTGCTTGGACACAATTAATCATACATTTATGACGGTCTGTTTTTCGCCTTTCCTTCGTTACAAAAATACTCATTACCCTAAGGGGTAGCTCCGTTTTTTTGTGCCTCGACTAAACGAAAAATAGCCTCTGTCAAAATGTATGATTAATTTTGTCCAAGCACTTACTGTATTTCTATTTAATTCACACTCTATAACCATTTAAAGAATTTTATGAAATTTAAATTAATATTCTTCTTTCTATTTTTAATCAAAATAAGCCATGCTCAAAATTTGGTTTCTAACCCTGATTTTGAAATTTTTACGAACTGTCCAACTCAGACAGCAGAGTTAT
>Ga0114957_1005414_pt1 | contig 10621 bp, 9 predicted proteins | sample BantaG_FD_87175 | JGI IMG/M metagenome (GOLD analysis project Ga0114957, IMG submission 87175) | Marine algal microbial communities from Bantry Bay, Ireland - BantryBay_4 metaG | ecosystem: Host-associated > Algae > Red algae > Unclassified | place: Bantry Bay, Ireland | collected 2014-11-21 | reverse complement strand
ACTAAAATCATACTTTTACACCTTAATAATAATCGTGAATCAACTAAACAACCATATAGAAAGTCTGATTTTTGTTTCTGATCGAGCAATCGGAAGAAAAGAAATAAAATCTGCTCTAGAGCAAGCACTAGAAGTAAATGTAAAAGAGGAAGACTTAGAACAAAGCCTGGAAGATCTGAAAGCAAAATTTGCCGGAGATAGCCACTCTTTTGAACTGGTAGAAATATCTGGAGGATTCCAGTTTATGACTAAAGGAGCTTATCATAATACCATCGGCCAATTTCTAAAACAGACCAATAGAAAAAGATTATCTAAAGCCGCTCTGGAAACCCTAGCTCTCATCGCCTATAAACAACCTGTGATTAAATCAGAGATGGAAAAAATCAGAGGTGTCGGATGCGACTACTCTATCCAGAAATTACTAGAAAAAGAACTTATCGAGATCAAAGGAAGATCTGATGGTCCAGGTAGGCCATTATTATATGTAACTAGCGATAAGTTTATGGATTATTTTGGGCTTAAGTCCACTAAAGATTTACCTCAGCTAAAAGAACTGATAAAGTTAGATGATCAGATCGGCGAACCCGCTCCTATAGAAGAGGAAAAACAAAATCTGATCCAAAGCGTTTCTAATGCAGAGGAAGAGTAGACCATTTTCTGTTTTCCAGAAAATCGTAAATTCTAAAAAAAAGGAAATTACTAATTCTAAGAATTATTATACTATGGATCAGAAACCTGATATACTTATAAATCGAGTTGCTAATAGTGGGATCATCACGATCAATCTAGAAGAGTATTTTCCTAAACAAGAGATCGTAACTATCGATATAAAAGACTATCTCTTTATGGAGCTTATCCTTAAGGAAAAAGATTTTAGAGCAGCTCTAAAGGAATATGACTGGAAAAATCTAGATGGAAAAATTCTACTTATAGATTGTACAGCTGATGCCATTATCCCGACATGGGCTTACATGCTCATTTCCGCATACGCCACCCCGTTTTCAAAAAATATCTGGCAAGGAACACAAGAAGAATTTTTAAAACATCATTATGATCATCATATCTCTACAATCGATGCGACTGAGTATGAGCAGAAAAGAGTGGTAATAAAAGGGTGTAGTAATCTACCTGTTCCTCCTCATGCCTATACCACCATCGTGCAAAAACTACAGCCCTACGCTCAGAGTATCATGTTTGGAGAACCATGTTCTACCGTTCCTATTTTTAAAAGACCACGGATTGTTTAATGTGGAAATGAAAGCTAATGCGGAAATGTGATAATTTGTAAATGGGCAAATGAGAGATTTCTATGTGATGTGTGGAAATAGTAATCTAGAGGTACTGTGTAAATGAGTGCCAAGGTGGTGATGTTTATTCTGTCTCAACTAAGTCCGTCTGAAATAATAATTTTTTATATAAAACCTCTAAGTTCTATCTATCTGAACTGGCAACCTTTGAATCCTCCTAACTTAAAAAACAGCTCTGAACCTCAAGACTCTTGTACCCTTACACCTTTATACCCTTAAACCTTTACACCTTTGATCCTTTACCCCTTAAGACCCGAAGACTTAAATCAAAAGTCTACCATCTAATAGTCTAAAATCTAACAGTCTAGAAAAAAAGTTAAATATTGGCTAAAGCCAAATAGACAACTACATTAATAATGCATATTCCGTAATTTGTATTTTTATACTACTTACTTCTGAAATGGCGGATACAATTCATCAATAAATTTCGTCATTTTAGAGTTAATACAGTATTACTTACCCTAACCTGATTTTTGTGATTATGAAACGAGATTATTCTTTATTCGGATTGATATCTGGACTTATTTTTTGCTTTTTGATTTTTATTTCTTACAGTTCGACTGGTAACGATGAGAACACGATTACTGCAGTTACTCATAATCTTCCACAGCAAATACGTGCTGTAAATCTCGATAAAGCTTTTACCTATTGTAGCGAATTACTTCCTAATGATTTTGATGTTAGAGAGCGACTGGATAGAGAACTACTAGTAAATTCCTACTGGCAATCTAATACCGTGCTGAGTATAAAAAGAGCCAACCGATATTTTCCTGTAATAGAGCGGATTTTTAGAGAGCAGGGTGTACCTGATGATATGAAGTATCTGGCTGTCGCCGAAAGTAATCTGACTAATGCCGTATCACCGGCTAGTGCAAAAGGGATCTGGCAATTTATGAAACCTACCGCAAAAGAGTATGGTCTAGAAGTAAATGACGAAGTAGACGAGCGTTATCATTTGGAGCGTTCTACTTTGGCTGCAGCAAAATATCTTAAATACCTTAGAAAAAGATTTGGGACATGGATAGATGCGTCCGCTGCTTATAATGTAGGACCGACGCGTTATGCAAAGATTCTAAAAAAACAAGGAGGTAATTATTTTGACCTCAATCTAAATTCAGAGACCAGTCGTTATGTTTTTAGACTCGTAGCGATAAAAGAGATCTTATCTAATCCAGAAGATTTTGGTTTTTATGTAGAACCTCGTGAAAAATATGCTCCTCTAGATAATACGATGAATATAGAAATTACAGAATCCGTAGCGGACTGGAGTAGTTTTGCACGTCAACGTGGAGTGAGTTATCGTACGCTTAAAGTCCACAATCCATGGTTAGTAGACAAAAAACTAACCGTAAAAAACAATAAATATCTAGTAAAAATCCCAAGGAAATAAGTCGATTACGTTAATAAATGCCTAATTTTTCTGGATAGATGTACACCATATCTAAATCTTACGTCATCTATATATAAATACAAAACAATGAAAAATACTTTATCACGATTTTCTATAGGATTATTCCTATGTCTAGGAATGCTTATTAATTCCAGTATTGCTCAGGATGATGAGGTCCTAAAAGTAGTAGATGAGATGCCGCGATTTCCAGGCTGCGAAATGCTAAAAGCAAATGCTGAGGTGATTAATAAATGTGCTCAAGAAAAAATGCTAGAATTTATTTATAAAAATTTAGAGTATCCAGCAGAAGCTAGAAAAAACGGTGTGGAAGGTATGGCTGTCATACAATTTAACATAGGTAAAAAAGGGCAAGTTCTAGATATAGAAATAGTAAGAGATCCGGGAGCTGGAACTGGAAATGCAGCTAAAGACGTAGTAGAAAAAATGAATACAATGGAGGAAAGATGGATTCCTGGAAAAATGAAGGGAGCTCCTGTTAAAGTGCAATATACCCTTCCGATAAAGTTTAAATTAGAAAACGGAAACGGATCTAAAAATAAAGGAAAAGGTAAAAATGATAAAGCCCAAGCAAGCACAGAAAAAGTAATGAAAAATGATAAGCATGCTCGGGTTAGCCCTTTTGGGAAAGTAAAAAAGACTCAGGTAAATCCTAGACAACTAGAAGACCCTAACTCAGAAATACCTCCCCCTCCGCCGCCAGCACCTTCTACTCATCAAGAAGAAATTTTCAAAGTGGTAGAAGAGATGCCTCGATTCCCTGGATGTGAGGATATAGATGGTGATACCAAAGCAAAAAATGACTGTTCAAAAAATAAAATGATGCAGCATATTTACTCGACCCTAGTCTATCCGGAAGACGCTAAGAAAAATAATCAAACTGGTACAGCTGTAGTCCAGTTTGCAATAGACACGGATGGCTCACTCACTAATAAAAAAATCGTCAGAGATCCTGGCTATGGAATGGGACAAGCAGCTCTAGATGTAGTAAACACCATGGATAAATGGATCCCTGGAAAACAGCGGGGAAGAATGGTTAAGGTATTATATACATTACCTGTAAGATTTGAAACTAATGCAGATGGAACCCTAAATCGAGACAAAGCAAAAAGTGAAGTTTCCAATAAAAAGAAAAAAAGTCCTTTCTTCAAAAAAAGGAAATCTAAAGTAAGTCCTAAGCAATTAGAAGATACTAATTCCAAGGTACCTCCTCCGCCACCACCACCGCCTGCTCCTCCTATAGAAGAGGAAGAACTTTTTAAAGTGGTGGAACAAATGCCGCGTTTTGCAGGATGCGAGGATATGGATGCAGATCAAAAATTTAAGCAGGAATGTGCTCGTAAAAAAATGCTAACTTTTATTCTAGATGAGTTAGTCTATCCAGAAGAGGCTTACAAGAGTAAAAAAGAAGGTCAGGCAATCGTACAGTTTGTCGTTAGACCTAATGGTAATATCACTAATGCTGTAGTACTCCGAGATCCTGGGAACGGTATGGGACAGGCGGCTCTGGATGTGGTTAATAAAATGCCTAAGTGGATTCCAGGAAAACAACGAGGAAAAACAGTGGCTGTAAAATATACGCTTCCGATTAAGTTTAGGATGTAGTTTTTAAGGTTCGGTAATAGGTTTTAGGTAATGTGGTTTTACGGTATTGCGGTAGGTTCACTTATTTTTCAATTCGAACAGGAGAGAGAAATCTTCAGTGTATATAATTAATACTTATGAGGTTTTTAAACGCCGCATTCAAAAAACTACGGGATAGAACACCTATCTGCATTATACAGTATTGTATTAGGCATTTTATGCCTACATCTTCATAAACCTATTGATTTCGATTAGAGTTAGAATGTTAAACACCTAATTTGTAAGACGGTATTTCTACAAACTCTTAATTGTACATTTTCATGTTAGCCATAATCTACTGATTAACTTGAATTCTTAAATTTTCAACCCGTTTATTACCAAGCAAGTACGGAGAACACGGAGTTTAGTGTGAGTGAGGTACTTTATTTCTTATTCAACATAAGCCACATTTGTATATAGTATAGGCATTTTCATATTACCTCTCATTTGCAATTTTTACATTATACCTTGTATTTCATTTACACATTTCTCCTCATTCACTCATCAATTTTCATTTTTACATTTCTAGTTTTTACATACAATTATTAATAATACTGCCATTATGGCTTGCTTATTTACCAGTTACTGCCATAATGACAGTAACATTGTTTTAAAATTGTCTTTTTGACTTGATTTTGGCAATGGTATGGCTATTGATCTTACAGTATCGTAAGTTTTATTTGAAATAACTAAAAATTAATAAACATGAATACCATCGTAAAAAGAAGACCGACCAACAGATTATTTATGCCTCATTTTGGAAACATCCTTAACGAAGTTATGAATAGCTCTTTGGAAAACATTATCCAAAATTCGCCGAAAGGCAAATCTACACCTAGTGTAAATGTAAAGTCTGCTGAAGATAGTTACCATTTAGAAATGGCTCTACCTGGATTTTCTAAATCAGATGTAGATATCCATATCGATAAAGATGTCCTAACTATTTCCAGTAAAAAAGAAATTACTGAGGAAGGAAAATATCGCTTACGCGAATTTAATTATGGGTCATTTGAACGAAAATTCCATCTGCCTAAAAATGTAGACCAGTCTAAAATCGAGGCTAATTTTAAAAACGGAATTCTTAATCTGACATTGGCCTTAAAGCCAGAGCCAAAACCTAAAGCAATCAGCATTAAGTAATACTTAGTAATCGTAACCACCATTTTCTAACTAAATAAAATATAATAAAATGAATATATCTAAAGTAAATAATCCAGTAAGCCAGATGGTCGATAGCTTATTTAATTCGAGCTTATCAGACCTGATGGGGTCAGATTTTATCAGCCATAAGCCTTCTGTAAACATAGTGGAAGAAGACGACGCTTTTAATCTCCTCTTAGCAGCTCCTGGATATGAGAAAGAAGATTTTAAATTGGAAATCATCAAGGATCAGCTCGTCGTATCATCTGAGCGTAAAGCCGTAGAAGTAGAACGTAAAGATCAAAGTGAGGAAGATTCTATAGCACAATATCTCAAGCGAGAATTTAGCTATCAGGGCTTTAAGAGATCGTTCCATCTACCCGAAAATATAGAAAGAGACACAGTAGATGCTAGTTATACAGATGGTATCCTCAAAGTAAAATTGGTTAAAAAAGTAAGCTTAGAGGATAGTCCACTAAAAATAGAAATAAAGTAGTTGTGTGATTTGTTTGAGTAAAAGTTGGTTTTTATTAGCCCCGTTCCTTCTGGAGCGGGGTTTTTAATTCCACAATTATTTAATCGCAAAGTCGGCAACAATAGAAAACTGATTTACACTAAAAAAGAGAAATTTGGTACATTTGCATAAATGTGAAAAAAGTCCCGAAATCTGGAATCATTTTAAAGGATTAATTGTTACATTATAGCATTGTTTCATTTTAAAATTATCTATGGCAAAATCACAGCAGACATTTAACAAAGGCGAACGAGAAAAAAAACGTCGCAAAAAGAAAAAAGAAAAAGCGGAAAGAAGAGAAATCCGTAAAATAGAAAAGGAAGACAAAGGTAAACTCACTTTTGAAGAGCAAATCTCATATGTAGACGAGAACGGTCATATCGTAAGCGAAAAACCAGATCCTGCTAAGAAATTTACAATCAAAGCAGAGGATATTAAGCTTAATGCTCCTAGAGATAGAGCCTCAGAAAATGTAGTTCGTAATGGTAGAGTTAAGTTCTTTAATGAGGAAAAAGGGTATGGATTTATAACAGACAAAGAGACTAGAGACAGTATTTTTGTACATATAAATAATGCATACTCTTCTATTAAAGAAAATCATAAAGTAACCTTTGAAATAGAGCAAGGGCCTAAGGGACCTACAGCGGTAAATGTCGAACCGACTGTACAGAAATAATCTCCAGAATGTGGTTTTGCCGACTTAAATGGAGAAAACCCTAGATTACAATTCTTAATAGCTTAGAGCTTAATACCGTTTACACTAGTATTGTTTAGCGTAAACATAAAGAGACCATGGAAAATCCATAGTCTCTTTTTAATTATAAGGGTGTAATAGTTTATTAATTCTTTCTGATCTTTATAACGCTTCCGGGTACTAGAGGCTTACTTAGATCTATGTTATTTATAGCTAGTAGGTCATCTATATTCATATCTTTTAACTTATCTGCCAGTTCAAACAGAGATTCTCTTTTACCCAGTTTATAGTACTGATAAGAATCATCATTTCTCATTTCTTTACGACCGGACAGTGAAGTCCTCAATGGAAAAACTCTATTATCCATATGAATATGAAAATTGTTCTTACTCGCTGGGAGGTCGTCTAATGCAGCTATCATTCTATCCGTACGTCTTATATTTTCACTTCTATCTATTGATCTTCTAGTAGAAGTAGAAAATACTATATCATGATGATTACCTCTTCTATTTAGATAGGTCATCATTTCTAACTCTGGTAAGGTTAGAAAATGCTCGCCATCACTTTCTGGAATATAATTTTTAAGGAACGATGGATTTAGAAATTTTAAATCCTCCATGCTGATACCTACCTCGTTACGGATATCATTAAAACTCATTTTATGAAAAACCTTAACAGAGGTCGTGTTTGCATAATCTTGATTAGGGATATCAGGCTGCAACTCATACTCATAGTAATATTTCATCATATAAGTCGCCGCTATCAATCTAGGTATATATTCCTGTGTTTCCTTAGGAAGGTATTTTCTAATTTCCCAAAAATTTCTTTTTCCTCCTGACTTACGGATTGCTTTACGCATATTTCCAGGACCACAGTTATAAGCGGCTAAAGCCAATGTCCAATCTCCAAAATTATTATGTAAATCAGTAAGATAATCGAGAGCTGCCTCTGTAGATTTTATCGGATCTTTACGTTCGTCTATGGTCCTATTTATCTCTAGACCGTACATTCTTCCCGTTCCCTTTACAAACTGCCATAATCCTGTAGCTTTAGATTTAGATAAAGCGTCAGCTTTTAGAGCGGACTCTACTACAGCTAGAAATTTTAGATCTTCTGGAAGATTACGCTCTCTTATTTTATTCTCGATAATAGGAAAATATATAGAAGCTCTACCTAGTATGATCTCAGATCCACGAGGGTAAGTCTTAACGTAATTTTTAATGCGGCTTTTTACTTCTTTGGAGTATTTTATATCTACAATACTCTCTAGATTATTTAATCTATTTAAAACATTGTGATCCTCCTCAGATGTCAATGCTATCAGAGGGGTAACCTCGTCCTTAGACGTGGCCATAAAAGCAGAACATAGAAAACATATGATTACAACACATCGCTGTGTAGCAATTAATATTTTGTTCATGGTATTAGTTTTAAAATCGATCATTAGAATAAGATTTAATACAATATTTTAATCGGAACTTATTAAATTGTAAAAAATTTTATTCTGCTACGTATTTTATGTATTTTAAATACGAGGTGCAAATATACATCTTTTGTACTTACAATGTGCGTTTTACGCATACTACAAATTATAAATATGTAATCATCAGATTATCAGCAAAGGGAGAATAATATTTGGATTTGTCTAATCTCGCTGAAAAGCTGGTTTGGTAAGTTTTGCCTAATACATGACAAACTTTTACACTGCCTCCCCTACCTCGATATAGGTATAAATGTAAAATATTTTACATTTTAAGTAGACTAGTCCACAATAACAGCATCTTGCAGAAAATAAATTAGGCCACTGGCGTCATTAGATTGTATTTGCAATCTCCCTCTAACTTTTACTTTTTCTTTTTGATACTTTGCGTGAGTGCCGCTTAGCATAAATACCTGCATGGCAGATTCTGGACCTGCTGCTCCACAAAAAAAACACATATTTTGCGGATAACGCGAAAACATAAAATGAGCTTGAGGTTTAGGATCCACAGTCAGACTGATCATATAGCCTGATATCTCTATTTCTTTTCCATCCATTGCAAGTGCAGGCGGCATCGGCTTTGACTTGGATACTTCCATACCCATAAATTCGTCATAACTTTTAGTCGTCTGGACCATAGACAGGGTTGCCCACATCTGTTTTGATTGTGCAGATATCGACATCGATAAAAAAGCAATAATTAGGATTAGTACTAACCTCACGTCAATTAAACGATTTTATAATCTACTAAGTTATACCGTTTAAATTTATAATTGCCTCCGATGTATTACGAGATGGAGGTTTTATAATATGTCTTAGTTTTTTTTTGCTTTGGCTTTCGCCAATGGGATACCACTTACAAAAGTTACTGGATAGCTGTTTAAGAAATATTTGTTAGATAGGTAAGCTTTTCGTTAATCACTTCATTTTTATTATTTCGAGTTAAAGGAGAAATCTTTAGGCTGCTTGTGTAATTATCGTTGGTAGGTTTCGATCGTTGCGTACCCAAAAAAAAATCCCGCTCTCATGGGAGAACAGGATTTAAATTTTATAGCTGTTTTACCATTCGCCGAAAGGCAAACAATAAAAATTTCTATCTACTAGTATCTGTAGTACTCAGGTTTATATGGTCCATCTAAAGGAACATTAATATAGTCAGCTTGATCCTTAGACATATCTTCTAACTCTACACCGATTTTTTCTAAATGCAATCTCGCTACTTTCTCGTCTAAGTGCTTAGGCAACATATATACTTTGTTCTCGTATTTATCAGTACCATGATTTTCCCACAATTCTAATTGTGCAAGCACCTGATTTGTAAACGAATTAGACATTACAAATGACGGGTGACCTGTTGCACATCCTAGATTTACTAATCTTCCTTCAGCAAGAAGTAATATGTCCTTACCGTTCAAAGTATATTTATCTACCTGTGGTTTGATCTCTACTTTCTCCGCACCTGATTCATTATTTAACCAGTTCATATCGATCTCGTTATCAAAGTGACCGATGTTACATACGATCGTTTTATCGTTCATCGCTTTAAAATGCTCAGGTCTGATAATATCTTTATTCCCCGTCGCTGTTACTACGATATTTGCATCTTGTAATGCAGTAGACATTTTCTTAACTGCAAATCCGTCCATTGCTGCTTGCAATGCACAAATCGGATCGATCTCCGTAACGATTACTCTACATCCTGCACCTCTTAACGACGCTGCAGATCCTTTACCTACATCACCATACCCTGCAACTACTGCTACTTTTCCAGCCATCATTACATCAGTTGCTCTTCTAATCGCATCTACGCATGATTCTTTACAACCGTATTTGTTATCAAATTTTGATTTGGTAACTGAGTCATTAATATTTATCGCTGGTAACGCTAACGTTCCATTTATTTCTCTTTCGTATAATCTATGTACTCCTGTTGTTGTTTCTTCAGAGATTCCTCTAATGTCAGAAACTAATTCTAGGAATTTATCTAAAACCATATTAGTTAAAACGCCACCATCATCCAAAATCATATTCAAGGGTTTCCCATCAGGAAAAGCCGTTAATGTTTGCTCTATACACCAATCAAATTCTTCGTCATTCATACCTTTCCATGCAAATACAGGAACGCCTGTTGCTGCAATAGCTGCTGCTGCATGATCTTGAGTAGAGAAGATATTACATGATGACCAGGTAACGTCAGCTCCTAAAGCTGTTAATGTTTCGATAAGAACTGCAGTCTGGATCGTCATGTGTAGACATCCTGCTACTCTAGCTCCTTTAAGAGGTTTAGATTCTCCGTACTCTTCTCTCAGAGCCATCAATCCTGGCATCTCAGCTTCTGCTAGATCCATTTCTTTTCTTCCCCAGTCGGCAAGATTAATATCTTTTACTTTGTAATTTAATTTTGTTTCTGTTGCTTGCATTTAAAGTATTTTTTTTTGAAATATGGTGCAAAGGT
>Ga0114957_1005413_pt1 | contig 10621 bp, 4 predicted proteins | sample BantaG_FD_87175 | JGI IMG/M metagenome (GOLD analysis project Ga0114957, IMG submission 87175) | Marine algal microbial communities from Bantry Bay, Ireland - BantryBay_4 metaG | ecosystem: Host-associated > Algae > Red algae > Unclassified | place: Bantry Bay, Ireland | collected 2014-11-21 | reverse complement strand
TGTATGAGTAATTGCTTACGCTCTTTCAGAGCTTATCGAAATTTTTTTGATACATCGGGCGATGCCCGATGCTATTGCTTAAAGCCTTTCAGGCTGTTAACCCCTTAAAATTGTACGTTTTTGCCCTGAAAGGGCATCAGCAATAGCACAGGGCATCGCCCTGTGAATTCTAAAAAAAATCGTCAAGCCCTGAAGGGGCGCAAGCAAAAGTGACGCAACTTTATAACGTTATTTTGAACACCCTACCCTTTCAGGGCATGCTACTAAAATTGTCAAAGAACCTTACTTTTTTTGATTTTGATTTAGATTGCTATTTTGATTTAGATTGATTCTATTATAAATCATCACTTCATTATGAATTTGAATTTGTGCTTTAATCTGTTTTTCTAACAATACACTTTCAGCTTCGAATTGATCTTTGATATCATTTTTCAAAAATACATCTTTTTTGTAATTATACATCCCAACGGTGTTCTCTCCATCAAAAGAAAGGAATAAACTGTCATTTACAATTTCATAAAATCCACCTGAAAACATCGAAGCATATCTTGGTCTCAAAGTATCGAAAGCACTTTTACCAAAAGCAGTATAAGGCTCATCAAAATTCAAATAATCCATGACAGTTGGAAGGATATCTGTTTGTTGTACGACCTTGGAATATTTACCTTTTAAGTTTGAATTAGGTTTGTAAAAAAGTAAAGGGATTTGATGTTTTCCAACATTAGTTTTATATTTTCTAATTGAAGATCTTCCAATATGATCTGCAGTGATGATGAATAAAGTATTTTCAAACCAATCCATTTTTTGCGCAGCTTTAAAAAATTCTTGCAGCGCATAATCAGTATATCGAATTGCCCTTAAAATAGGTTTTTCATCAGGATGTTTTTTTTCAAAAAAATCTTCCACATAATACGGATGATGCGAAGTAAGAGAAAAAAGTAATGCCGTGAATGGTTTGTTATAATTGTCAACTTCATTTAAAGTAAATTGAAAAAACGGAACATCCCAAATGCCCCAATTACCATCATAATCATCTTGATTAGGATAAGCCGTTCGATCATAGAAGTTTTGATAACCAGTTAATTTAGAGTATCGCTCAAATTCCATTGAACCAGGATTTGATCCATGAAAAAATCCGCTGGTGTATCCTTTTTTTGCCAAGTGCGCTGCAATACCATCAACTCGATTACCTTGATATGCGGAGAACATCAAAGCATTTTCCATCAATGCAGGGATACTTGCCGATGCAGCTGCAATGCCTTGAGTAGATCGAGTCCCTACTGCATAAGCATTTTCAAAATACCAACTTTCTGTCATCAACGAATCTAAAAATGGAGTAGGGCTTTTTTCATAAACGGGCTTTCCATCAACAGGCGGATTAAAAAAACCAATATGCTCTTTCCCAAAACTTTCCAAAACGATGATAAATACATTTTCATTTTTAAAAGCTTCTTGTGGTTTTGGATTTTTATAAATTTGAAATAAATCCTCTTGTTCCGCCTTCGACATATATGATTTCTCTTCAATAAAATTTTGCTGTGCAGAAAAAAGTAAATTAAGAGTAGTGTTCGTTTGCAATGGCATCAATCGCATATCATCCACATATTGCGCTGTCGTCAAAGACATAATTGGACGTAACTGAATTCCTCCTCGCATTGCGATGATTGTCAACCCTACCACCAAAGGCATCATAAGCGTTTGGGTACCAAAATTCAATTTATATTTAGGGTAGGAGAGCGTGGTTTTTTTATAAATAAAATTTAAAAACAAAATCATCAATCCCCATAAAATTGCCAAGTACCAAAAATCATATAAAAACTGAAAAGCCATATTGGTCGTTTCGCCTATCAATTTTAAATCACTTCCAATTGCTCTTCGAAAAGCAAATTGAAAATAACCCATATCACCTATTTCAAAAATCATGGCGATGGAATTAAAAAGGATAAAAATCCCTTTTTGGACTTTTCGGTAGATTGGATTTTTTCGAATAGAAAAAGGAAAAATATAAGTAGTGATTAGCAATGCATTGACGTAAGCAATTGCCGCTAAGTCGAAACGCATCCCAAAAAACAATAATTTTAAAAAAGAAAATATTCCATCAAATGGAAATGAGGAGACATTGAATGCATAAAACCCAATTCTACAAATCATCCAAACTAAGAGTAGTCCTACTATTTTTAGCCCCAACTGTTTTATAAAAAACAATTCTTCTTTTAGGTTCATTGAAATGTTTTTTGGCAGATAGTTCGAATAACGTAATTTAGACGCAGACTTTTTATGACTTTACGCTAACGTGTTATGACTGTCCTAAAACGCATTAAAAGAAAAGTCATAGCATGTTAGCGTAAAGTCATAAACAAGTCATAAAAAGTCTGCGTCTAAATTTCATTCAAAAGCGGCTTGCCGCATCAAGATCTAAATACCGAAATCAAATAAATGTCAAAACTACAAACTTCCCTATTATAAAAAAAAACAAAAAAAGCAATATTGTAGTATTAAAAGTTTTACTATATCTTGCCACCCAATTGATGAGAAGTCATCGATTTTAAAAAAATCCATCCTGATATCATTAAGCTATGGTCCAACACTTTTAAAATTAGGGATTTGACTCGTATATCTGTTAGTAGGGCGGGCTTCAGACCGTTGACTTGTCCGGTTCGGAATTTTTCTTCGGAAAAAGGAAGCAAGGAGATTACCCAAAGCAGATCGGCTGCCCTAACCATGTTTCGCAGGGTCCAATAGCACCTCTGATATTTGGGTGGTTTTTTTATTTTTCGATCAACTTTGTTCGATTCTTATTTTGCGGATTTTAGCTTAATTTCATTGACATATTTTTTTTTGAATATCGAACAATAGAACAAGGAACAAGGATTTGAGAAGTTTGTCGAATACTTTTGAGCTCTAGAATCAACGTTATTCGACAAACTTCTCAAATCCTTGTTCCTTGTTCTATTGTTCGATATTCAAAAAAGGTCGTGCGTTTTCTCTGACTCCTCGCCCCTGACACCTGACCCCTTTCTATTTACTTCGGTGGAATCACATTCTTAAAATGCCCATTCATCTTCGCCTTCTTCCTCAACTTCTCCATCTCCTTCACCACAGGAATCAATTTTTTCAAATGTTTAAACATAAATTTCTGTCGATCTTTTTCCTCTGCCATTGAAAGCAACTGGTATTCCTGTTCAATAGAAAAACCAACATGATGAGCAATTTCATAAGTCGTAAAATCAAGATTTTCAGGAAGCGGTTTTTTGATAGACAAATAATCATAAAGCACAGCCGCCTTCTCTAAAATTTTTTCATTCAGCAATCGATCACTTTCCATACCTGTTTCGATACGTTCGATATCAGCACCAGAGTACATTTTATTTAAAGCAAGAGAGAAAAAATCATGAATCTTAAAAATACCCAAACCCCGAGTTTTGATATCCATTGAACCATCGGGATTCTTTTTAGTGATTTTCAGCAATTCTATTTCTGTACCGAAGTCCATCACTTTATCATTGAGAAAAGTAGGAATTCCAAAAGTAGTACCATTATGATCACATTCTCGAATCAGTTGTTTATAACGTGTTTCGAAGATATGTAGGTTGAGTTCCTCGTTTGGGAAAACAACTAATTTAAGTGGGAACAATGGTAGGAAATCTGTCATATATCTATTAAATGCAGTTTGTAGTAATTGTGTTTACGTGTGTGTATTGTTATTTTAAAAGTAGCCAACACTTCTCAAAAAAAAGCGTAAACAACTTTGTAAATGTATCCCATTTTCTTTGCTACTACAAACACATTTTTACTTTTTTCAAAAAATCCCAAAATGATAACGAATAATAGACCATTTCATGCAAATTCTTTTTACACCTATATATAGGTATAAAAAGAAACTAGATTGCAAGTATAATTGAAATATTGGCTTAACAGCAAAATTGAAAACTAAAATTCTAATTTCTTTAATCTTCTTAGATTTCAGGAGCGAAGAACGAGGAGTCAGGTGTGTGGTTTCTACGATTTATCGGACTCACCTAAATAATCGTAGAAACCACACACCTGACTCCTCGCTCCTCGCTCCTGAAACCTAAGAAATTACTAATCTTCTAAAATTTAAGGCTATGTTTGTGCGTTCCCTTTTTCAAAAAAATCCTATCTTTAGAAATCTTCTATTTGAAAACCAAAAAATTAAAAAGATGAAATTCCCAAGTAACCTTACCTTCCTTTTTGTAACAATACTTTTACTTACAGGATTATCTTCTTGTCGTCAAGATATTACCGCCAAAGAAATGTCCGATAGTGTAGCGAGTTATATTTATGCCTACACTTCTGGTTCAATTTCTAAAGCTGACCCTATTAAAATCCAATTGACGAATGCTGTAGAACCTGGATTGGTTGGGACAGATGTCGAAAGTGGAATACTTTCTTTTTCGCCTGCCATCGAAGGAACTGCTGTTTGGGAAAATGAACAAACCATTATTTTCCAACCGACGGAGCATTTACCTTCCAATAAAAATTATCTTGGAAAATTGTCTTTGAATAAAGTCTATTTGAATGTTCCAAAAGACGCAGGGACTTTCGAATTTAATTTTTCTACAAGGGAACAGCATTATTATATCTCGGTGGAAGGCTTACGAAATGATCCTACTGGTAATGAAAAAAAGAAACAATTGGGAGGCTGGCTAAATACAGCAGACTTGACGGACAATTTGCAAGTAGAAAAAATTGTAACAGCTAAACAGAATGGAAAAGAGTTACCCATCAGTTGGAGTCATCAAGAGGGGAGTGTCAAGCATACTTTTGTAGTAGAAGATATTGAGCGAAGTGATAGTGCTTCAGAAGTTGAAGTGAGTTGGAATGGAGAACCAATTAATGTGGACAAAAAAAGTTCGAAGAAAATAGCGATTCCTGCCTTTGGAGAATTCAAAGTGATGGATGCCAAAGTAGTGCAAGGAGACAACCCACATATCATTTTATATTTTTCTGACCCTTTGAAAAAAACACAAGATTTAACGGGGTTGATTTCTATCAAAGGGATGAAAGGGAAATTAGAATACCTAGTGAATGGGAGTGAGGTGAGAGTGTATCCAAAAAGCAAAGGAGCAGGAACAATGACCGTCAACGCATTGGCAGGTATTCAAAGTGCGGATGGACATAAGATGAAAAACAAGAGCGAATGGATGCTAGCTTTTGAACAAAAGAAACCACGTGTACGTCTTGTTGGAAATGGAGTGGTGATGCCTAATTCCAATGGCTTGATGTTTCCTTTTGATGCGGTCAATTTGAATTATGTAGATGTGGAGGTTTTAAAAATATTTAATAATAATGTTTTACAGTTTTTACAAAATAATAACTTGAATGGGGAGTATTCACTCAATCAAGTCGGAAGAATCATTTTACAAAAACAAGTTAAACTATCAAAAATTAATCCTGATGCTAAGGCAAAGAGTTGGTCTCGATATGCTTTAGATTTAAGTGATTTGATAAATGATGATCCGAATGCCATCTATCAAATAAGTTTAGGATTTCGACCGGAGTATGTTACTTACACTTGTGCTTCTGGTGATGAAGAAGCAGGCGATAATTTAGCTACTGTCGAAAATCCATTTGCAAAAAATGATGGAAAAACATTCAGCTCGATTTGGAGGATTCGAAATCGTAATTATGATGGTTATCAATATGAGCATCGTAATGATCCTTGTTTCCCTGCTTACTACAATACTCAACGATATGTAAAAAGAAATGTCATTGCATCTGATATGGGGATTTTGGCAAAAAGAGGAAGTGATAATGAATATATGTTGGCGGTGACTGATTTAAGAACGACGAATCCGATAACTGAAGTGTCACTTGAATTTTATGATTACCAACAGCAATTGATTCATAAAACAATAACCGATGGAAAAGGGATGGCTGCGGCAACATTAGATCAGAATCCATTTGTAGTCATTGCCAATAAAAATGGTCAACGTGGTTACCTGAAATTACAAGATCAAAATTCATTGCCACTCGGTCGTTTTGATGTAGGTGGTAGTTATGCACAAAAAGGACTGAAAGGATTTATGTATGGAGAACGTGGCGTGTGGAGACCCGGTGATTCGATATTTTTAAATTTCATCCTAGAAGATAAAGAAGGAAAATTACCTGCCAATCATCCTGTAACTTTTGAGTTATACGATGTTCGAGGTACCCTAAAAGAAAAACGAACGGTACTTCATAATGTAAAAAATGTATACGCTTTACATACTTCAACAAGTGCTGAAGATCCTACGGGAAATTGGAGAGCGATTGCAAAAGTGGGTGGTGCCTCTTTTACCAAAAACTTAAAAATAGAAACAGTAAAACCAAATCGTCTAAAAATCAATTTAGATTTTGGAACAGAAAAATTAAAATCTACGGATGAAAAAATCGCTGGAGATTTGCAAGTCAATTGGTTACACGGCGCACCTGCCGCTAACTTAAAAGCCAAAGTTGAAATGCAATTGAAATCGACGCGAACCTATTTTAAAGAATTTAATGACTTCTCATTTAAAGACCCGACTCGAACTTTTAGCCAACAACCTCAAACGATTTATGATGGGCCATTGGATGAGAATGGTAAAACTACAGTTCAAACTACTTTGGATGTAAAAAATTCTGCGGAAGGAAAAATGCGAGCAAATTTTAAAATCAGAGCTTTTGAAAAAGGTGGTGATTTTAGTGCAGATCAGTTTTCGATTGACTACGATCCATTTACAAGTTATACAGGGGTGAGAGTCCCAATGAATAAATATCATGAAAGAAGGTTAACGATTGGAAAGCAAGGGAAAGTTGATTTGGTTTCTGTAGATACCGAAGGAAAGCCATTGCGTAATCGAAATTTAAGTGTTGGATTATATGAAGTGACTTGGCGATGGTGGTGGGATAGTTATGAAGATGACTTGATGAAATTCAATAGTACGAATCATAATTTGGCTTTGAAAAAAGCCTCAGTCGTAACGAATAGCGAAGGTAAAGCAGATTGGAATATTCAAGTTGATGACTGGGGACGATATATGGTGAGAGTATGTGATGAAGAAAGTGGACATTGTTCAGGAAGTTTTTTCTATGCAGGAAGTCCTTGGTATGGTGAAGATGATAATGATGATTATGCCAAACAACAAATGCGAGAAGCAGCTTCTATGTTGTCATTTGTTTCAGACAAAGAAAAATACAATACAGGTGATGCTGTGAAGTTGACGATCCCGGCAAGTGAAGCTGGAAGATGTTTGGTTTCGATTGAAAATGGTTCTCGAATCGTAGAGACCTATTGGATTGAAACTCAAAAAGGGGATAATGAATTTACCTTTTTTGCGCAGCCAGATATGGCGCCAACGGTGTACGCTCATGTAACGATGATTCAACCTCATGCACAAGTTCAGAATGATTTGCCAATACGTATGTATGGTGTTATACCCGTACATGTGGAAGATCAAACCACTCGATTAGATCCTGAATTGAATATGCCTAATGAGTTAAAACCTGAGGAAAATTTTACAGTAAATATTTCTGAGAAAAATGGAAAAGGAATGGCTTACACGCTTGCAGTTGTGGATGATGGGTTGTTGGATTTGACTCGATTTAAAACGCCAAATCCTTGGAACACTTTCTACGCAAGAGAAGCATTGGGGGTGAAAACTTGGGATTTATACGATCATGTTTTAGGAGCGTATGGCGGAAAACTAGAAAGTATTTTAAGTATTGGTGGTGATGATGAAGTTGGGAAAAAAGGTGCTGATAAAAAAGCGAATCGTTTTAAACCTGTGGTGTTGCATCTTGGTCCGTTTTATCTCGAAGCTGGGCAGACTGCCACGCATCAACTGAAAATGCCTAATTATGTGGGTTCAGTTCGAACAATGGTTGTGGCTAGTAAAGACGGTGCTTATGGCAAAACGGAAAAGACCACTCCTGTAAGAAAACCATTGATGATGTTGGCAACCTTACCGAGAGTTTTGGGGCCAGGCGAAACATTGAAATTACCAATCGACATTTTTGCAATGGATAAAAAAGTCAAAAATGTAAAAATTAATATTGAGGAATCAAGTGGTTTGGTGGAACTAGTTGGAGGTAATTCTCAGAGCCTTTCTTTTTCAAAAATCGGGGATCAGATGGCAACGTTTGATATTCGAGTAAAAGAAACGATTGGCGTGGCTAAATTTAAAATGGTGGCAACTGGTGCAGGGGAACGTGCAAGTCAAGAGATTGAAATCCAAGTACGGAATCCTAATCCATATACAACTGAAGTGGCAGAGAAAGTTTTACAACCTGGTGTAGATTGGACTGCTGATTTTGACGCAGTAGGTGTGATTGGAACAAATACTGGAACGTTGGAAATTTCAAATATTCCACCAATTAATTTAGGTCGTCGCTTACGATATTTGATTCAATATCCGCATGGTTGTGTGGAGCAAACAATTTCGTCAGGATTTCCGCAATTGTATTTAGCGAAGCTATTAGATTTAGATGAAAGTACTAAAAATAGAGCGGAGCGAAATATTCGAGCGACTATCTCAAGATTAAAAAGATTCCAAACTTCAGATGGTGGATTGGCGTACTGGCCGGGTAATCGTTCTGCTTCTGATTGGGGAACAAATTACGCAGGACATTTTCTATTGGAAGCAAAAGCATTGGGTTATAAATTGCCACTTAATATGGAAACCCGTTGGGTCAATTACCAAAAGAAAAGAGCAAGACAATGGACTAATGAGGTCAATGAAAGTCAATATGGTTCATACTACAATCGAGCGTATTATTACAAGCAAGAGCAACTTGACCAAGCCTATCGTTTATATGTTTTAGCCCTTTCGGGAAATGCAGAATTAGGTGCGATGAACCAACTTCGAGAAGTGAAAAATATGTACCACGTTGCGACTTGGCGATTGGCAGGTGCCTATGCCTTGGCTGGAAAACCTGAGGTAGCAGAACAGTTAATTCAAAACTTAGGAACAACGGTTGAGGACTATCGAGGAATGTCATACAGCTATGGTTCGGGGGTAAGAGATGAAGCGATGATTTTGGAAGTATTGACGCTGATGAAAAAAATGGATAAAGCAGGAAGCCAAGCTAAGCGTATTGCAGAACGATTGAGTTCTGGCGAGTGGTTTGGAACGCAAACGGTAGCGTACAGTTTGATGGCTGTTGGAAAATTTGTTGGTGATAATGCTATTGGCGCACCTTATACATTTACTTATAGAATCAATGATTCGCAAATGGTTAATGGTGGTTCAAGTAAACCGATGATGCAGTTGGATGTTCCAATCGATGGTATTTCTAACAAGTCTGTTAAGGTGAAAAATACTTCTAATGGTTTGCTTTATGCAAGATTAATTACGACGGGTCAACCGTTGGTAGGCGATCAAAAAGAAGAGGATAGTAATCTACGTATGAACATTGTTTATAAGGATATGAAGGGAACGGTGATTGATCCAAAGTACTTAGTACAAGGAACTGATTTTGTTGCCGAGGTTAGTATTACAAATCCTGGTTATCGTTACCGTTTGGATGAAATGGCGTTGAGTCAAGTCTTCCCCTCGGGTTGGGAAATTCATAATTCTCGGATGAGTAATATGACGACTTTCCAAAATTCAACGACTCCTGAATATCAAGATATTCGTGATGATCGAGTGTTGACTTACTTTGATATTTATCGAGGAAATAACAATACTCATACGTATCGTGTTCAACTGAATGCTGCTTATCAAGGGAAATATTATTTACCAACTGTTTTTTGCGAAGCGATGTATGATAATAATATTTTTTCGAGAAAGCCTGGGAAATGGGTGGAAGTGGGTGCGCCTGATAAAAATGTGAATATGGAGTCGGGAGGATTGTAAGATTAATGTTATTAAGTTAAGAAAATTGGCTTCTTGGATATTCACAAGGTGACTCCAAGTTCACCTTATGAATTGGGAAAAAGTCATTAAATATTCATAAGGTGAACTTGAAGTCACCTTGTGAATACCTTCTTATAGTTCGGTAATCATCATTAAATAAGTTAAGTTGCTAATAACCATATAAAATTTTTATATTTAGAAAGTTATAATTCGAATTATTTCTATTTGTGTCTTAAATCAAAATATAATATTATGTAGTAATAAAATTTTATTCTATTGAATAATTTATGTTTTAAGTTTTTACCTATTTCTATAACCTAAATTAACAATATTATGAACAAGGAACCTATTGCCACAAAACATGCCTACCGAAGAGCTAAAGAAAGGTTAGGCTGGAATAAAAGCGCACTTAGAGGACAAATGGTTAAAGCATTTTATCATGGTGCAGCCCACAAAGATGTTAAAAGTAAATTGCGAAAATATGTTGATAAACTTTGGTTAAAATCTAAAAATTGCAACAATATTCGAATTTATGGAGAAAATCTTTATCTCTTTAATAATGAAATATTGATAACCGTTTATCGACTCGATAATAAATTGATTAAGTACACTTCTTTACTAAGGAACTAGATTAGTTCTGACTTTAAAATTCAGAAGAGTAAAACCTGTAAGTGCTTCCACTTGCAGGTTTTTCGCCAGCGGAAAGTTAATCCAAAAATAATCACTAATTGTCGAAAGAAATTAGTGGTTATTTTTTTCTAAAGTATTTTATGAAAATATTTTTT
>Ga0114957_1005409_pt1 | contig 10628 bp, 10 predicted proteins | sample BantaG_FD_87175 | JGI IMG/M metagenome (GOLD analysis project Ga0114957, IMG submission 87175) | Marine algal microbial communities from Bantry Bay, Ireland - BantryBay_4 metaG | ecosystem: Host-associated > Algae > Red algae > Unclassified | place: Bantry Bay, Ireland | collected 2014-11-21 | reverse complement strand
TATTTTTTCGGGATTTCTACTCGCATTTATTATTTCGCTCGATGATTTCATTATCACGAATTTTATAAAAGGGGCAGGTATGGAAACGCTGCCAACGGCCATTTTTGGAGCGGTAAAACAGGGAATTAAGCCCAACATCATGGCTTTAAGCACTTTGTTGTTGCTGTTTTCGGTTTTCATCGTTACTTTGTCATACAAGCTCGGTCGGACGAATACCACGAGCGCTAAATAGTGCCTTGCGCGCCTAAAAAATGAGGAGATTTACAATATGATGAGAAAAACAACGCTGACAGCAGCCGGTATTGCGCTGGTGCTAGCAGCCGGGCAGGTTCAAGCCGAAGGCAAGCTGTCGATTTACCATTGGTTTGAATACATTCCGCAGGAGCTGCTGGATAAATTTGCCGCCGAGCACGATGTTGACGTAACGATGGACACCTACGACAGTAACGAGTCGATGCTTGCGTCGTTAAAGGCTGGCAAACTGGGGTCTTACGATGTTGCTGTTCCCGGCGACTACATGGTCGACATTATGGCCAAAGAAGGCTTGCTCGATACTATTGCCGACGGCGAGCTTGCCAACAAAGGTAACATAGAATCGCAATGGCTCAATGTGCCGTTCGATGACGGTCGTATTCACTCTATTCCGTATCAGTGGGGCTCGACGAGTTTTTCTGTGAGTCGAGATGCGTATAAGGGTGATATATCCACAACCGATATGTTGTTCAATCCGCCAGAAGAACTGCAAGGCAAAATAAACATGCTCGATTCGCAAGGCGAAGTCCTTGCCATGGCGTCATTGCATTTGGGAATACCGCAGTGCAGAACTGATAAGAACAACTTAAAGCGCTTGATGAATTGCTGAGTAATGCAAAAGGTAATTGGGCTTCATTTGGTTCCGATATCGCAAAAGATGTACTGGTGTCCGGCGATGCTGCGGCTGGTATGATCTACAACGGATTTTCTGCAAAAGGCCGGGCGGAAGGTGCCAATATCGAATATGCATACCCCAAGCAAGGCTATATTGTCTGGATGGATAACGTTGTCCTGTTGAAAGATGCACCCAATCGGGAAAACGCGTTGAAGTTCATGGATTTTCTGCTTCTACCTGAAAACATTGCGCAAGTAACGAACTATGCACAATACTCGGCAGGTGTTACCGGCGCAGGTGAGTTCACCGACCCTGAGTTGGCAAAGTTACCTGAATCGAATCCACCTTCGGATGTATCTGGTGTATTCATCGCCGTGTGCGATCAGGCAACTCAAGAAGTGTATGACAAGATCTGGACTCGTCTGCGTAAGTAATTTCGCTGTAATGCACGAGCGCTGTAACTATTGCAGTTATAGCGCTTGTGTTAGTTCAGATTACTCTCTTGATGATGCGCTCGGGTCAGCCAGTCAGGATTGACGTCGACGCCCCAGCCAGGTTGATTGGTTACGGTGGCTTTGCCATCGACAATATCGAAAGGGGATTGTACAAATAACTGATCTTGCCATGGATAGTAATCGAGTCCTTCAATTGAAAACTCGAGGTACTTTCCGGCATTGGGAATTGCCCGTAGCAAATGCATTGTGAACAGGGTGACCATGGAAAGGTTGGCGCAATGCGGTGTCACCGGCAAACCTGCTTGTTGCGCCATTTTTGCGACGCGTAGCGTGCGAGTCATGCCACCTAAATAGCAAACGTCTGGCTGAACAATATCAACGGTGCGGGTGTCGATCATGCGCTGCCAGTTTTGCAGTTCACAATCCTGCTCACCACCGGTCACATCAATATCCAGCGCATCGGTCACCTGTTTAGTTTGTTCATATTGCCAATACGGGCAGGGTTCTTCATAGTGCGAGATGCCGTTGTCTTGAAGCAGCTTGCCGACTTCTATGGCGCGTTCTGGTGAGAACCCTGAGTTTGCGTCAACCAGCAAACTGACACCGTCGTCCATTGCCTGACGAACCGTTGGTATGATTTCTTCTGTACGACCCGGCCATTCATCTTTGTCGTGACCGCATTCAGCACCAATGCGAAATTTGAATGCATCAAAGCCCGATTCATCGCGCAATCGAGCGAGACGGGACGCTTCCTGTTGTGGTGTTATGTCGCGTTTCATCGACGAACCATAAGCTCTTAGCTGTCCGGGTGTTCCGCCGAGCAGTTCGCATACGCTTTTTTCGTCGAGTCGACCGCGCAAATCCCATAGCGCAGTATCGATACCACCGATAGCACGTCGCAGATACGATCCGGGAAATTTGTGTTCTCGCTCGGTGACCGTATCAACGAGATGATCGATGTCGAAAGCATCTTCACCGAGCACCCACGGCGCAACCTGGCGATGCAGCACTTGCGCTGTTATATCGGCAAAGTAAGGTGCTACCTGTCCCCAGCCTATGTCACCGGTCTCAGTAGTTACCTTGACGAAGCAAACGAACTCGTCTGTAAACGTCTGTATTTTCGTAATTTTCATAGTGAATCAATACGGACTGAATTGCGGATGAATCAGCACCGCCTCAGTAAAAACCTGGTTATTACATCTGAGAGATAGACGGGTTGGTTCTTGCGTCACGTCTTTCAAGTTGATCAATACACGTCATTTTTCTCGCGAGCTGGCAAGCTGCACCAGTAGCAATAATACAGTTGTAATAGCAACCAAAATGGTTGAAATAGCGGCAATAGTTGGGTCGATATAGTCGCGCAGCGAACTGAACATTTGTTTTGTTAAGGTGGCTGTTTGACCACCTGAAACGAATATCGAAACAATAACTTCGTCGAACGATGTTAAAAAAGACAACAAGGATGCGGTAATAACCGAGAATTTGATTTGTGGCAATGTAATTACAAAGAACGCTTTTGCTCGGGTAGCGCCAAGGCTGCGTGCAACGCGTTCCTGATCGAGATCGTATGATTTCAGTGCCGCTGTAATAATAATCATAACCAGTGGCACGGCCAACGCACTGTGAGCCAGTACAAGGCCAAATAAGCTGTTGTTCAGTTGTACTTTTCCAAAAAAGTAAAATACGCCAACCGCGATCAAAATTACTGGCACAATCATGGGCGTTAACAAGAACATGAAAATTGACCGAGCATATCTATGCCCTGATACGAACAAGGCGTAAGCCGCCATTATGCCAATAGGCGTTGCCAGCAACATTGTAAAAACCCCCACTCGCACCGACACCCAGGTCGATCGCATCCACTTTGCGGAATTAATGTAAGTCTCGTACCAGCGTGTGGACCAGGTTTCAGGTGGAAATTCGAGGTACTGTGAGTCGGAGAACGACATGGGTATGACTATTAGTGTGGGTATAACCAGCAGCAGCATGATAACGGTTGCCAGCACATACAGCCAAACGCGTTGACGATGCGTTACCTGAGTTTCTGAAGCAGGGTTTGATAGCCAGCTCATGTGCCATCCGTAATTTGTAGTTTATGGTTACCTGGGTTCGCTGGCATGACTCAGCCTCGTCCGAATAGTGCACCGTCTAAGCGGAATAGTTTAGTGGTTATCCACAGCAGTAAAAACGTGGCCACCAGCAAAACCACACCCAAGGCACTGGCAGCGCCCCAATTGAACTGGTTTTCCAAGATAGCGGTGATCTGCGTTGACACCATGATCACTTTGCCACCACCAAGCACTGCCGGCGTTACGTAGAAACCTAAACAGAGTATGAACACGATTAATGAACCAGCGACCAGTCCCGAAACAGACAATGGCATGTAGATCGACAAGAAGGCTCTTGACGGTCTGGCACCGAGGTTAGATGCTGCTTGCATCATGTCTTTATCGATTTTCTTCATCGCGCTGTAAAGTGGCAATACAAGAAATGGCAACATAATATGCGCCATACCGATCAACGTTCCTGTCATATTGTGTACCAGTTTAACGGGTGAATCCCACAGGCCAATGTTCATGGCGAACTCGTTTAATATTCCTTTTCGCTGCAGCAAGACCAACCAGGCGTAGGTACGAACCAGCAACGACGTCCAGAATGGCAGTAAAACCGCCAACATGAAAATACCTGCCCAGCGCTGCGGCAACTGCGCCAGAAAATACGCTAAGGGATAACCGATAGCGATACAAATGAGTGTAGTGAATAGACTGACCTGAAACGTCGTGCGGAATGTTCGAAAATAGGATTTGTATTCGAGCATTTTTTGATAATGCTCAAGCGACGCAGAACCATCTTTGCCGACAAACGATAGGAAAAACAACCAGCCAACTGGAATGACCACAACGAAAAACACCAAGGCCACTGCCGGTAGCGCAAGGCTCAATAACGACCATTGTTCGACTTTTGCCTGTCTGCGCAGCGCTTCGGCATTGGGTGCGGACTGATTCATCGAATTCTGGGCTCAAAGCGATCGTATGGTGCTTGCATCGTTTCCGTCACCTCACATGCGTCACATTATTCTTATCGGTATCCGGAACGAGCAGTACATCGGATTTCTTAAGACTCACAGCGACTTCGCTGCCCGATTCGTAGCGAACATCAGTATCGTTAAATCCACCGCTACGCACGCCGATTTCGGTACCGTCGCCAAGATCAAGCAGCATGTAGGCGCTTTCCCCCTGAAAAACGATTTCTTTAACAATGCAAGGAAAAACGATGTCGTCGGCATTGGCAGAAGCATTCATCCGCGTTTGCAAGGAAAGTCGTTCTGGGCGCATTGCCAGTAACCAGTTGTTAACACGGTTGTCCGGCGAAATATTGGCAATTAGTGTGTTGTTATAAGTCAAGCTACCATCGCGCTGCTTGCGCAAAGACAGCATGGTCGATTCACCAATAAAGTCAGCAACAAAGGCGGTGCGAGGTTTGTTGTAGATTTCTTCAGGCTGATCAACCTGTACCAGACGACCTTCATTAATTACTGCAATTCGATCTGACATGGTAAGCGCTTCGCGTTGATCATGCGTTACGTACACTGTGGTGACACCTAACTGCCGATGTAGTTGTTTGAGCTCGATTTGCATACGTTCGCGAAGTTTCTTATCAAGTGCTGACAGGGGTTCATCCATTAAGAGTATTTGCGGGCGGAACACAAACGCTCTTGCTAGTGCAACACGTTGTCGTTGACCACCTGATAGTTGATCTATCTCCCGGTGTCCAAGGTCTGTGAGTTGTACGGTTTCGAGTGCCTCGTTTACGCGTTGCATGCGTTCTTGCTTGGTAACGCCGCGAAGTTTTAACGGGAACGCGATATTCTCTGCAACCGACATATGAGGAAAGAGGGCGTAGCTCTGGAACACCATGCCGACTTCGCGTTTGTGTGGCGGGGTGAGTATCATTTCTTCATCGCCGAACCGAATGCTGCCGGAGTCTGGTCGGTTAAACCCGGCTATGGCCATCAGCAATGTGGTTTTACCTGAGCCAGATGGGCCCAGTAGCGTGAGAAATTCACCGCTTTCAATATTCAGATCGACCGCATCAAGAGCGTAGATTTCACCATAGCGTTTTGTCAGATTACGAATGCTAATGGGTAGTGCGCCAGAGTTGTTGGAGCGTGCCGAATTAACTTGATTATCCTCGTGATTCATAAACTTTACGATGACTGAAAAAGCAGGTGGTAGCCACTGCGCGGCGCGTAGCCGCGCAGTGTTATTTCAGGATGCATTACTTTATTGCGTAAACGGTGCTGTTTGCAATCGAACCTACAGCCCCAGAGCGTTTATTCGCTTAACAATTCCATGTACATTTCAAGCGCCTCGTCGCGATGTTCTGCATACCAATCGAGACTGACTGGCATCATCAACGGCACATTCTTGGGGTGTGACGGCAGTGCTTCGATAAGCTCCTTGGACGCAGTGGTGACTTCGTAGGCTTTCTTGTTGGTTGGGCCATAGGTAATGTGAAATGGCAAATTAGCCTGATATTCAGCTTTAGAAACTTCAGCTAAAAATTTCATCGCCAAATCTTTATTGGGCGCACCCTTGGGAATGGCAAAACAATCGTAGTCGAGTAATGCTTGATTAAACGTGTAGCCGACTGTCGCACCGTCTTTTTTCGCATTATCGAAACGGCCATTCCAGCCAGTAGACATATCAACTTCTGCGTCTTTCATGAGCTGTGCCTGCATAGCCCCTGATTCCCAGAACACTTCAATGTGCGGCTTCAGTTCACGAATTTTCGCGATGGCACGCTCTTTACCCTCACGTGTTGACAACACTTCATAGACTTGCTCAGGTGGTACGCCATCGGCCATGATCGCTGGCTCCAGGGCACCATCGACATTATTTGCACGGTATGCACGTTTGCCTGGAAATTTTTCAGCATCAAAGAAATCTGCCCACGTTTTTGGTGCAGTGTCGCTACCAGGTTCTCCGTATTTTTCGGTGTTCCATGCCATAACCGTTGCAAATACATCCGAACCAACGCAATAATCGGTGTACAGGTTAGGGTAGAAGTCAGATACATCCACAACGTTGTAGTCAATTTTCTCCAGACAACCTTTGGCAGCACCTGCCGCACCGCTGCCTGAACCTGTTACTACCAAATCCCAGGTTACAGACCCTGATTCAACCTGCAAACAGGCTTTGGATATACTCGCGCCAGATTCACGTATTATCTCTATACCAGAGTTTTTTGATGCATCAGTAAATAATGCCGCATCCTGCGCAGCACCGTAAGTGCCTCCCCAGGAGACGACGGTTACCGGGTCAGCCGCCATCGTGGTTGAGGTTCCTGCAACAAGTACTGTTGCGATGATCGGTCCTGTTAAGATCAAGGACTTGCCGTATTTCATGGGTTTCTCCTGAATAATTGTTGTAGAAGCAGCGCTGGTTACCTTATTCTTTAAGCTGTGATCAACACCTTAGCGATTTTGAAAATAAACGTCCAATGCCATTGCCATGAACTTAAACGAACGAGACATTTGGTACCAGTTGCTTGAAGCGTCGCGAAAAACTCATCTTGAAGCGTTGCAACTATTTTGTACTTTTCCAGACGATTTAACCGAATTACCCGTTAATCCGCACCGAATTGATGCAGCGGCGCTTTTTGAAAATGAAACGCTGGTTGCATCGCATCCGTTATCTGCTGCGTTTCAAACGGCAAGCCCTTATGCGCAATGGCGCGAAACGTACAAAAACACCGGTATTGATATCAATTTTTTGCGCCAATTCGGCTGCTTCGCATTAATCGGTGACGGCGGTGCATTTAGCTGCTCGCACATGCGCTCCTTTGTCGTTTATATGCCAGCAGGTCTTTACTATCCACGGCACCACCATCCGGCTGAAGAAGCGTATCTTGTGTTGGCAGGCTCGGCAGAGTTTCATTGTGACGGTGAACCGGCGAAGCGACTACAAGCTGGTGACATCAGCCACCACAAACCTAACCAGGCTCATGCAACTACCACAACCGACGAAGCGATGATCGCGTATGTTGTCTGGAAAGGCGATCTGAAAACAGCACCGGTTTGGACCGATGCGGAACTACTCAACTCATAAAGGCATCATAAAATCGATACCAGGCGATTGACGGTGCCAGGAACCACGGACGCCTGGAATAGTAAAAGCGGGATTCAAATTCGGTTCTTGAGAATGCATCGTCGAAGGGCTGTCCGATAATTTTTTTTGCCAGTTGAACACCGGAATAACTCGATAAAGATACGCCAGAACCGCAGTAGCCCATTGAATAATGTATGCCGTTAATGTCACCAAAATGTGGCATGTCATCGAAAGTGTAAGCGACGAATCCCATCCACGAATGACTGACCTTTGTCGACGATAGTTCTGGAAACCGCACGCACAGCTCATGGTGCATCAGGCCAACAGCACGAGCTGGGTCACTTTCAGTCATGGAAACGCGCGCACCAAAGAGTATGCGCTGATTGTCAGGGCTGGGTCTGTAGTACACAACCAGTTTGCGCGTATCAGTTATGACGCGACCGCCGGGAATGAGTCGTTTCACTGTGTCGACTGGCAGCGCTTCTGTCGCGATCATATAACTGCCAATTGGAATGATGCGTTTGCGAACCCACGGGAGCAGGTTGTCGCTGTAGCCGTTTGTTGCAACGATGGTTTCACTTGCTTGCAGATTACCCCTGGTGGTTTGTACAACGAATTGTCCTCTGCTGCCAGTAATGCCAGTAACGCGTGCGTTGCTGGCAATGATCACCCCAAGGCTTTCTGCCTTTTGCAATAAACCCTGATGATAACGTCCGGGGTCAAGCGAACAATGGTCGTGAAAAATAATGCCACCATAATAATGATCGCTATCAATGTATTGCTGCTGTTCATTTTGGGGTATAACGTTTGCGCTAATGGAAATACCTGGAGCCGGATCGGTAATTTTGTTTCTTAAGGTGGAAAAGGCTTTAGCTGAATGAGCACCATAAAATCGACCGCAACGTTGAAATGCACAGTCAATTTCCAATTGATCGATATGCTCTTCAATCCAATGCAGGGCATTGTGTCCAGTTTGCACGACGCTTTTGGCAATTTCAGTCCCGTATCGTGAAGCCATCCGACGGTAGTCTGGTTTTATGCTTGCGCTGATCTGTCCACCGTTGCGAGTGCTGCAACCCGCTCCTGGTGCATCGCTCTCGAGCACCAAACAGCTAATGCCTTGTTGTGCAAGTTCAATTGCCGCGCATAGACCAGTGTACCCAGAACCTACAATTGCGATATCGATCTGCGTTGGAAAGGCGATTGCTGATCGATCGCAAGGTGGTGATGCATTCCACCAATAAGGTGAGGCCGAGAAATCGCGTGTAACGAGCTCAGCGTATGCTGGTGATTTAGTAATGATGTGGATTTACGCGCACATGGGATCGTTGCGGTGTTTTTCCCAGCGCTCATTGAAGGTTGCTTCGGTCACGCCAATGGAAATATCGAGCCGCGCTTTTTTCCACAACGCCGACCACGCTTCTGCACTTGACAGCACCTGCCGAGGTTTCGTTGCAGAGCGTGCAAGAAACCCTGGAAAGCACGTTCTGCCTGTGTGCAAACCAGGTGGTTGATAACGTAAGTCGAAACTCCAACGAAGTTTATTGCTGGTATTAGGCCCGGCACCGTGCCATGTGCGTCTGTTTAAAATCACAACGCCACCCGCTTTGACACTGAGGTTTACTGGTTGGTGCTCGGCAAGCAATGCATCTGGAATAAAAATTTCTCCAACACCGTCTTTGCCTGGGCAATGTTTTGACAGACGTTCCCATTGATGACTTCCACGAATTGCCTGCATACATCCCATTTCCGGGGTTGCGTCCGTCACAGCAACCCAGACGGTAAGAATGGGCACTTGCTCGGCATCGGCCACTACCACGGCAGCATCTTGATGCCAACCCGTTCGAGACAGATTTGAATTTCCTCGTCCTGCGTGATTTAAAAGAGATTCGGGTGGCTTAATGCGAACGTGTTGTACGGGATTTGAAAACAGCTCCGGGCCAAGAATGGATTCTGCAATATCAAGTATGCGTGGATGGTTTAACAAATTGAACACTGCAGGTCCAGTGTGTATGCCTGCCGACTCGTCTATGTTATCGCGCATTGGCAGGCTGATATCCAGATGCTCATATGCATCGGGGTCAGCGGCCACCAGTCTGGTGAACTTTTCTTCAAAGCTCAGGGTGTGCCAGTCGTCAATTGCGTGACCCCGTGCTTCACCAACAGAGTCGACTAACGAGGCGTACTCTGTGTAGAGTGCATGCAGGTCTGGTTGATCCACTGCGTTTTCAATAATCAGAAAACCGTCTTGTTCAAACTGGCCTAGTTGTGCGCTGGATAACATTGGCGATCTCGCGATTCTACTGCGAGCCTCAATATCGTCAAGTCGGTGTGTCTTGTCAACCAAATTGAATAAAAAAGATGAGATAAATTGTCTGAAGAGGTTCGCCGGGAAAGTTGTGTTGCCACGTCGGTCAGGTTGGTAGTGAAGAGACTGTCGTACGATGCGCGGTGGTAAATGTCGCCGACAGGTAATTTGTTCCATACAAACCATTTTTTGGACCGCCTCTTAACCGCTACAATCAAAGAATAGGGCGTTGTCCTTTTAGTTGTCGTACAGCTCGGTCAGTTGAGGAATTCTGATGCGCTCCGAAAGCCATGCAAGCTACAGCGAAAGCCGAAAAATAGACCCATCGCGCGGTGAATTTCTCTCTGATGGTTCCCCCAACGATAAGAATCGAATTGAGATTGGGCCGACACAGCTCGCATTTTCTGAATGGTCGCAAGCAGGGTTGGTTTTGCCCGATCTGCCAGCTATGCGTCAATTCCGCTGGAAGCGGTTAACTCAACACATTGTTGATCGTGATTATGGTGCACTGCTCGTGTTCGACCCATTGAATATTCGCTATGCCACAGACAGTACCAACATGCAGCTGTGGAATACCCATAATCCGTTTCGCGCCGTTTTACTCTGTGCCGATGGCTACATGGTTATGTGGGATTACAAGAACTCCCCATTCCTGTCTACGTTTAACCCTTTGGTGAAAGAGCAGCGTTCCGGTGCTGATTTATTTTATTTTGACAGGGGCGATAAAGCTGATGTCGCCGCTGACGCGTTCGCGAAAGAAGTCCTTGACTTGGTTTCTGAGCATGGCGACAGCAACAAACGCTTGGCGGTCGATAAAATTATGCTTGAAGGTTTGCGTGCATTGGAGGCACAGGGATTTAGTGTGCAGAACGGAGAAGAAGTCACTG
>Ga0114957_1005406_pt1 | contig 10634 bp, 3 predicted proteins | sample BantaG_FD_87175 | JGI IMG/M metagenome (GOLD analysis project Ga0114957, IMG submission 87175) | Marine algal microbial communities from Bantry Bay, Ireland - BantryBay_4 metaG | ecosystem: Host-associated > Algae > Red algae > Unclassified | place: Bantry Bay, Ireland | collected 2014-11-21 | reverse complement strand
TTTGTATAATTATCGTAAGGCAATGGAGATTCATAAAGCTTGTCCGGAAGATATCAATCCAAGTTTTCTTAGTGCTCTTTTTACCAATTTTTCAGATTATTATTTAAAAAACCAACAATACGACGAAGCCCAACTGTTATTGGAAAAATCGTTAGAGTTAGATAAAAATGCTCCTGAAAAGAATCACATCTATTTAGCTATCGATTATCTAAATCTCGGATGGGCTAGCCAGTCTACTAATTTGAAAAAATCATTAAATTATTTTCACCTTGCTCGCGAGCATTTTGAGCTGGGTAATATTGATGATTATCATCCGGATATCATTTCATATTTAACACTTTTTATTCAGACTGCTGAAATTAATTTATTACTGAATAATGCGCAGGAAGCACTTCAGGATATCAATACTTTTTTTGTTAAGGAAAAAGAATTCCAATATAATAACAACCTTTTGTTTGTTCGCGCAATTGTCAAAAAAGGAAATATTTATCAGCATTTAGGACAATACGAATATGCGCTTGAGCAGTATGCTAATGCTTATAGGCGCTACCAAAAAGTGACTGGCCCTCAACAGATTATTGGAATCCACGAATTATTAATCAAAACCGCTGAATGTTATCTAGCTACCAATGAACCTGCCAAATCTTTGGAACTCATCGACCGGAGTTTTACGCTGATTGACCAATCAGGAACACCAGACCAATGCCGGATCGATAAAATGCTTGTTCCTTCTTTACTGTTTGAGCTTTATACCTTACAAGCTCGTGCCTTGAAACAACAATATCTTAAAACTGGGGAAAGCACCATACTCAAAGATGCGCAGACCGCCTATCTCTATGCATTAGAAATTTTTGAGCACATCAAAATTTCAGTAGGCAATCGTGAATCACGTCGTATTTTTCTAAATAATAATTATTCGTTTTTCGAAAACGCAGTAGACCTTAATTTTTTCCTTTGGGAGGAAACAAAAGATAGTACGGCATTAGAAAATATATTTTTTCTAACAGAGAAAAGCAAAAATAATCTACTCGCAGAAGGCCTTAACGAAGATAATTACGCCATCACTGGTGGGCTTCCTGATTCATTACTAAAAACAATACGGCAACTGGATATTAAAATTACCAAGGTTAAAAATATTTATCTCGATAAAGAAAATCATACGGATGAATCCCTAATGAGCAGTACGAGAAGTACGCTACTGGATTTACAACAAAAAAAGAGTTTACATTTATCTTTTATTGAAAAAAATCATCCGGAATATTATCAGATAAAATACCAGGTTACCGTACCTGCTGTTGAGGATATCCAAAACACCTTATCGGATCAAGAAGGTGTAGTTTCCTATTTCGTGAGCGACGACTATCTCTATGTATCACTAATTGATCAGCAGAATTTTTCTGTAGAACGAATTCCATTAGATTTTCCATTAACTGGGTTGGTCAACCAATATCGCGAAGCCATTATCAATTCTTCAGGAGTACAACACAAAGTAACGAAAGAAGAGTTAATAGCTTATCAGCAAGTTGCGCATTTGTTATATCAAAAAATACTTGCTCCATTCGTCCGTAAGATTCCTCCCCGAATAACGATTCTTCCTGATCACCAATTGGGTAATCTGGCATTTGACGCACTACTCACACATCTTCCCGATACCAATACCTCGTTAAGAGATTATCCCTATTTGATGAATGATTACATCATTAGCTATCAGTACTCCGCTAGTTCTTTGCTAAAAAAGAACCGCTCTATCGCTCCAGCCCCCAAGGGATTTCTTGCTTTTGCTCCAAAATTTGAAGGGAATAAATCCTTTTCCGTTGCACAGCTCAGAGATTTTGGTGGCTTATTTTACAATGATTTAGAGGTGGATCAGATTCATAAAATTATGGGCGGAACAATCATAAAAAATCAATTGGCTACGGAGGAAAAATTTATTGAACTAGCCCCAAATTATCAAGTAATTCATCTGGCCACCCACGGTAAAGTCAACCTCGAAGATGCCGATTTCTCCTATCTGGCGTTTCAAGAAATAGAAGATGCTATTGAAAATGAACTACTATATGTCCGAGATATTTACAACCTAAAATTAAAAGCAGATCTTGTGGTATTAAGTGCTTGTGAAACCGCTAGTGGCACCTTTAATCATGGGGAAGGAATTATTAGTCTTTCCCGAGGGTTCATTTATTCGGGAGCAGCAGCGGTTCTTCCCACCCTTTGGAAAATTAGCGATGCGACCACTGCCACAATCATGGAAGATTTTTATAAAGAACTTAAAGATGCAAGACCCAAAGATATTGCGCTGGCCACCGCGAAGAAAAACTTCCTTCGCGAAACGGATATTGCGACCGCTCATCCCTTTTTCTGGGCAGCTTTTACCATGATAGGTGATTCCAGCCCCATCATACCCGTAGTTGAAAAAAGTAACGACTTCTTTATTAAGTTATATTGGATGATTTTTATGATTCCGATCTTTATGCTAATAGGCTGGTTATGGAGCAGACGAAAAAATTCACCCTAAACTTTATCCCCACCCTACCTGTTTGCTATTGTGAATTCAACCCACGTTGTTGAAAAACTTCTATTATATTTGCCAAAAAAAATATTTTGAGAAAAATAATAATCGCAATCGACGGCCATTCTTCTTGTGGCAAAAGTACCCTAGCCCATGACATTGGTCAAGCTATTAATTATCTCTACATCAGCACTGGCTCAATGTACCGAGCAGTTACCCTTTATTTTTTACGACATGATATTGATCTGAAAGAATCAGATACAATATTAGATGCGTTGAGTAAAATCAGTATTGATCTCAAAATCATTGACGGACAAACCTATACTTTTCTCAATGACGAAAACGTGGAGAAAGAAATTCGCGGGATGCCCGTTTCTAACTTAGTTAGCCTGGTCAGTGCTATTCCCGAGGTAAGAAAAGCAATGGTATCCCAACAACGTGCTATCGGACAAAACAAGGGAGTAGTAATGGATGGACGCGATATTGGCACCGTAGTATTTAAAGAGGCAGAGTTGAAAATTTTCCTTACCTCCGATCCGCACATTCGAGCCATCCGTCGTTATAAAGAACTTCAGGACAAAAATATCGAAGCAACGCTTGACGATGTTGAAAAAAATCTATCCCAGCGTGATCATCTTGATTCTACCCGTGAAACCAGTCCGCTCGCTCAAGCCAGTGATGCCGTCATTATTGACAATACCAATATATCTCGAACAGAACAATTAGCCATGGTACTGGCATTGATTGATTGTCGAACAAAAATATTTTAATCCTATGTTTACCGGAATCATCGAAACACTTGGCAGCATAAAATCTATTCAGCGCGAAGGAGCAAACGTACATCTTGAAATACACTCTACCATTTCACCTGAGTTAAAGGTTGATCAAAGCGTCAGTCATAATGGTGTATGCTTGACCGTTGTTGCGCTAGGCTCGGATACCCACACGGTTACTTGCATTCAGGAGACGCTGGATAAATCCAATCTTGGTGAGCTAAAAATAGGAGCCATCGTTAACCTTGAAAGAGCCATGCTCGCCAATGCCCGACTTGATGGCCACCTGGTTCAAGGACATGTAGATACCACTGCTATTTGTACCGAAGTAGCGCATGCAGATGGAAGTTGGTATTATCGTTTTAGTTATAAAAAAAATCCACTGCACTTGCTGGTCAACAAAGGGTCGGTATGTATCAATGGGGTCAGTCTGACAGTTGTAGATCCCGATGAAGATAGCTTTAGCGTTGCCATCATTCCTTATACGTATGAGCATACGACGTTTAAAAATTTACAAAAAGATCATACCGTCAATTTAGAATTTGATATTATTGGAAAATATATCGGACAGTATATGCAGGTATATCAAAAAAAGCGCCCATCCTGATTATCAGAATGGACGCTTATATTTATCAATGTCTGTAAAGACGCGTTTTATTCCATATTCTTCTCCATCTCTTTCACTTCTTCAATCTCGTCTCTACGCGCCTGAGCAGCATCATGTGCTTCTTTACTGGTAACATACAAGCGGGTGAAAATCGGTAATCCTGTTCCGGCAGGAATTCGCTTCCCAACGATTACATTCTCCTTCAGTCCTTCCAGATCATCTCTCTTGGCAGCAATAGCAGCCTGGCTCAATACCTTAGTCGTTTCCTGGAATGATGCAGCTGAAATCCAGCTATGCGTACCCAAGGAAGATTTGGTAATACCCTGCAACAATGGTCGCGAAGTAGCGGGAACGGCATCACGGAATTTTACGATATTCAAATCCCCACGTTTCATCGCGGAATTCTCTTCTCGTAACTGTCGTAGCGTCACCAATTGTCCTGGCTTCAATTTCTGAGAATCACCTGGATCAGTGATAAATTTCTTATCAAAAATCCAATCGTTCTGCGCTAAGAAATCATATTTCTCTACTGCTTCTCCTTCGAGGAAAGTTGTATCACCTGCATCTTCGATTTGTACCCGTCGCATCATCTGACGGACGATTACTTCGATATGCTTATCGTTAATGGTAATACCTTGCGAACGATAAACTTCCTGAACACCATTTACTAAGTACGACTGTACTGCGAATGGTCCGGAAATATCCAAAATATCACGTGGTGCAATCGCACCATCAGATAAGGACATACCCGCTCTTACGAAGTCACCCTCCTGTACCAGAATGTGCTTTGACAACCCAATCAAGTATTTGTGACGTTGTCCAGTCTTTTCATCTTCTACAAAAACCTCTCGCTTACCACGCTTGATTTTCCCAAAGGAAACAACACCATCAATATCGGCAGTTACGGCCGGATTGGAAGGATTACGTGCTTCAAAAAGTTCTGTTACACGAGGTAGACCACCCGTAATATCGGCAATCTTACCAAGCTTACGCGGAATCTTTGCGATCTTCTCTCCACCTTTAATGGTTTGACCATCTTCGATTGAGATATACGATCCTACTGGCAGGTTATATGTCTTAAGTTCCGTTCCCTTCTTATCCATAATACGGATAGTAGGAATCTTCTTCTTCGTCTTACTTTCAATGATCACCTTCTCGGCATAGCCTGTTTGGTCATCACGTTCGATTCGGTAAGTCTGCCCCTCTTCGATATCATCGAATTGAGCAATACCACTATGTTCAGAAACAATAACCGCGTTAAATGGATCCCATTCACAAATCACATCTCCTTTGACTACCTTGTCACCTTCTTCTACAAAGAGCGTGGCACCATAAGGAATGTGTAAATTCGTATATACTTTACCCTCTTTCTTCTCCAAGACACGAATTTCTCCCGCTCGGGATAGTACGATATCTATCTTGTTACCTTTATCATCTACTGACTGTGTAGTACGAATACCATCAAATTCCAGTACTCCGATAAACTTAGAGGCTAACTGTGATTCTGCTTTTGATACATTCGCAATACCACCTACGTGGAAAGTACGAAGTGTCAACTGTGTTCCCGGCTCACCAATAGACTGGGCTGCGATAATTCCAACTGCATCTCCTCGTTCAGCGATTCGTCCAGTAGCGAGGTTTTTACCGTAGCATTTATTACAAACACCTCGCTTAGTTTCGCAAGTAAGTACGGAACGGATCGTGACCATCTCAATTCCTTCACCCTCAATATGACGAGCAATCTGTAGCGTGATGTATTCACCCGCAGTAAGAATTAGCTCATCTGTTACCGGATGTACAATGTCATGCAAAGTATATCGTCCAGTAATCCGATCTGCTAGATTTTGGATCACTTTTTCATTGTCCTTCAATGCCGTTGTTTCAATTCCACGTAAGGTATCACAGTCTTCTTCCATGATAACTACATCCTGCGAAACGTCCACTAGTCGACGAGTAAGGTAACCGGCATCTGCCGTCTTTAATGCCGTATCGGCCAACCCTTTACGTGCACCGTGTGTAGAGATAAAGTACTCGAGAACTGATAGTCCATCCAGGAAATTGGAAAGGATCGGATTTTCGATAATCGCTCCACCGGTATCACCCGATTTTCGCGGCTTAGCCATCAGTCCACGTAGTCCACAAAGCTGCTTAATCTGCTGTTTAGAACCACGAGCTCCAGAATCAAGCATCATATATACAGAGTTGAATCCCTGCTTGTGCTCTGCTAATTCTTCCATCAAATTTTCAGTAATGGTATTATCTGCAAATGTCCACTTATCAATAATCTGATTGTATCGTTCATTATTGGTAATCAAACCCTGATTATAGTTATCCCAAACTTCGTCCACTTCTGTTTGAGCGTCGATTAAGGTTTTGGCCTTTACCGTTGGGGTAATCAAATCTCCTAAGTTAAACGACAATCCACCTTTGAAAGACCAGTAGAAACCCATCTCTTTGATCTTATCCAGGAAGTCCGCTGTAGTGGGAAAATCCGTTCTATCGATAATATCCATGATCACCTTTCGCAGGTTTTTCTTGGTCAATAGCTCATTAATAAAAGGCACTTTTTCTGGCGTAGCCTGATTAAAAATAACCCGACCAACCGTAGTTTCGGTTCGCTTCAGACCGAAAGTACCATCTTCATTTTCATATTTAACTTTCGCTTCGATCTGTGCATGCAGGTCTACTTTACCTTCATTGTGCGCAATCAATACTTCTTCCGTACTGTAAAACTTCATTTTTTCTCCACGGACGGGAACTTCTTTCGTACCTGTTCTTTTCTTTGTCAGATAATATAGTCCTAAAACCATATCCTGTGAAGGCAGGGTAATCGGAGAACCATCCTGTGGGTTCAACATGTTGTGAGAAGCCAGCATCAATACTTGTGCTTCCAGAATTGCTGCGTGACTCAAGGGTACGTGTACCGCCATTTGGTCACCATCAAAATCCGCGTTAAAGGCACCACATACTAGTGGGTGCAACTGAATCGCTTTTCCTTCAATCAATTTTGGCTGGAAGGCCTGAATAGATAAACGGTGCAAGGTAGGTGCTCGGTTAAGCATTACAGGGTGTCCTTTTAGAATATTTTCCAAAATTTCCCAGATTACCGGATCTTTACGATCTACCAACTTCTTAGCTGATTTTACAGTTTTGACAATACCTCGTTCAATCAACTTCCGAATCACGAAAGGTTTAAACAATTCGGCAGCCATGTTTTTAGGAATACCACACTCATGTAATTTAAGAGTAGGTCCTACTACAATAACAGAACGACCAGAATAATCCACACGTTTACCCAGTAGGTTTTGACGGAAACGTCCCTGCTTACCTTTGAGAATATCACTTAAAGATTTTAAGGCACGTCCACCTTCTGCTTTTACGGCGTTTGATTTTCTACTGTTATCAAAAAGAGAATCTACGGCTTCCTGCAACATTCGTTTTTCATTACGAAGGATGACTTCAGGAGCCTTAATTTCTAATAACCTTTTCAGACGATTGTTACGAATAATTACCCTACGGTATAAATCATTCAAATCAGAACTGGCGAAACGTCCACCATCCAGTGGTACCAATGGCCGTAGTTCTGGTGGAACAACGGGCAGGTACTGAATAATTGCCCATTCTGGACGGTTTTCCATTACTTGCTGGCCATCACGGAACGCTTCTACAATTCGTAGACGCTTAAGTGCTTCTGACTTACGCTGCTGCGAAGTTTCATTAGCTGCCTGGTGCCGAAGTTCATAAGATAACCCAACCAGATCAAGTCGCATCAACAATTCTCGTACCGCACCCGCCCCCATCATTGCGATGAATTTGTTAGGGTCTTCGTTTTCTAGCATTTGGTTGTCCTTCGGAAGGCCTTCCAGTATTTCCAGATATTCTTCTTCCGTCATCAAATCCATTTTCTGGATTTCATCGGCTTCTTTGATACCCGGCTGAATAACCACATACCGCTCGTAATAAATGATGCTTTCCAACTTCTTGGAAGACAATCCGAGTAGGTATCCGATCTTGTTAGGTAAGGATTTGAAAAACCAGATATGTACCACGGGTACTACCAGCTTGATGTGTCCCATTCGTTCTCTTCTCACCTTCTTCTCTGTCACCTCTACTCCACAACGGTCACAAACGATTCCTTTATATCGAATTCGCTTATATTTACCACAATAACATTCATAATCCTTTACGGGGCCAAAGATACGTTCGCAGAACAATCCATCACGTTCCGGTTTGTAAGAACGGTAATTAATTGTTTCCGGTTTTAGTACTTCACCAAAAGATCGCTCCAGGATATCATCGGGAGATGACAAGCTGATTGTGATACTATCAAATCCTTTTTTAAGTTTTGGATTTTTGTTAAAAGACATACGTATATGTATTTGATGAAATGATAACAACTCCAGTTATCAGCCCGGAGTCGTTAATATTTCATTATGGTTAATCAAATTTTACATCCAGGGCTAATCCTCGCAATTCATGAATCAATACATTGAATGATTCCGGAATATTAGGCTCGGGGAGGTTGTCTCCCTTAACAATCGCTTCATAAGCTTTTGCTCTTCCCTGAATATCATCAGATTTAATGGTCAATAATTCCTGTAGAATGTTGGCTGCACCAAATGCTTCCAGTGCCCAAACTTCCATCTCTCCAAAACGCTGTCCACCAAACTGTGCCTTACCACCCAGCGGCTGCTGCGTAATGAGCGAGTAAGGTCCGATGGAACGTGCGTGCATCTTGTCATCTACCATGTGTGACAACTTCAGCATGTAGATTACTCCAACGGTCGCTTGCTGATGGAAACGGTCACCCGTCTCTCCGTCATACAGATAGGTTTGTCCTAACTGTGGCAATTCAGCATCGTCAATATACTTCTCAATTTCGTGGGCTTTGGCACCATCAAAAATCGGAGTAGAAAACTTAAGTCCGAGCTTTTCTCCAGCCCAACCTAATACCGTTTCGAAAATCTGTCCAAGGTTCATCCGTGAAGGTACACCCAGTGGATTCAATACGATATCTACTGGTGTTCCATCTTCCAGGAACGGCATATCTTCCTGACGAACGATCCGAGATACAATTCCCTTGTTACCGTGACGTCCAGCTAACTTATCCCCCACTTTGAGTTTACGTTTTTTCGCAAGATAAACCTTAGCCAGTTTCAAGACACCTGCAGGCAATTCATCACCAATACTGATGTTAAATTTCTGACGTTTGTACTTACCTACTTCCTCGTTCACCTTGATGCTAAAGTTGTGCAGCAGGCGACCAATCAAGCTGTTGATATGTTCGTCGGTCGTCCAGCCGGAATAATCGACCGCACTGTAATCTACTTTCTTCAATACTGTGTTTGAGAACTTGGTTCCCTTTGGTATCATTTCTTCATTATAGATACTACGTACTCCTTGTGAAACTTTACCTTTTACCAGCATTACTAGTTTATCCACTAGGATGGTCTTCATCTCGTTGAGTGCAATTGCATGTTGCTCGTCGAGCGTATTAAGTTGATCTTTCTCCTGTGCTTTTTGGATCTTGTCCTTCTTAGCACGAGCAAACAACTGCTTGTTAATGATAATACCTTTGGTAGATGGTGGCGCTTTCAAGGAAGCATCCTTTACATCACCTGCTTTATCACCAAAGATTGCACGAAGTAATTTCTCTTCCGGAGTCGGATCGGATTCTCCTTTCGGCGTAATTTTACCGATCAAAATATCACCTTCCCGAATCCATGCACCAACACGGATAATTCCGTTTTCGTCCAAATCCTTCGTGGCTTCCTCACTTACGTTAGGAATATCGTTGGTCAGTTCCTCTTCACCAAGTTTGGTGTCTCGTACATCCAGTTCAAAGTGCTCAATATGCAGGGAGGTAAAAATGTCTTCCCGCACTACCCTTTCAGATAATACGATAGCATCCTCAAAATTATACCCCTTCCAAGGCATAAAGGACACCTTCAGGTTTTGTCCAAGTGCCAATTCTCCTTTCTCTGTCGCATAACCATCACATAAGATACTTCCTTTTTTAACCCGCAATCCTTTTTTAACAATAGGTTTCAGATTAATACAAGTACCTTGATTTGTACGACGGAATTTTGTCAGTTTATAAGATTTACGGCTATCCTCAAATGAAACCAACTGGTCTTCTTCCGTACGGTCATAGCGGATAATGATCTCGTTCGCATCAACATATTCTACAACACCTTCGCCTTCTGCGTTAATTAACATTCGAGAATCGACCGCTACTTTTCCTTCCAATCCTGTTCCTACGATAGGAGAAGATGGTTTGATAAGTGGTACCGCCTGACGCTGCATGTTAGATCCCATGAGGGCACGGTTGGCATCATCGTTTTCAAGGAAAGGAATCATGGAAGCGGATACCCCAACAATCTGGTTGGGAGCTACATCCATATATTCGATTTCTTCCGGTGGTAATACGGGGAAATCACCGTGTTCACGGCATTTAATTCTATCCGTAATAAAAGCTCCTTTTTCATCAATCCCTGCATTGGCTTGAGCGATTTTTTTAAAATCCTCTCCTTCCGCAGATAGATAGATGGCATCTCCTTTAGTGACTACTTTACCATTTTTCACTTCACGGTAAGGTGTTTCCAGAAATCCCATTTTGTTGACCTTCGCGTGGACGCACAAGGTTGAGATCAATCCAATGTTAGGTCCCTCCGGTGTCTCAATCGTACATAATCGTCCGTAGTGAGAGTAGTGAACATCACGTACCTCAAAACCGGCACGTTCT
>Ga0114957_1005405_pt1 | contig 10635 bp, 7 predicted proteins | sample BantaG_FD_87175 | JGI IMG/M metagenome (GOLD analysis project Ga0114957, IMG submission 87175) | Marine algal microbial communities from Bantry Bay, Ireland - BantryBay_4 metaG | ecosystem: Host-associated > Algae > Red algae > Unclassified | place: Bantry Bay, Ireland | collected 2014-11-21 | reverse complement strand
CAAAATTATAGAAAAAATCAAGAAAAGAAAAGAGGAAGAAAAGTAAATTAGTAGCTACCCATAAGAAAAAGTCATGCGAGTCACCAAAACAAACATCATCATACAAGGATTTCACATTGACAGATATGGTCATGTAAACAATGCTAGGTACTTAGAATTTTTTGAACAAGCTCGATGGCAATACATCGAAGAACATTTGAATCCACAAATTCCAGAGAAAAAAAACTGGCAATTTACTGTTGTTGAAATCAACATAAAATATAAAAAGCCTTTGTTTTTTAAAGATGAAATTGTAATAGAAACAAGAATTGAGGAAATCAGTTATGTCAAAACCTATATGAGCCAAAAAATTTATCTAAAAAAAGATTATGAGTTGGCAACATTAGGTAAAGTGTCATTTATTATTGTAGACATTCCAACTGGAAAACCATTGCGTGTAACAGGCGACCTCAAAAAGTATCTAGAGACTGGAACAATATGATCATATGATCTAATACTTAGTAACGAAAAAACAATAACTTCCTCATTTGGATCGAAACGTCGAACTGGGCTTCTTTTGTCCTTATTTATCTTTGAAAAATACTTCCGTAGCCCTGCTACCGAATCGTCGGACCGCGAACGTCGGACCGACAAGAATTTTTCAAAGAAAAAATAAGGACAAAATAACTCTGGTCCGACAATTCGGTCGAAATGACGAACTTATTATTTCATCGTTACTTATTCCCCAATTCTTCCGCACGATTAAAGGCAGCAATCAAACCCTCTACTATTCCGTCTTCGATATCATTTGCTTTGAAAACCTTTAAGGCTGCTTCTGTGGTTCCTCCTTTCGATGCAACTTTATTGATCCATTCTTGACAAGACAAGCTGTTTTTGTTTTGAAGATGCAATGATCCAATGAATGTTTGCCAAACCAACAAATCTGCCTGTGATTCGGAAAAACCCATTTTTCGTGCTGCTTTCATCATTGAATTCATAAAATAATAAACAAAAGCTGGTCCAGAACCTGAAATAGCGGTAGCCGCATCAATCATATTTTCATCGTCAAAATAAATGGCTTTGCCTGTTGTGCCCAATAAATTTTGAACAGCAATAAGCTCTTTTCTGTTTACTTCTTCATTTGCCGTAAAAGCAGTCATCCCCATTCCGATTTGTGTGGGTAAATTTGGCATAGAGCGGACAACTTTTTTGGTATCTAATCCCTTTTCAATTGTTTCCAATTTGACACCTGCCATAATTGACAAAATAACGTGGTCGCTATTAATAAAAGGCTTTAGCGTTTCAAAAACAAGATGGCAATCCTGTGGCTTGACAGCCAAAACGATCAAACTAACATTAGAAATGTAGTTATCAGGTATTCTATAGACGGCTGAAAAACCCATTGTTTCTAAATCCTTGCAGTTGGATTCATTTTTCTCTAATACAGTAAGGTCATTTGGTCTGAGAATGTGGGCATCCAAAAAGCTTCTAGCAAAACTTTTACCCATATTTCCGCCACCAACAATTAAGGTTTTCATATTTCGTTTGTTAAATTATGAAACGAAGGTAAGGAATGGTTAAAAATTATCTTGTTCTACAGGAAAAAATATTAAATTCGCTTTGAATTCAATTTACAAAACTCCTTTTCACCCTATGAAGTTGTTTAGAATTAATAAATTAAAATATATGAGCGTCTTTTTAGCCGAAATGTCGGACCACCATATTCAGCTATTTTTGAATCGGACTGGCGTACCAGCAATAGCTAAGGCTATTCCCTGGAACGCCAGTCCGATCAAAATGAGCTTCATCTGGACTAAAAACACATCTCATATATAAATAATTTATCAATTCTAAACAACTTCTATATACTGGAATGATTTCGCGTGAAAAGCATAATTAATGACACGGATATATAATTTACTGGGCATATTACTCTGTTTTCTATCTGGAGTAAGTTTTTCTGTATGTATGGCACAAGACCCTCTTGTGACTTTTTCAACAGAGGGGCAATCTGACCCAGATACTGGGCTACCCTTAACTGCTGAAGAATTTATTGCTGCTACCCTTGTTGGAGCAGGAGTCACCATTGAAAATGTAGAGGTAATCGGCGACCCTAATGCTTATGGAGTTTTTATTAATAACAACGATATTACCACTTCCAAATTTGGATTTAAAAGAGGTATTGTCTTATCTTCTGGATGCATTGAGGATGTTCCTGGACCAAACGATTCCAATATTACTGCAGGTACTATTAATTCTGAGTGCAAAATTACACCAGTTACTTCTCCTGATATCGGAGATCCTGATTTAACAAATTTAGCGCAAGTAATTACAAAAGATGCTTTAATATTAAATTTCGATTTTACAACAATTGGGGATAAAATATCCTTTAATTATATATTTGCTTCTGAAGAATACGAAAACTATGTTTGCGCTGACTTCAATGATGTTTTTGGTTTTTTTATCTCTGGTCCAAATCCCGATGGCACTGATTATGTTAAAGAAAACATTGCATTGATTCCTGGAACACAAATTCCAATATCAATAAACACTGTAAATGTTGGAACTGTTGGTAGTTTGGGAGATATTGACAATATCAGTTGCGATTTGGGGTATTCCAATTTTTACGGTGGAGTTTTACCTGAAATTCAATATGAAGGAGCAACTGTGATCTTAACAGCACAAGCAAATGTAGTACCATGTCAAACTTATTCCTTAAAACTCGCCATTGCAGACGGCTTTGACGATGTGTTGGACTCTGGTGTCTTTTTACAAGCAGGAAGTATTACTTCTCCTCAACCTGTTATCTCTCAATCTTGTGGCTTTGTCTCCTATGAGGTCAATGCAACTGGTGATATAGTCCTTGATGTCAATGGTGATCCCATTCCACTTTATACTGATGAAAATGAAAATCCAATAGGCATTCTATTAGAATCCTGTGGAGAAAAGGATTTAACTTTCTCTATTGATAATTTAGCACCAGGAGAACAAGCAGAACTCAATCTTTCATTGTCTGGAACTGCCATTAATGGTACGGATTATATTGATGATATGGGCAATCCGCTTCCTGATAATATATTGTTGACAGCAGATAATCCAACACAAACTATAAAGTTGATTGCTGTGGTAGATGCGTTACCTGAAGGCATTGAAACGATCATTATAAACATTGAGTCAATCAATGGGCATGACTGCTTAGCAAACTCAAACTTACAACCCGATACGCTGTATATAAATGACGATTTATTGGATGTTTTGCCCACGGTTCCAAGCGTGGCTGACTCCTTTCTTTTTGACCCTAAATGCTCTGGTGCAAAAGTAATAAAATTTCTAGATTTGGTGGGATTTGACTCTGTCCGTTATGAACCAAGCGCACCTATTTTGGCGCGAGGATCCGACCCAAATTCTGCTACTAATGTAGAAGCATTTATAGAAATTAACACCACCTTCAAAGTATATTTGTTTAACGGTCCTTGTACCGATTCTGTTTACATTGATGAAATAAAAATTACTGAACCGCAGCTTGCAAATGCACCTAACTTGAATACGATCTACTCTATTTGTGACAATGATCCTTTCAGCTTTAATTTCCCTATAGAAAATGAATATACTTGGCCTACTGACATAGGACTTGATTGCATAGATTGTCCTAGTCCTACATTTACTCCAAGTGGCAGTAATATAGAATTTGACCTTGATGTAAAATATGCAGATGGCTGCAAAGACTCTGTTTACAAAGTGCAAATAACTTATGACAATGTGGACTTTCTTACTGGACCAACAAGTTCAGTATTTTTATGTGGTGCAGAACCAGAACAAGTCGTTGTCAGTGGGGGAAATAACTATACTTGGATCCCTTCTGACAGTCTAAGTTGCTCCGATTGTCCTAATCCATTTATTACACTAAGTCAAATATCATCTTATCAAGTTATATCAGAAAATGTAACTGGTTGTTTAGATACATTAATTATAAATGTTCAACCTGCTGAAGCTTTGGCGAATGCTGGTGAAGACACTGGATCTTGTGAAATTGTTGATAATATACAAATAGGAAACGATAATTATCCTCCCGATTATAAATTTACTTGGACACCAGCAGTAGGCCTGAATGATCCAAATATCCCTAACCCTACCGTTTTTTTTCAATCAGAAAATGGCAAAGATACTTCTAGGATTTATCAACTGTTGGTAGAAAGCCCTGAAGGTTGTGTGGACACTGATGAAGTTGAAGTATTTGTTGAAGGATTTGTAAACATAAGTATTGATAAAGGGGATGCTATAAAATTTGTAATTGGTCAATCTGAAGAATCATCGGTTCGTGGATTGGGTAGTGATGCTGAATATAAATGGGAGCCAGAAAGAGGTATTGATGACCCAACTAGTCAAACGGTGATCGCTAAGCCTACTGAAAGTACAACTTATACGGTGTCGGGGACTTCCAAATTTGGCTGTGTTGCAAAAGCAAGTATTGATATCGAGGTAGTAAAACCGCCTTCTTTAAAATGGCCAACCGCATTTAGCCCGAACGGTGATGAAATGAATGATTATTTTACTTTTAAAAGGAATGATGTACAAGATATTCTTTCTTTTAAAATAGTAAGCAGATGGGGTGAAACGGTTTACGACGGAAGCTCAAACGGCTTTATTGGCTGGGATGGGAAGCGGAATGGTGTTGATCAGCCTATTGGGGTTTATGTTTTTGTGGTTGAATTTTTACTGTTTGGAGCGGAAAATTCGCAAGTGGAACAAGGACATTTTACGTTGATTCGTTAGCCTTCGAGTAATTTGGGGCGAATTGCTAATTTTTTGTGCAACTTTGACTATTTCTCTTAATTTGTTGAATGTTGTTGGTGAGAACCTCAGGCAACGGGAAGGTGCCTTCGAGTAATTTGGGGCGAATTGCTAATTTTTTGTGCAACTTTGACTATTTCTCTTAATTTGTTGAATGTTGTTGGTGAGAACCTCAGGCAACGGGAAGGTGTCTTCGAGTAATTTGGGGCGAATTGCTAATTTTTTGTGCAACTTTGACTATTTCTCTTAATTTGTTGAATGTTGTTGGTGAGAACCTTAGGCAACGGGAAGGGAGTGATGGGAAGCGCGGAGGACGAAATTAACAACAGCGCAGCTAAATTAGCGAAAATACGCCCGATGCGAGTGGAAATGTATGGAATGAATTACAGACAAAATTGGCAACGAAGCAATCGTAGAGACGTTGCGTGCAACGTCTTCCAAAATGACCAAAACAAGTTCCATACATTGCAACGGACAGCGGGGAGACAACTCGATTAGAAATGATACTCGCCGTCCTTAAAAAGGTTGAAAGTTGAAGGTTGAAAGTTGAAAATGACTTTGTTTCTTGGCTAATGTAACTTGTTGATTTTCAAATAGTTACAAAATGTTCAAAAAAATACAACTCTCTGATTATCAGATTGTTAAGAAGAGCCAAGAAACAAAGTCGTTGAAAATTATGAATTTGGGATTTAACCACGTTTATTGCGAATTACGAATTTTGTATTTAATTATGTTTATGAGCTATTCCTTAACAATATTGACCCTCTGTCGGTAATTCTCGGTTTATTTTCAAGCTTATGTTATCCGAGGTTTATCTTGCATCGCTAGGTATAGATAGATTCCCAATCAAGTTGGGAAGATAATGACGGGAGACGAAAAAGAAATAGGTTCTAAAGCGAGAATAGCTGTTGAGGTAATAATTGAAAATTATATTAAATAAAATCTTAATGAATTCTTATTTTAAAATAATTGTACTGTTTGTTTTTTTATTGGCTTGCAAAAATGATGATGATAATGGCATGGATATGCCAGACAATCTAGATTCGGATACGACAATGGTTGTCATTGATTCAACCGATACAATAGTTGATACTACTGACATGCCAGTAGATAGTTCAATTGTTTCTGGTGAAAAGATCAATGGTTTTAGTTTTGTTTCTCCTAAAAATTCTTTCCCAGAAAACTGGTTGGAGCCAATGGTGACGAAGGGGAAAGGCAATTGGATGGCAATTTCGCCTTTTGCAGGGGCAAGCATAAGTGAACCTGAAGTACATTTCGATATTAGTTCTCAATGGTGGGGAGAACGTCCAGAAGGTGTAAAAACCTTGGTAGACTATGCGAACAATTATGGGATGAAAGTAATGATCAAACCGCAAGTTTGGATGTGGGATGGCTGGGTTGGAGGTTTTGACCTAGAAACCGAAGAAGAATGGCTGAAATGGGAGACTGATTATGAAGAATACATAATGACTTTTGCTAATATAGCAGCAGATAAAAACGTAGAGCTTTTCTGTATTGGAACTGAATATAAGATTGCGGCTGTTAAAAGAGAAGCATTCTTTAGAGCGTTGATCAAAAAGGTTAGAAATGTCTATTCTGGAAAGTTGGTCTATGCTGCAAATTGGGATAATTATCAAAATATTCGCTTTTGGGATGAATTGGATTATATCGGAATTGATTCCTATTTCAATCTAGTGGAGCAAAAGACCCCAAATATCGAAGATATGAAGGTTGCTTGGGTGGATTGGGTAAATCAGATTAAAGTGGTTCAAATGGAATATAACAAGCAAATCCTGTTCACTGAATATGGTTATATGAGTTCTGACTACACTGCTTGGAAAAATTGGGAGAATGAAGGCAATCTTGCTAATTTAGATTTAAACATGCAGGGACAAGTAAATGCTTTTGAAGCCTTTTTTCAGACTTTTTGGACCAAAGATTGGGTCGCTGGTGGATTTATTTGGAAATGGTTCCACGATTATGAGAACAGGGGGGGGACTAATCACAAAGAATACAGCCCACAAAGAAAACCCGCAGAAACGAAGATAGCTGAATGGTATTCAAAATAATTATAATATTTATTTAATTGAATTTAAAGCCAATAATAAATATTAATTATTTTTAATATAATATTCAATACCTTTCTATTAATTCAATATGAATATTATTGAAATTAAAAGCTTAATAAATACACCTTACTTATAGGCACTTACTTGTCTTGTATTTTTTCCTCCACCTTCATTTAACTGCTTCAAAAACCATTCTCTTTCTTCGCTTACTTTAATCAATAATATTTCATCCTTTAGTTTTTGAAAAACATCTTTCCTCAATACCGATAATTTTAATAGCTTGTATATTAACTTGACAAACTGTTTATAGTACAGAAACCAATGCTGAGCAAAAAACGTTTTTTTCCGTTCCAGGTAAGTATCCATACTTTTTAACTGAGAATCCAACACCTCTATTTCCCCTAGTTCATATAACATTTTAATAGAAGTAAACTTGGCATCTAAAGTAAAGAGAACGTCAGTAGAAATAAATTGAGCTAAATACACCATAGCTTCATCATAATTTCCTTGGAAATAGCGAATTCTTCCATAACATAAATTACAAGTACTCTCTCTAAAACGATACTCTAATGAAAGCTTGTAATCATTAACGAACTTTTCTGCTTTCTCCCCATCTTTCATTTTTAAAGCCGCAACAACCATGTTTTTAAAAAAGAAACGACTGATAACTCCATTTTTCAATAAAATACCGTGTTCAAGCCCTACTGTATTCAAATCCCAATATGCTTTTCTATATTTAGCTGCTCCAGCATTAATTCGCTGAACACAATAATTTCCTGCCAAAAAATAAATTACACGTATTTCGTTATCTGGGAACTTAGATTGGTTATTTTTGATAAGTTCGAACATTTTTGTAAAATAACCGCTATCAGGGAATCGAACAGCCTGATAATAATAATAATAAACAGCAATTGAAGGTACTTCTAAGTATTTAGGGTGGGTATCAATATAATTAAATACTATGTCTGCCAACTCTTTATTGTAAACTATACTTGCAACTGTTTCTTCGGTAATAATCGTACATAGTTGCCTAACTACGACACTAAGAATGTAAATTTCTAAAGTATCTATAACTTTTTGCAGAACTTCAGGCTGTGATCGTCTTTGATTTGTAAGGAAATTAAAGTACTCAGTTTGTGCATCAAAAGTCTGACTCCCATAATCCTGATTTCTGTAAACTTTTTTTTCTAAAATACGCTCGGAATCTTTAAATGCTTTTAAAAAATGATTGTCTATATTCCTTTTTCGATATGCTTTTGCGAGTTGAATTTTCAAAAAAGCTTCATTGTTTCTAACTTCGCTTAAAGCCAAATAGGATTCTACCAATTTAAACAAGTAACTACAAACAAGTCTAAATTGGGTATCATCGAATTTTTTATTAGGATACATCAATTCAAAGGCTTCTTCTGAATCGAAAATACTATTTATTTTTTTTTCTTTTAATATTAAATATTTTAGTAATATATTTACATCTTCTCGCTTATTAAAAAAAGGTGAATCAACAAACTGCTGTAAATCGTTTAGTTCCCAAGCTGTAAAACATTTAAATATTTTGTAAAGTTTTGTTTTTTTCATCCATTTATAACTTTAAACTAATTTACTCGGTATAATAGCAATGTTAATTTATTTATTTATTTCCATCACTTATTGTCTTTTTTTTCTACAAAAATAGCACAAAAATCAATAAATACGTGGTTAAATCAGGAAAACATTCTCTACATTTTATCAAATGTGTGTTTTTATAACACCCATATTCAGGTCATATTTGCACTGTAAGCATAAAGATAATACAAGAAACTAAAAACTCAAAAATGAAACTGCTTGAAAAACTTAAGGTGTTGGTCGCATTATTAATTTCTTTATTTATTTTAAATAATGAAATTATAAATGCCCAAACTACGGAAACTTGGGAAAAAGTCTATTCTTCTACTGGTTATGATGTAGGGAATAAAGTACTTGAAACTCCAGATGGAGGTTACGTCTCTGTCGGATATTCAAACGATAATAATAAAAATGATCTTTTATTGATCAAAACAAATGAAAATGGTGAGCCTGAATGGATCAACTTAGTTCATGTGCAAAATAAAGATCAAAAAGCAAATGATGCAATTTTAACTGTTAACGGAACAATATTGATTATTGGTTCTACTAAAAATTGTAATAATGGTGCAAAAGCCAATATTTTATTACAAGAATATGATTTGTCTGGAAGCGTTATTTGGTCTAAAACCATCTTAAGTTCAAATACTCAAGAAGGTCTTGCAATTGTTAAAAATCCAAATGGTGGATATTTTATAAGTGGTTCTGAAATGTTAGACGGATGGCAAGATGACTTTGGTTTTGTAAAATCTATAGATGCAAATGGAAATCAATTGTGGTCAAGATCGACAAGTGGTCAATCAACTGATTTGGTTTTTGACGGAAACAATATTGTTGCCATTGGAAATGCAACAACAATGTTTGGAGATAGAGATACTTATGTTAAAGCTTGGAATCAAAATGGTGATGCGATTTGGAACAAAGTGATGAGTAATAATAGTGAGAATAGAAATAATAGCATCGTTGCTGTTTCTGATGGGTATTTGATTACAGGATATGTGTCAAATAATTTCGGAGTTAATAATAAAGATCTAAGCGTTGTAAAGCTTAATTTGAACGGAACACAAGCTTGGTCAAAAACTTATGGAGGCATTTATAATGAAATTGGTTATGCAATTTCTGAAACACAAGATGGCAATTTTGTTATCGCTGGATCTTCCGAAGATGATTTGAATGCTTCAAATAATGAAAAATATATTTTAAAAATAAGTAATACAGGAAATGTTATTTGGGAACAGATGTTTGACCAAGCGACAACTGCAATCAAAAAAGATAGGGTATTCGATATAATAGAAAAATCAAATGGTGCGGGTTTTCTTTTAACTGGTAAAACAGTAGATTTTACAAGATCTTCTTCTGAGGATTTATTCTTGACAAAATTATCCTCTTCTGGAGATTTAATGGATGAAATTGCTTTTGAAGATTTAGTTAGAATGGCTTCTTCTGCTGGTAAAACAGAAACCTCTATTGTAGAAACAACTAATGTAGATATTGCAAATGACCGTAACTTGAGCATTCAACTGTATGATATGACTGGTAAAATGATCGTTCAAGAAAGAAATAGTGCTGAAGCTTTGAGAAATTTACAAAATAAGCTTGTAACTGGTATGTATGTGTACAAAATTATTGGTAATCAAAATGAAGTACTAAAATGTGGAAAATTAAATATTAACTAAAAATAACATATAATTGATTAGATGAAGTAGTAAAAGAAAATGTCCTCCCCTTGTTGTGAATATTTTATTGAGTTTATGCTTACAACTATCTTAGACTTGATTTGTTTCTTGTTTCAAAATAAATCGCTTAATAGGGGAGGGCTTTTCAGACATCTAATTATATAATTTATAAAAAAAGAAATGAAATTCGTCGATTGTTAATTTGTTATAATTTTTAAGGTGTAATAAAAAAGACCTTCTCTCTGTCATAAGGTGTTTTCAATATTAGCTATTAAAGCGTTCCTAGTTCCCGGTTTCAAAGATAGGGAGAAGGCTTTTTTATTATCACCATTATTTTTTAGATAAGTAACACTCAAAAATAGAAAAAATTCGTTGATTCATTACTAATACCCACTAACTTTTGCATTGCCAATCCCCCCTTTTGTTTTTTTGTGTGTCACATTGCTATTTAACTTAAATACTATCTTTAGTATTTTCAACTTCCCTTTTTTTCTATCTCCTCCTTTTTTTTCTCCTTACTT
>Ga0114957_1005402_pt1 | contig 10641 bp, 15 predicted proteins | sample BantaG_FD_87175 | JGI IMG/M metagenome (GOLD analysis project Ga0114957, IMG submission 87175) | Marine algal microbial communities from Bantry Bay, Ireland - BantryBay_4 metaG | ecosystem: Host-associated > Algae > Red algae > Unclassified | place: Bantry Bay, Ireland | collected 2014-11-21 | reverse complement strand
CCCGGGCCCGCCCCCGGTTGCCCCCCCGGGCGGGGTTCCCCCCCCCCCCCCCCCTCTGCCTTGCCTCGCAGCCACCTTTTTGCTTGCAGCAGCGGCTTTGGACTTTGTCATGCTGCCGCTGGAGGACTTGGGCTCGGCCGCCCACGCGTCGTCGGCCATGAGCTACGGCCGAGACACAGCCGCATTCTGTGCAGCGAAGATGGCGGTGCACGCTTGCGAGAGGGTGTTACAGTCGGCACGTGGGGCGCTTGTTTTGTTTCTTATGGCGGCCCCCGCTGACGGACAGAGCGCTGTGGTGCTGTACGGCGGACAGAACGCCCAAAACTGCTCGAACTCGGAGCAGAACAACATCGCTACGGGGATGCGCCGTATCATGGGGAGCCTACGCGCGACCGCGACGGCTCCTGTTTTGGACGCGACAACCCCACCTGGGACCCCCGCAAACTCCCATTCTGCGACGCCACGCCCGCCTACTCCTGCTCATCGCGACTCGTCGAACACCAGCAGGCGGTCCACTCCATCAAGATCTTCTGACGACCTACAGCGACTACACCGCGCGGGTGGTTTGCCTCGTTCAGGGGCTTCGACGGCGCGCCGTCCAGTGTCTCACGGCTCCCTTCCTCGCCGAGTTTCGCCAACCCCCCGTACGACCAGGCCAATCGCGTCTTTTCCCGGCCTGCTCTCTTTTGCGCCTATGTTGGGCCCAGGCTTTATCGACAAAAGCGACGAGTTCGTGGTCACCAGGAGCAAAACCGTCACCGTGTCGGCCCAGCTGAGCCTCTCCTTGTTGGAGCGGCTACGCGAGCTGTTTCCCAATCACCGAGGGCTCTGCAAGCTCTTCCTCCAGCTCATTCGTGTGGCCGTGAACGACTTCTTGACGCAGCTGCCGCTTCGCAGCCGCACCTCGACGCAGCCGACCAAGTACCTGCCGATAACTCCCGTGGAGGTGACTCACGTCGCCATCAAGTACACCGACGTGGATGACATACAAACGGTCATCGCCCCGGTTTTAGCAAACACAAGAGACGACGATCCGGTCAAGTTTCTCGGCCGTATTTGCTACATGGTGCACATCAAAGACGCCGCGTATACGTGGCTGGTGGAGAAGACTTGTAGCGGCGCCCAGCTGCCTCCGACGGGCATCAGTAAGTCGACAACCGCAGCTGCCGCTGCAAGGCGGTCCCCAGATACCGGTGGCGGGGCGGCGGGTGCCGGCAATGGGGGCAGCGCCACGGGGGCGGCCGCTAACAACGCGGCGGCCAGTGCGGCTGTGACGGGCGGCAACACCCCGGCGGCTGGCGCGTCGGGGACGGGCGACATCACCCCAACATCGGCCGCGGCGGGGACGGGCGACAACACGCCAGCGGCCGGCGCAACCGGGACGGGCGGCAACACCCCGGCGAGCAGCGCGGTGGAGACAAGTGGCCGCCCGCCAGCGGCCGGCATGAAGGGGACGGGTGGCAACACCCTGGCGAGCAGCGCGGCGTGGACGGGCCGCAGCACACCAGCGGCCGGCGCTACGGGGACGGGCGGCAACATTCCGACGGGCGGCGTGCCGGGCACGGTCGGCAACACTCCGGCGAGCGGCGTGGTGGGGACGGGCGGCAACACCCCGGCGGGTGGCGTGCCGGGCACGGTCGGCAACACTCCGACGAGCGGCGCGGCGGGGACGGGCGACAACACGCCAGCGGCCGGCGCGACGGGGACAAGCCGCAACACCCCGGCAAGCAGCTCGGCAAGGGCAAGTGGCAACACCCCGACGAGCGGCGCGTCGAGGACAAGCGACAACACGCCAGCGTCGGGAGCGGCGGGAACGGGCGACAACACGTCAGCGGAAGACGCGGCGGGGACGAGTGGCAACACGCCCGTGGCCGGCGTGGCAAGGACGGGCGGCAACAGCCTGATGGCCGTCGCGGGAAGGGTGGGCGGCAACACCCGAATGTCCGCTGTTGGCGCTGCTGGAACGCCGAGTGGCGGCGCGTCAATCGCGCTCGCTGTTGATGCGACGCAGCTCGTGGGTCAGACGGGTCAGCGGCAGGGGGACCTAATGCCGTCGCGTTCACCGCACCCCCAGCGGACGTCTCTTTTTTGTCGACAGTGTGCTAGTGGGCTCGGGTGTCCTGCTGCCCGTGCGCTCGTACTGCGTGCGAGATCCTGTGGCACGCCATCTCGTCGTCATTTGCCAAGTGCCAGTGCTCGATAACCACATGGGCGATGAGAATGGGTTCGTGGTTGCTCCCGGGCACGGGACGGCGACGGTGCCTCTGACACTCGGTACTGCTGCCCAGAGTGGCAGAGAGCTTCTTTGCAATCGTCATGTATCGGGTAAATGGGTGCATCAACTGGCAGGTGTGCGGAGTATACTGTTTTGTGTGCTGTGCGAGCAGTGCATGATTTTACTGACCTCGCCACTCCGTGCGCCTATTTCTCTCTTTTCTGTGGCTCATGTGCACCGCAGTCCGCGTTTGAAATTGTGGGACAGGCCGACGGACAGCTTCCAGAAAGGCCGCCTACTGGGAACTGCCGTCATCTGGCGGTGGGCCATATCCGACGTGCTCATGGAGCATGCTGCTAAATTGCAGCACGAGGTACCTGTGGTCGAGGTAGTGGCCGTCTGCGTTGAAGATGGGTGTGGAAGGGAGAGGTACCCTTTCTCGGCACTGCTCTATTAGTCGATGATGTATGAGCGATACAAGGCCGCGCATTTTGGTACTTGGCCAGCTCCAACACATATGGATGGGATGGGGGGTGAGAGGGGCGATGGGAGTGACGGGGCCGTGACGCTTAAAGTGGTGCTGTGGGACTATCGATATCTCTCCGAGTAGGCTCTTTGGGTCTTTTTCTATTCTCCATGATTGTCGACGCCTGTACGGAAATCTATCCCGCACGGAAAACCCGCTTAGCGCGGACCCGCTCGTACCAAGCCAGTGCATTGGCGCTCGTCTTGACGTGCTGCTTGGTAATCCCACGCACGCGCAGGGAGGCAAGCGAAATGGCCCTCGACAAAGCCGCGTAGACCAACCCATCCAAAGTCCACTGCGTGCAGGAAAAATCAACAGCCACCTTGAGAATTGTCAGCCCCTGCGCGCGGGACACCGTCACCGCCCACGACAGCAAAATGGGAACTTGCCATCGACACGCCAGCTCCCTCTCCTCCGCGTCCATCACAGAAAACTTCACCAACGGCATGCAAAGCGGCTCTTACGCACCCTCAAATTTGCAGCAAACAGACACCCCCGACACAAACGAGGTTAATATCCCGTGCGCTCCAGTCTTCACCCCACCGAATGACATCGTGCACACCACCCGAGCACCGACCTTGACACTCACCGTGTCCGCCGCCACCTGGCTTAGTTACTGCGAGTTCCCTTCGCGGCGCGACTCCTTCGCGCCGGTCAACGTGTCCAAGCGCAGCGCCTCCCCCTCGCGGCTTTGCCCCGCCTCAGACTGCATCACCTCGTCACGACACGTGGCCGTGCCCCTCGCGCTCACCAGCTCCGCGAGCCGCTTGTTGTTGTACGCTTGAGCGTCGCAGCTTTTCGCGCGTAGATGCTGGAAGCCTCGCCACTCGTCTGCCTCGTCCACCCACGTCGAGATTAGCAGGGTCAGATCCTCTTCCTGGCATTCGCCGACTTGCAGGCGGGTGAGAATGGAGAGTAAGGGTTCCCCCCACGCCTGGAGGTCCTGTCCGACGAGCTCTACCACATCCCCGTACGTGGAGAAGAAGCTGTAGTCCCATGCCCGCTCCGAGTACGCCCCCTTCTGTGCCGACGTGTCGGTCATCTTGAAGGCGGGCAGTTGCAGAGGAGCACCCGCAGACGCCAGAATAAAAGGACCAAACAAGAATTAGAGAGAAACGTATGGTTAGTCCACAGGCTGACATCCATCGTCAACAAAGACGATACCATTTGCATGCACACAGAATCGCGTCGTCAGCTTGGGATAAGAACAGCAAGAAGCACGTACCAAAATTGGTGCGACCGCCGAAAGGTCGGCATTGCATGGTAGGAAGAGCCGTGCGTCTAAACACGTACTCGAGGCCGTCAAACCACCGCCCAGGGATGGTGGGGGCCTCGTCGATGACGACGAGTCGGGCGGCTGTAATGGCCTTCTTCGCCTCGGGGTTGGCAAGGATACGCGAAAGTATGCGCTCCTTGCACACATCTCCACATCACCGACCAACACGCGCAAATGCGACGACACGTTTTGGCCACCAACGAACTGGGCGGCCGAGCCTGCCCAAGCAAGAACCACAACAGCATTATCCCCCAGCTTTTGGCGCGCCACGCTCACGATGAGTGACAGTAGAGTGCTCTTTCCGCATCCAGCAGCCCCCACCGCAGCGACATTGCGGCCCTCGAGCACGTATCTTGCTCCTTGCAGCTGCAACTCATCCAGACTGGGCGCGGAGCTCATCGTTGCGTGTCAGCGACGGGGGGGTGAATGCCTCGATGATCGCTTGGACCGTTTGCCCCCAACCAAAACGAACCGGCCCAGCGTCGATACTGGAACGGCACTTCGTAGGCGGAACGGAGACAAGAAGGCGGTCGCAACTCGCGTTCCCGTCGAGAAGCGTAGGCGCTCGCAACGCTCACGGTTGGAGTTTCTGAGATGGCTAAGTACGGCCGTTTTTTGACACTCTGGCCACCCCCCCCGTCCACACGGGTGGATCACGCGGTCGCTGCTTTCGATGCCCAGGGGGTCATCAGGGCACCCTTTCGGGGGCATCCACGAGGCGTCTCTCCGTGCTCTGTGCGTCTGCTCTCGTTTGCTGAGTCCACCCTCATCCCCCGCTGCCCCCCAGCCTCAATGAAAGGCACCTTGTGTCGTCCACTTCAGCTACCTTCAACGGCCGTACCTAGTATTCGTGCCCTACGACAGTTCGCGTGCTCGGTGTAGATTTAACTGATGTGCGCTACCCGCCCTGCCCCTGCTCACATAGGGTGATTCCACCAATCGACCTCCCTGCGACGCCACCGCTGCCCCCCCGCGGCCCCCCCGGGATGGCGGGCTTCAAAAATTTCAGCGGCGACTTCAATAGATGCCACAAGTGCGAAATGCCTGCTGCCCCGCGCTTACGAGGGCGGTGAAGGGGGGTGACAGCCTCCGTTCCGAGTTCTTTCCCGACGGCTTGGCATCGGAAGCGGCTTTCATGGCCACGCTGGTAGCCGTGGACAACTGGTGTTGGTGGCGGGGGACGGCAAAAGTGGCGTAAGGGGGGGCGGTCGTGGCGCCGCAGTTGGGCGTGGACCACTGGTCAAAGAGGGGCACGACGGCGACAGGGGGGAGGCGGGGATAGTTGCGGCCATGTTGGTGGCCGTGGACCACTCGTGGTTGTGAGGGCCGACGTTGAATATGGCATAGGGTGGGGCGGTCGTGGCAACGATGGTGGGCGTGGACAACTGGTGGAGGTGGCGGGGGACGGCGACAGTGGCGTAGGGGGGGGCGGTCGTGGCCACGTTGGTGTGCGTGGACCACTGGTGGTAGAGGGGCACGACAGTGACAGAGGGGAGGCGGGGGCGGTTGTGGCCATGTTAGTGAACGTGGACCACTCGTGGTGGTGGGGGCCGACGGCGACAGTGGCGTACGGGGGGGCGGTCGTGGCCGCGCAGGTGCGCGTGGACCACTGGTGCTAGAGGGGCACGACAGGGACAGAGGGGAGGCGGGGGCGGTTGTGGCCATGCTAGTCGGCGTGCACCACGCGTGGTGGTGGGGGCCGACGGCGACGGTGGCGTAGGGGGGGGCGGTCGTGGCCACGCAGGTGTGCGTGGACCACTGGTGCTAGAGGGGCACGACTTCGACAGGTTGCGTAGGGGGAGGCGGTCGTGGCCACGCTGGTGTGCGTGGACCACTGGTGCTAGAGGGGAACGACAGCGACAGAGGGGAGGCGGGGGCGGTTGTGGCCATGTTGGTGGGCGTGGACCACTCGTGGTGGTGGGGGCCGACGGCGATTATGGCGTAGGGTGGGGCGGTCGTGGCCACGCTGGTGGGCGTGGACAACTAGTGGTGGTGGCGGGGGACCGCAGCAGTGGCGTAGGGGGGGGCGGTCGTGGCCACGTTGGTGTGCGTGGACCACTGATGGTTGTGGCGGGGGATTGCGACAGTAGCGTTGGAGGGGCGGTTGGTGCCACATTTGTGGGTGTGGACCAATGGCGATGGTGTGGGGTGACAGCCACAGTTGGGTGTATGTGCCAGTAGTAGTGGCGTAGGTCGGCGCTCGCTGCCGCGCTGATTTGCATGGAAAACGAGCGGTTGTCGGAAGTGACAGCCACGACTGAGTGTATGTGCAAGCGGGGGTGGTGTCGGTTGTGGAGGCGTGGGAGTTGAAGGCGTTCCTGTGGCTTCCGCAGTGGTCCTTTCCACTCCCGCAGAGTACCGTTTTCAATGCTTTATGGGCAGCTTAAGTGAGGTGTAGAACAAGGTGGAGGGATCCCACAGACCCCGCCATCTGGCTACTGACGCGAATTCCGGTGGGTTGGTCTTCAGGAGTTGTGGTCTGCTGCGGCCGTTCCCTTGCCCTCCGGATGACACCAGGCACATCACGACCACTTCGGATTCACGGGCAGCTCGTCCCCCGGCCTTCCAACGCGATTTTGCGTGGACAACCAGCGCCGCCGTCTCTTCCATAAAGGAGCGCGTCCCCCCCCCGGCCAGCCAGCACTGCCAGCACCTCCGCAGACGGTCCCATCACAAAAGAACGGGGTATCAAGCACCACTAGAGCGTCCCCCGCTCGCGCCACGTACGCGTCGACGAGTGACAGAGCGCACACGAGTACGGCGGTCGTGCCGCCAAGGTACGGATGTCACTGGCGGCACCTGAGTCTATGGAGAATCATCTTTGTGGAGCACGTTCTTCTTCTCGCGTGTCAAGAGAAGTATGACCGTTGGTTTACTCTGCATCGCCCTCCCCTTGGCCACAACCACACGCACATGAAACTCTGGAAAAATGAAAGGTGGAGAAGTCAAACGCCTCCGGGAGAGCTACGGTGGTCGCATCCCGTGCGGCTGCCCGGATGTTGTGCACCAACATTTGGTAGGTGAGAATGCTCGTGTACTCCACCTGGCCGCTCGCCGCCAGCACACGCTTCAACACCTTGATTGCCCGATTGCGCTGCTCGTGAGGAACAGTGTTGATGTGCTTGAGCACGAAAGACGACGCGGGAGCGAAGAACTTGCTGCACACGTGGTTGATAACGTGTAATGCATCGCTCATCACCGTCGAACTCGCGAGCAGCCACGGCAGCTTTCCCAGCGCCGACCGTACCGCCCAACACCCGTAGTCGTACACGATGAACCGCGTCAGCTTTGCAAAGCGCGTGATGACGGCGTCAAGCAACGCCGGGGGACGCTCGCGCTTGTCCAGTACGACAAAGCCAAGCACCTTCGAATAGCTGCACGCGCAGCAGATGATGAAGGCGCCCGGCGAGTGCGACTTGCGCGCATCTCGATAATTCTTGGAGCACACTCCCAGCTTGGCCTTTTCCGTCCGCTCGAAGGCCGACGCGCGACACTACGGCCGCCCGCGGAACCACATCCCCGTCAGGAGGGGTCATCGCTCGCGTCGGGAAAGGCAGACAAACCTGTGCCCGCAACCCCTCCCTTTTCGCCCCCGCAGGGCACCACCGCGACCGAAAAACCGCCGCCGAATCGGGCGAGAGAGGACACTCTGCGTGATAGAAGATCAAGCAATCGACCATCTTGTCCACGCATGCGGCTGTGGAAGCCGCAAAAGTGGCCCGAAGGTTTTCCATTCTCCTCAGCGACGTGAGGAAGGCGACACCCATTCGCAGCATTCTCAGCAGCTGCAACAACTCTGTAGACAGGTGGTCAAGGAACAAGTCGCTGATCGGCACGACCTTGACGGCTTCCATCAGCACGTCGGGCAAGTCAGCCTCCATGGTCGCGGAGCGGAGAAGGTCCGCCAGCCCGCGGAGCCCCGCCACGTGGTCTAGATTTAACGCGAACACGACTGGGTCGGTCGCCACTGCGATGCAAAACGAGACAACATCGTGCGCGGCAGTCCTTCCCAACGCCCGGAAGCCCGGCACAAGCACGTCAAAGGCAGAAATGGGTGCTGGACGGCGCCCACCCACAGCAGCTGCTGCAGCAGCCGCCGCCGCCGCTGGGTTGGGCGCAGGCTCCGCACCAATCTCTGCAGCGACGCCGTTTATAGCTACGGCCGCAGTACCAGCAGCCGCAACCACAGCAGCTGCCTCCGCCGCGGCCGCGACGGCGCCTGCCGCTGCAGCACCTGCCGCTTCTGCGGCCACTGCAGATACAAGCTGACCCCCCGCCGCCGCTGGCCTTACATGGGCCGGCCGCGCGGCCAGCCACGCGGACAAAGACGTGACCACTTTTCTCTCCACGGCGTGGTTGGGCAGTGCGCGGTTGATCGCGTGTGAGGCGGCAATGATCTTGTTCATGGCTCCAACAATGGCCGTGACGAGCTGCGTGCACGCCGCTTCCAGCTCCCAGACAACAGAGAGAAGCTAGCGAAGGGCGACAGCGCCCGCTCGTTTGTCCGACGGGACCGCGTTCATGTACGATTGCGGTAGGGCCCCCAGCAGGAGCGCAGCTAACGCGAGCACAGCCGCATTCCGCTGCTCTACAGTGACTGCAATGGTGGCGCCCGGCTCTGTCAGGACGAGCCGCAGGTACCGCTGTACCCACTCGCTGCCGATAATTCTTGACGACGTGAGCAGGCAGGCTTCGGGGTTGCACTTCTCTGAGTAAGTGATAAAGTGGGTGGCGAGCATCCGCCGTAGGTAGCCCAACCAGATCCCATAAGCAGTGATCACGTCAATGTTGTCTCCATCACAGCAAAAGCCACAAAAAAAGAGCCATTCGGGTACTTCCATCCCCATCAGACGCAAACCGGCGGAGAGCAGGCGAGCCACCCTGCGGCGACCGATAGCGGAGGAGTTTGACGACCACACGCTCGCGCGCCGCCGCTGCTGCGCCGCAATCCACCACGTGCAAAATATTTGGGCAAAAGGGTTGCCCTCCACAGCGACTTGCGATGCAAAGTGTCGCACCAGCATGACAGATGCCGCCGTGCCGGGTGACAGGATCACAAGCCCCTCATTGCGCCCCTCAGCGCACACCCACATGCCGCAGTCCTTGTTGCTGCAGTTTTAGGCGTCGATCTCCATCTGCCCGATGCACACCGCTGACAGTACGTTGACTTTGGACGGACCGGGCGGGGCCTCTCCGCGCGAGGTGCCGCACTTGGGGCACTTGGCGGGTGCGGGCACCACAAAAACCTCGCCATTGCGCGCGGCGTCCATGAGGGCCGTGTCCACCTGCACGCTCTTATTGCAATTGCAGGTGGACAGCCTGAAGCTGGAGATTTGCTTGGTGATCGGCGGTATCGACCGAGTCGACGCCCGCCCACGCCGACCACGCCGCGCTGCCGACCCGGCATTGTGACTGCCCGTGCTCGCTGTCATGCCCTCTGCACGTTCTGTTCTGGCAAACGGCGTGACAATTCCGTCCGATCCACCCATTCGCGCCACAAACCTCCTCGTTATGACACCGCCGCTATCACCAAGTAACGCACCGACGCTGGCAAGAGCATCCGAGAAGAGTCTAGCGTGGTAGCAGTCGTGGTCGAGCGCCGTATCCGACGATACGTCGATGATGGCCTCACTAACGGTGCTGCCCGTGCACGTGCACTGCACGTCTCCTCGCGGCGCGTTCCAGCACGTCATCAGCTCCTCCTCTTTGAATTCGAGATGATTTGCGTAGGAGATCCCCGCGACTGCGCCAAACACCGTCTCAAGTGGCCAAACCTGGGCACGGTAGTGTGTTGCGAGGGACGTGTCAATGAAGGAACGCAACGCCGCCCCGCAGCCGTCGTCCTCGTCCGCGACAACAAACTCCTCTAGCCACTTCCTGACGCCTATCTTGGTGATGGCCATGGCGAACGCCAGGAGGTACCCCTGTAGCAGGTTGGCGCGTGTGTTGCGTCCAGTGCCCACCGTCCTGCCGCCGAGGGTGTGCCGGGTACCCGGCCGCGACTGGCTGAGGTTCGGGAAGCGGTACTCGCTCACGCCGGCGTCGCCGTCCATCGCCGTCTCCTACATGTCGTTGCCCTCCCCCATCTCCATGACCTTGCGGGTGGCATCCGCGCGCACCTCATGCCCCGCCACGCTCGTGAGGGACAGAACCGGGTGGTGGAATACAGGGGTAGACGCGGTTGCTACAAAGCAACGCAGGTCCTCCCATGTCGGCTGCATACGCGCGAGGCTTCTCAGAGCCCCACGATCCGAGCGGTGCATGGACGGGCGCAGGACCGGGGTGGTTGTCGAGGCGCGCTCCTCGGTGCCGCACACGTACATCTGATGTTGGTCCCGAATCAGTGGCAGCAATGCGGCATCGACGCGTTGGGGGCTTGCGGCCAGAAGACGAGGTCAACGACGACGACAGACAGGGCTAAGATACGGTAGCGCCCTTCCATGCTGCTTGGGGTCTTGACGAGTGATTGCCGTCGCGGGAGGTCGGCGCTTGTGCGTTAGGGAGGCGAAGCCGCCTCGCACGGCGCCGCACAGCTCTTGAAGTACCAACACCATGGCGCCGACGAGTTGCTTCGTGAATCAAAAAAACAAAGGGGGAAAGGGCAGATGCCGGGACGCAGGCCGT
>Ga0114957_1005401_pt1 | contig 10641 bp, 7 predicted proteins | sample BantaG_FD_87175 | JGI IMG/M metagenome (GOLD analysis project Ga0114957, IMG submission 87175) | Marine algal microbial communities from Bantry Bay, Ireland - BantryBay_4 metaG | ecosystem: Host-associated > Algae > Red algae > Unclassified | place: Bantry Bay, Ireland | collected 2014-11-21 | reverse complement strand
CTGTGGCCGATCAAGCAAAAATATGGCAATAAAATATCATGGTCTGATTTACTTATCCTTACTGGTAATGTCGCGCTAGAATCTATGGGTTTTAAAACTTACGGATTTGCAGGAGGAAGAGAAGATGTGTGGGAACCGGAAGAGGATGTTTATTGGGGTTCAGAGACGATCTGGGAAGCAGGAGATAAAAGATATTCTGGAGAAAGAGATCTAGAAAATCCGCTAGCAGCAGTGCAGATGGGATTAATATATGTAAACCCAGAAGGACCAGAGGGTAATCCAGATCCTCTAGCAGCAGCAAGAGATATCAGAGAGACCTTTGCTCGTATGGCGATGAATGATGAAGAGACCGTAGCTCTTATAGCAGGTGGACACACGTTTGGAAAAACTCATGGTGCTGGTGATGCAGCATTAGTAGGAGTGGAGCCAGAGGGCGGATCGATAGAACAGCAAGGTTTAGGATGGGCGAGTACACATGGATCAGGAATGGGAGGAGATGCGATAACGAGTGGACTGGAAGTAACCTGGACTCAGAAACCTACAGAGTGGACTCATTTATATTTTAAGAATCTTTTTGAAAACGAATGGGAACTCACAAAGAGCCCAGCCGGAGCTAATCAGTGGATAGCAAAAGATGGAGCAGAAGATGTGCCTTATGCTCATGATATGACTAAGCACCAGAAAGCAGGAATGCTGACTACAGATCTATCACTAAGATTTGATCCTGCTTACGAAAAAATATCACGTAAATTTTATGAAGACCCTAAAGCATTTGAAGAGGCATTTGCAAAGGCGTGGTTTAAACTAACGCATAGGGATATGGGCCCTAAGGTCAGATATCAGGGACCAGAAGTTCCGCAAGGAGATTTGCTATGGCAAGATCCACTTCCACAGTCCACAGGAGGAACATTAAATGATAGTGATGTTACAGTATTAAAAGAGCAACTACTAAACTCTGGACTTACCGTATCAGAGATGGTATCTACAGCATGGTCGTCAGCATCTACTTTTAGAGGATCTGATATGAGAGGAGGAGCAAATGGAGCAAGGATAAGACTAGCCCCACAAAAATTCTGGGAAGCAAATAACCCTACTCAGTTGACTAGAGTATTATCTACCTACGAGAATATTAAATCTAGTTTTGGTAAAGAAGTATCACTAGCTGATATCATCGTACTAGCTGGAACAGCAGCCGTAGAAAAAGCGGCAGCCGAAGCAGGTTTTGCAACTAGAGTTCCATTTACTCCAGGTAGAGTAGATGCGTCACAGGAACAAACGGATGTAGAGTCTTTTGCAGCATTAGAACCAGCAGCGGATGGATTTAGTAATTATCTAAAATCAAAATACTCGGTATCTACAGAAGATCTTTTAGTAGATAGAGCTCAGTTACTTACACTGACTGCTCCAGAGATGACGGTACTAGTAGGAGGGTTAAGAGTTTTAGGGGCTAATGCCAATAATACAAAACATGGTGTTCTAACGGATCGTGTAGGCGTTCTTACTAATGACTTTTTTACTAACCTCCTAGATATGGATATTAAGTGGAAATCAATCAATGATGACCAAGAGATTTTTGAAGGAACCTCTGTAAAAACTGGCAATGCAAAGTGGACAGGAACGAGAGCCGATTTAGTATTTGGGTCTAATTCTATTTTAAGAGCAGTAGCTGAAGTGTATGCTAGTGCTGATGCAAAAGAAAAATTTGTAAAAGACTTTGTAAAGGCATGGACTAAGGTGATGAACTTAGATCGTTTTGATCTACAAAAGCAACATGCTTAATATTTAAATATTATAGTGGATTGCCGCAAGGTATTCCGTGTATAAATAAAAAGGACTGTCTGGAAATCGGACAGTCCTTTTTTTATGAGAATGAAAATAGTTTCTAGTCTGTCACAATGATTTTCCGATAAACAGCACCACTGTCAGATGATATTTTTACATAATAAATACCTGCTGGAAAGGCACTAACGGTTAAAGTATGTGATATCTGAGGAGTATTTTGTAACCATTCGATTTTACCGACTTGATTTACGATTATAAAACTGACCGGATCCTCAGCATCGATATGTAAATCATCGTAAGCAGGATTAGGATAAATGGTTATTTGCTCGTTTATATTTACATCAATATTATTGAGTACATCACAGCTTTCTAAAATTTCTGCGTAAGTATTGCATCCTTCTGCATTCTGTTGAATGGTTTCACTACCTAAAGGAGGATCAGAAACATAATCACACATGGACTGCACATTACAAACAGATAGATACGGATTAAAACTAGTGTTAAGTTTTTTTTGGTCTTCTGTGGGGATATGGATCTGACCTATACCTGCTAGAGAGGTAATGCCAGTTTCTTGAATTGCTAACCCTATCTGTATATCCTCAAAGACTACTATATTTCTTAATGGCAATAAATCTTTAACTAACGGTGAATTGCGAATATTAAAAGTAGTTTTCACCTTTGTAATATTTTCTAAACCTTCCAGACTTTCTAGTTTAGGATTATTCTCAATCAATAGAGCACCAACATGATTATCAGTTTGATAAAGTGAATTAAGATTTGCGAGCCCTTTTATGGAAGATAATTCTGCATTACTATAAATCAACAAAGAGGTACAACTTTCTAACTGACTTAAAGAATCTAGATTTAAAATAGGGTCATTTAACCCCAAGTTAGTTCTAACTTCTAATTTAGTGAACATGTTTTTACAATCTGGAAATTCAGAAGGAAAAGCGTCTATTTGGCTTTGAGAACCGATCAAACCAGTTTGAGGACATTGAGCAACTGCAAAAATGCAGTTGCTCAGGATTATAAATAGGATTATAAATTTCTTGATCATTCAATTGCAATTTCCATATTGATTAAATGGACTTGTTCCTGAAGGATAGGGATTATTATTATCATCTTCTCCTTTATTATATGGAAGCGTAGGATGACTATCCGTATACCAGAAGCCTCCAAACTGCCCCCCATTTAGGACTGTTGCTATAGGTCCTGGATTAGAATTAGAATAAATACCTAATTCGTGAATAGGGAAACTGGCATTAGGTTGGAGATTAGTTCTTACTTTAAAAGTCACGCAACATCCATTTACTTTCTGGTGTATCAAACTCAATACATTCTGTAAATCTATTATCGACTTGAGAATTAGAATCAAGGTAATCAGTTTCAGAATTACAAGCAAAAAGCAAAATGCAAATTATGATATTTCATAGTAATATTTAAGTGATGGTTTTTATTTAAACCAAATCAAGAATAAACTAAACATGCTATAAAAGCAAGTTTTAGGTAATAAAAAAGCTGAGCGTGTCGATATTCGAGTTGAGCGTGTAAATTTTCTATTTTATTTTTCATGGATTCTTGTTAGGGAAGAAAAAAGCTCTAACCAAGTAGAAGAGGATAGTTTTTTTTTTTAGAAGAATTATTATGAACACATACTTATAGGCATTTTACAGTTTTGTAAGCGGCACTATATATCTAAATCTGTATAACTTATCTTAATACATACTTTTTACTTTTCAGTTGATTTATATTTTGACATTACTTCTTTTTGAGAATAAACTTTTTGTAAATGTTTTTCTGCTGGATTAATTAGAAATTGATTTGAAATAGCTTCACGTCCCAGTAACATCCTAAACTCCATCGTGTTGCGATTTGCAAGGGAAAGCTCGATATCGAAAGTATCTTCTCCAATGGTGATAGGAGACTTAATAATAAACCGTTCTTCAGAAATTCCAAATGAACCTTTTATTGATCTTTTCTCTAATAATTTTGCCTTACAGGTCACTTTAATAGTTTTATTCCTTTGTATAGGATAGACAACAAATCGTACCCATCTTTCATCATTTTTCTTGATCAATTTTATTTCCGTTGCCTGGATAGATGAAGTCTTTGCTCCAGAATCAACCCTTGCTCTAATGGCAGGAATCTTTAATGTAGTAAATGCACACCATTCTTGACTTCCGATTATTTTCAAATTCTTGGATTTCAATTTTTCAAATTTCAAATATTATTTTTCAATTTTGTAATTATTCTTCAACAGAGATATGGATTATAGCATCTCCTTTGTTTACTATAGGGGCATGATTTTTACAAAATATATAACCCTTATTTGGAGCCTTGACATCTTTTTCAAAAAACCCAAATGGGTCTGATATACTACCAATTTTATCTCCCTTATTATAAAGCTTTCCTAATATTACTGAGGTGCGAAAAATTCCGGAATATCTTGCTCTAATCCATTTGGATTTTTCTACGACAATGGATGGTTCAATTTTCGCTTTAGCTGACTTTTTTAGCTCTTTGCTGAAGTCTCGGATATTTAAATAATGCATTACGTTCAAGGCACCAGTGACACCTTTAGTAGTTATTCTTTTATCTAAGTCTAGAGATTTACCACCTTCAAATAAGAGGACTTTTTTTCCTATTTTAATTGCAGAGTCTCTATATGATTTTTCTTTACGCTTCGACTTTATAATAAATGGAGCTCCAAAAACTTTAGCTAATTCTAATCCTTCTTTATCTTCTTGATTAATTCTAATCTGAGCTGCATTAAAACGATTTGCGCCACCTGTATGAAAATCTAAACAATAATCTGCTAGAGGTACGATTTCTTTCATTAGATGATAGGCAAAGATACTAGCTAGAGAACCTCTTTTAGTACCAGGGAAAACTCGATTTAAATCTCTTCCATCTGGGAACTGTCTAGTCTGACTTAAAAACCCAAAGATATTTACAACAGGAATACAAATAACCATTCCATTTTGAGGTTTGTTGTAACCTTTAGCTACTATTTGTCTTACTATTTCGACGCCATTTATTTCGTCACCATGAATACCACCTGTAAGTAATATTGTAGGTCCAGGTTTTGTAGCTCTTTCTATAATAATAGGAACCTCAATTTTGGTACGGGTATGCAATTTAGCAATGTCTAAATTTATTTGTAACCCCTTTCCTAATGAAATAGCTTTTCCTAATACTTCGATTTTAGTATTCTGCATTTCTTTCTACATATTTAATGATTTGGGTTGCTATATCTTTTCCCGTCGCTTTTTCTATTCCCTCTAATCCTGGAGATGAATTGACCTCTAAAATTAATGGGCCTCTTGCAGACTGGAGCATATCTACACCAGCGATCCCTAATCCCAAAACTTTTGCTGCTTTTAAAGCAGCATTTTCTTCTTCATCTGTTAATTCAATAATATTTGCAGATCCTCCACGATGCAAATTCGACCTAAATTCACCTTCTTTACCTTGCCTTTTCATGGCTCCTACTACAACACCATCCACAATAAAAGCTCTTAGATCTGCACCCTTAGCCTCTTTTATAAATTCCTGAACTATAACTCGTGCTTTTAAACCATTGAATGCTTCCAAGATAGATTCCGCAGAATTTTTATTATCTGCTAGGACAACTCCTAGTCCCTGAGTTCCCTCTAATAATTTTATAACTAACGGAGCACCACCCACCTTATCTACCACGTTACTCACATTTTTAGAGTAGTTACTGAACACAGTTTTTGGTAAATCCAGACCAGCTCGTGCTAGTATCTGAAGACTTCTCAATTTGTCTCTAGATCTCACTAATGCTTGCGACTCTGTAGCCGTAAAAATTTTCATCATTTCAAACTGTCTAACTACAGCAGTTCCAAAAAATGTAACTGATGCTCCTATTCTTGGAATGACACCATTCATACCGGATACTTCTGCACCTTTATAAATTACTACAGGTTTTTTCTTTTGAATGACAAGATCACATTTTGTGTGATCAACTATAATCATGTCATGACCCTTCTTTTTGCCTGCCTCCATAATTCTTTTAGTAGAATAGAGATTAGGATTTGCAGATAAGATTGCGAACTTCATTTTTGTTGGTTTTTAGTTTCTTTAAGTAAAATATAGGGATCATTTATATTTTCTGATTTACGAAAATTTTGAGCAAATAATAGATGTGATCGTTATAATTATTATGGTCAGTTAATATAGTAAGTTATATCGGAAACTTATACAAATACAATAACCACAATTGGTTATTATTGAAACAATATTAAAATATTTAACATAATAAATGTAATCTATTAAGTATCCATTAGGACCTATTCCTGTTTTCTTTTCGGTGGTGTTCAGCAATAACCATATATTTATGTAACTGATCTTTATCAGAATCATTAAAAGTTAACATTTATGCGTAAAAGTCTACTTTTCACTGTAGCGGTAATACTAGTTTCACTAGGAACATGGCATCTAATGGATGTGGAAAGTTCTAAACTGGAACCCTTTAAAAAAGCTCCAAAACAGGAACGTGTCCAAGCGTGGGCAGATCAGGAATTTGAAATGATCCGAGACCTAAATACTAATCAGGTCGATAGAAGAGGGGTCCGTGCAGCAATAGATAATATCTCTAGTTACGCTGTAAAATCTACTAATACTTTGGACTGGGAGGAAAGAGGACCTAATAATGTAGGTGGACGTACGCGGGCTCTTACGCCAGATCCGAGAGACCCGTCTGGAAATACATTATGGGCAGGAGGAGTATCTGGTGGACTTTGGAAATGTACAGATGCCTTATCTGATAATTACGTCTGGGAGAGAATCAGCACTTACTTAGGTAACGCAGCGATCTCAGATATAGTGATCGATAAAAACGATCCTAAACTGATGTATGTATCTACAGGAGAAGGCTGGTTTAACGCGGATGCTTATGTAGGAGATGGAGTTTATAGATCTATAGATGGAGGTGTAAACTGGGAGCGATTAGAATCCACATCTGATTTTACGTTTAGATACATACAGAAACTTCTTATATCGGAGGATATCTTATTTGCAGTAACTCGAGATGCTGGAATCCAGATGTCTAAGGACAGGGGACTGACATGGGTTAAGTCTCTAGGTAATGGTCAGTGGGGTTTTTCTGATAGAGGAGCAGATATAGAAATAGCTTCTAACGGTGATATGTATGCGTCTATGGGTTTTGGAGGAACATCTGACGGAATTTATAAATCTGTGGATAATGGAGATAGTTGGACCTATTTTGAAATGACTGGAAATCCGGCTTGGAGAATAGACCTAGCCATCGCACCATCTAATCCTAAAGTAGTATATGCACTTAAGGAAAATCCGAGTACTAGATCAGTTACAGAAATAATAAAAACGACTAATGGCGGATTATCATGGGACGTCTTATTTGCTCCATCTGCTATAGGTATGGAATCATTTAGTAGAAATCAGGCATGGTATGATTTGTCGATTGCAATCGATCCTCAAGATGAGAATAGAATATTTATAGGAGGTGTAGATTTACTGCTTACAGAAGATGGTGGAGAAAGCTGGGAACAGATTTCTCAGTGGTTTGGAGGACAGGGTATACAGTTTGTACATGCCGATCAGCACCTAGTAAAGTTTTTAGATAATACTGGAGAAAAAGTAGCTTTTACAAATGACGGAGGGGTATATACGACGACACAAGGAAAAGCAGACTTGCCGACTATAGATAGAAAAAGTAGAGGATATAATACAGTACAGTTTTATGCATGTGCGATCCACCCGACTAATCCTGACTGGATGATCGGAGGGACTCAGGATAATGGAACACATCTATTTAGAGATGCTGGAGAAAATGCTACACAGGATGTAACTGGAGGTGATGGGGCTTACTGTCACATCGATAGAGATAATCCTAATATACAAATCGGATCTAACCAAAATCACTCTTACCTCGTGACACAAAACTCATGGGCTAATAGAGAGCGGTATGGGCTTCCTGGAAATGTAGAACGGTACTTTATTAATCCTACAGATTATGACGATGTGCATGACCGACTATTGCTTAGTGCTAACACTAATAAAATGATGATGATGAATATCTACAATGGTGGATTTGATTCTATTTCTATCTCGGCTTTAAACGGGAGAGTCTCTGCGATAAAAGCTCATCCTACTGACCCTACTAAAATTTATGTGGGTAGTAATAATGGAGTAGTCGTACGTATCGATTCTTTATTTCAAGATAATGCAAAAATCACAACGTTAGTTACAGGTGCTGGGTTTATAAGAAATATCGATGTAGACATAAATGACCCGGACCGTATTTTATATTCTGTCTCTAATTCTAATTCTAATGGAATACATGTAAGTAATGATGATGGACTGACATGGAATAATCATGATGGAGACATACCGCCTATACCTAAGCGTTGGGCATTATTTAATCCACTGAGTTCTAATTCTTTGCTTCTAGCAACAGAGATAGGTGTATGGTCTACTGATATGATAGATGGTGATAACACACAGTGGGTTTTTAATAATAGCGGACTTGCGACTACCAGAGTAGACATGATGGACATACAGCACGAAAATAATATTCTAGTAGCCGCTACTCATGGACGTGGTATGTTTACCACTAATTTATGTGGAGCTGACATGGATAACGATGGAGATGGATTTACCTGTGCCGAGGACTGTAATGATTTTAATGCAGATATAAACTCTGCGGCTACAGAGACACCATATAACGGTATCGATGATGATTGTGATCCTACGACACCAGATGATGATATAGATGGTGATGGATTTGTACTAGCTGATGATTGTGATGATACTAATGCGATGATAAATCCGGATGGTATAGAGATCGCAGGTAACGGTATCGATGAAGACTGTAATGGTATCGATGGTGATCCAGATTGTGATTCTTTTTATTCTGGTCCATGGGAGTTATTCCTAGGAGGAGGTAATTGTTTAAATGGTCCTATCCTTTCTCAATGGCAAGTATGGTCAAATGAGGCTTATGTTATATCTGACCTGAACGAGGATTTTATGTACTACTTTGATTTTTGTAATGGTTATGATGAGTCGGTTTTTATAGCGGACATAAAATTATACGCTTACAATAATACAGACGGAGGGATCGGTACACTATTGCAATCAGTCGACTCTTGTCGAATGGAATTTGGATATACAATGGATGTAGCGTTTCCAGATATTCTTATAGTAGTTCATGACGTAGACGACTGTGTAGGGGAGTCAGACCTTACGGGTAATGGTCAGGCTACTTTTGGTTGTTTAAGTTCGGGTATCGATGCAGATGGAGATGGTTTTACAAATGAGATCGATTGTGATGATAATAATCCAGATATAAATCCTGATGCAGAGGAGATTTATTATACGGGTATCGATGAGGATTGTGATGATAGTACGGTAGATGATGATCAGGATGGTGATGGTTTTGTTTTAGCAGACGATTGTGATGATACTAACCCTAATGTAAACCCGGATCAAATAGAGATTAATTTTAATGGTATCGATGATGATTGTGATCCATCGACTTTAGATAATGATTTAGATGGTGACGGTTATGGACTAGATGAGGATTGTGATGAGTCAGATCCTAATATAAATCCTGGAGCCATAGAAATCCCAGGTAACGGTGTTGACGAAAACTGTGATGGTTTAGATGAGATTAGTGCTACGCACGATTTAGGTAATGTAAGTCTGAGCATATTCCCTAATCCTACTAGAGGATTAGTAAAGATAGAGCTAGATGCACAGCTAGATATTACGACTACTATTTATGACATTAATGGAAAAGTAGTTATATCTAGTTCTAGAAATAGGGTCTTAGATTTATCGCCTTATGCTGATGGTATATATCTGATGGAGTTATTAGATATTACGTCAGGAAATAGAGTAGTGGAAAGAATAATATTAGGTAAATAAAAAAATCATAAATAGACTTAAATAAAAAAGGCGACTCACCAGGGTCGCCTTTTTTATTTTTTACACTAATAAAAAAGACCTCAAAGTTTTGGAAAAAACTTTAAGGTCTTATAAAATGGGATTACAATTTTTCTTTAAAATTTAATTTAGGTTCGTCACCTAAATTTTTAAAATAGTATTCTTTTATAATTATTTCTTAAAATTGTATTTCACGCTCTTTTTGCAATGATAATAACGCTACGATTTTTAGAGTGGTGATAATTATTGCACCAAAATTAAAGCTCCTATGTAAGAACCTGTTACAGGATTTCCATCATCGTCTTCTAAATTAAAACTGATATCTACTGCGTCTATATCACTTGCACTGATGGTAACGGTTCCACCTGTAATTTCTGTTTCCGATCCTATATTATCTAGATTTGCATCTACAAAGTTAAATGCCATTCTATTTCCATCAGAATAATCATAAGTCCCATTTACTAAACCCGTAGAAGAGTTAGTATTTAGATCTAAGTATAGTTCAGGTCCTTCGCCTGTAGATATTCCTTGAGAATTAACAGTAAGGGTTCCACCGACTAGGGTAACATCCCAGTCAAAACTGCCATCTGCATTTCCACCATAACTTTGGAGGGCACCTGCGGTAAGGTCATCACTTTCTCCTAGATAGGTTACTTGATTACTTTTTGATCCTGAATCAGAATCATCATCTCCACATGAAGTGGTTAATATGGAAAGGGCAAAAAGTAAAAAAAGGAATTGAATATTGTTCATAATTTTAGTTTGTTTTAGTAAAAATAAAAATAAAAATAATCAAATCATTGACGTTTATATTTTTCTTTAAAAACTATAAAATACTGGATTTCTCCTATTGTACTTCCGTATAGTAATTCGTCGTAATCGTTGCAATTAATATCACTACATGATGCT
>Ga0114957_1005400_pt1 | contig 10643 bp, 11 predicted proteins | sample BantaG_FD_87175 | JGI IMG/M metagenome (GOLD analysis project Ga0114957, IMG submission 87175) | Marine algal microbial communities from Bantry Bay, Ireland - BantryBay_4 metaG | ecosystem: Host-associated > Algae > Red algae > Unclassified | place: Bantry Bay, Ireland | collected 2014-11-21 | reverse complement strand
TCTATGAATATTTCGGCCAGAAGAGTCTTAACTTTTAAGCCCTCTCAAATTCTCAAAGAAGACATTACTGAAAAGTACAAACATAGAATTAATGAAGATGGAACTGAGGATGAATCTATTCCAGGAAAAGACCTTGAGTCTAAAGCAAGAGCATCTTTTAATGGATCAAATGAAAGCCAGGAAATATACGACTAGAAATTATGGAAAATTATAAATCACACTACACTACTACTGATATTTTAGAAACTCTTGGGATCAAGCCTTACTTTTTGAGGTTTTGGGAGTCTGAGTTTGAACAAGTTCAGCCTATAACGTCTGAGTCTGGGCAAAAACTCTTTACTCCTAAAGACTTGCTACTTCTAAAGAGAATCCAAATGCTTCTTGCTAAGGATCAAGTTCCTATTCAGAAAGCAAAGTCTGTTATTGACAGAGAACTTGCTGACGGAACTCTTGAAATGATGACTCAACAGCCTAGTCAAATTGTTACTGAGCTGGCACCAGTGGTTCCACAACAAATAATAGAAACTCCTGACTTTTCAGAACTCTTTTCTCATTTACAAAATATGAAAGAATCTATTTCTCAAATAAAGCAAGACTTTCTCTAGAAAATAAAAAGGGAAGCCCATAAGCTTCCCTAAATATTCAGTTAATTATAATCTTAAAAAAATTACTTAAGATCAGCGCAAATAGCTTTGAAGCTATCCATATCAGTTGCCGCGATCATCGCAAGCATCTTTCTATTAAGCTCGATATTGTTTTTCTTAAGTAGATTTATAAATTTAGAATAGTTTAATCCACACATTCTACAAGCAGCATTGATTCTTACAATCCAAAGCTTTCTCATATCTCTTTTGAATAATCTTCTTGTTTTGTACTTGTTGTAAAGTGCTCTCTCTACTGTTTGAGCTGCATGACGAAATTTTGTTCTTCTGTCAAAATGAAAACCTTTCGCAAGTTTTAAGATTTTGTTTCTTCTTCTTCTGGCCTTAAAGCCCCGCCTTACTCTAGACATAATATCTTCCTTTATTCGCGATCAGGAGGGTTTAAAATTAACTTAAACCACTTTTTCGGCCCTAAACCACTATTTTTTTTATATTTACTTAAGCGCCAAACACTTCAAAACATTCGGCATATCAGAAGTGGCCACATAACCACCTTTTCTTTTATCTCTCTTATAAGTAGTTGATTTCTTTGTAAGAATATGGCGAAGATTGGCTTTCTTCATCTTAATTTTCCCAGATGCTGTAAGCTTGAATCTCTTTGCAGCAGATCTTTTTGTTTTCATTTTGCCCATATTTATCTCTCTTTATTAATAATTTAAACGAAAATAGACCATGAGACTATTTCTTATAATGTGATTTGTCAAAAGGCTACTTTTTAGCAGGAGATACCATAGAGATAATACGATTACCCATCATCTTTAAAGGAGACTCTACAACTGCTCCCATTTCGATAACTTGGGCCAAGATACTTTTAAACTTCTCAAAGCCAATATCTTTATGGGCCATTTCACGGCCTCTAAATTGCATTAATAGTTTAATCTTATCACCTTGTGCCAAGAACTTTTCAGCTTTCTTAAGCTTCACTTCTAAATCATGGACATCAATATTTGGTCTGAATTTAATCTCTTTAACCTGAATAGTAACTTGCTTTTTTTTGTTTTCACTAAGTTTCTTTTGAAGTTGATACTTATACTTTCCATAATCCATAAGCTTTACAACTGGTGGCTTTGCATTTGGAGAAACCTCAATAAGGTCTAAACCAGTATCTTCTGAAATTCTTCTTGCTTCCATCATTGAAACAACACCATAAGCAGTGCCATCATCTCCGAGTAAGCGTACTTCAGTAGCTCGAATATTGTGGTTAACCTTGAGACCACTGTCTCGTTTGTTTCCTCTTTTGAATCCTCTGTTAATAACCTACCTCCAGGTCTTTATTCTATCGTTTTATATTTAAAGTCAAAATGACTTTAAATTCATTATAACATTTGTATTTAAATCTGAAGCGAAATTTCTATAAAACGCCTCTAACTTATCGACATCACTCACTATATACTTATCATTATCTCTTTGCTCAACACAAGTAGAATATTGATAAAATTTTAAAGATGACTCAACAACTGGTACAAGAAAACTCTCTACGAACTGGATGACCCGCCCATGTTGAAGCTCAATCTTATAAATCTCTTTATATATATTCATAAAATGCTCTCTATCAAACTCTGATCCTTTACCAATATGGAGTAGAGTTTTCGCTGAGAGAAAATAACATTCATTTATGTAAGAAAGTGCTGAGCCAAAGTAGATTATCTTTTTTTGAACCTGTTCTATCTCATCTAGACTTAGTTCAAAACACTCTTCCAGAGACTCTATTTCTCTTCCTGTGGCAAAGCAAACAATATCAATCCCATACTGGAACATCTCTTGCTCACTGGGAAGGTAAAACTCAAATTTAAGCTCTTCTCTTTTTTGAGTCATAAAAGCACGAAATTCACCAAGGTCTGCAAATCTCTTATTCTTTAAATGGTAAAAGACTGTGTTCATAAAACATGGGACAAGAAAGTGGTGTAAAATCATGTTTTTGAAATAAAGTAGATGAATCCTCTCTTTAGACTTAACCGAATAAAAGATATCTCCAAGGTTATCATTTTGGATGACACTCACTTTACCATTTCCAATCAAAATATTAAGAGCGCGGTGAATATTATACTTCACCTCTTGAAAGCTCCCTTCTAATAAAGGGGTTAGTGGAATATTAAACCTACTAGCAAAATCTATAATCTCTTGCGCCTTAACTTCGATCTCTTCCCAAGTTGTCACTCCCGAAGAAACATCTAAAAGGATTAACGATAAGAGAGAAGTAGGTGAAATTGGCATTCCGGAACCAACCGCTTTAAAACACTCAAAAGCCAAGTCTTGAGTTTTTCGTTTGATTAAACTTTCATCTTCAACCTTCTCAACGATGACACCATTACCTAGTTTGACAAAAATAGAGCCTAAGCGTTTGCTAAAAAGTTTGTAAATCTTTAAAACTTGAGTAGCTGTTTCTTTTTTCTTTTTTCCACCCTCTAACTCTTTTGCATGAGCCTTCTCTTCAGGTAGATATTCATGGGTAATTGAGACTGGAATAAACATCAGCGATTTCTCATTTTCTAAAAAGCGATGTGCTTCAAGAATCATATGAAATAACCCAAACCTTGGAGAAAGTAGCTTTCCTGTTCGAGATCTTCCACCTTCAAAATAGAATTTTAAGATCTTATTTTGTTTTAATAATGAGTAAATATAAGACTCAAAGGCTAATTTATAAGCAATATCTTTACTAAAACTCCGTCTGATAAAGAAGGCTCCCATCTTTCGGAAAAACCTACCTATTAAAAAGACATTGAGATTAAGTCCACCTGCGATATGTAACCCTCTTTTAAACTTCTTATAGAAAAGATAAGTAATAGCTACGTAGTCAGCGTGAGACTGGTGATTTGGTACTAAGATAATGTTATGTTTTTCACTTACTTCATTTAGGTCAAAGCCATAAGGAACCGACAGTTCGAGGTGATCATATAAGCGCCCTACTGTTTTATCGATAACCTTAATAGTTCCCTCTAATAACTTTGTATTGACGTCGCCATGAATCTCTTTAAACATAGAGCTTAACAATGGTTTTTTATCGCTATTTTCAGCGCACCATTTAGAAAGCTTGGGGTATTCCCAAAAATATTTCTCTGTTATGTTTTTCAATTAATTACTTCTAGTTTAAAAATTTATCATAAAAGAATATTGGAATAATTACATATAAAATTGTATCCCTAATCAGGTAGAATAGGAAAAAATACAGAAATGCTTTCGGACCTTTTAAGTATAGTTTTTCAAGGCCAAGAACTTGAGCCTTTTTAGACATGGCCTTCATAAACTTCGTTTTTCCGTAATGTTTAATGAAAAACTTTGCTCCTAAATCAACTTTTGCATCAATTTGTTTGCACAGATTTTTAAAGGGATTTATGAAAGCTTTGAAGATCAGCATAGGAGTCACTTATATCTGATCACCTCTCCTTAGGCAAAGATTACTGTTTGGTATACCAAACTATTGATTTTATTCATTTCCTACACTTCTGTGACATAAAATATGGCGTCTTTATATACTATATATACTGAGGAGTAATTGTTGTTTTTATATAACTTTAATAAGACGTTGAGTAATTTTAAAGAACTTGATTTATCAAGCTTGCCTGCTCATGCTTTCAAAATGGAAACATGCCAAAGAAAGCTTATTCTTTCTGCAACCAGAATTGATTTTACACCATTACAGCCTCAAATCTACCATAATCATCATGCTTATGAATACTTACTTGAAATGATTTGTGGTCTTAAAAGCCGTCTTATTGCTGAAAATGAAATTGTCTCTCAATATAAGGAGTCTCTTAAAGGCTACTTCGCTTCAGACTCACGAGACTCTCGGCTTTTACCTTACCTTCAAAAGCTTCTCCAAGATCATAAGAAAATCAGAACGCAGCACCTTCATGGTATATCCCAAAGAACATATGCCGCTATTACTAAAAAGACTGTTCTAAAGAAATCCCAAAACATTGACTCTATTTTGATTTGGGGCTCAGGGAGTTTAGCCGAAGACTTGATTAATCAGTTCAAGAAAAATTACAACGTTTATATTTGTGCTAGAAATCATTTACGTGTGCAAACCCTTGTATCAAAGCACAATATTCAAAGTATTGCGTGGAATGACTTTCAAGAAGCCCTCGACCACTCAATTCACATTAATACTATTGGCTCTGAGGAAGAAATTTTTTCTCTCGAGTTCATTAACTCATGGCTTCAAAATAAAACTCAACTATTTGTTGATCTCGGCTCTCCTTCTCCTGTTTCATTAGAAGCTTGTTTTCAACTTCATCAGTCCGAGCTTTTAATTACACTTGAAGATATCTTCACTTCTGGTGCAATTGCTAACGAAGAAAAAGAGATTAAAATTATTAGAGCGAAGCAAGCTATTAAGTCTGTTTCTTCAAAACGCTTCAAGCAACTCACTCAAAAAAATGTTAAAAAGCCAGCAATTGCAGTCTGATATCATAACAATCGGAACCCGTGGTAGTATGCTTGCTTTAGCTCAAGCAAATTGGGTTAAGTCACTACTTGAAAAAGCCTATCCCCAGATTCGATTTGAAACTCAGATTATCAAAACTCAAGGTGACCAAATTCAAAACGTCCCTCTTTACGAATTAGATGGAAAAGACTTTTTCACCAAGGAACTGGACAAGAAATTAATTGATGGAGAAATAGATATTGTCGTTCACTCGGGAAAAGATCTTGCAACAGGTAGACCTGATGAAATTTGTATTGGAGCTATTCCGGAGAGAACAATACCTAATGATATTTTACTTGTTAGAAAAGAGACAAAGAAAAATCTTATTGAAAAAAAATTTAATAAACCCAAATTTATTATTGGCACAAGCTCACCTAGAAGAATTTTTCAGATTCAAAAAATTAAAAAGTTTATTCCCTACCTTTGTGAAAAAGAGATAGGCATAGAAGATAAGTTCTTACGTGGAAACGTTGATACGCGAATTCAAAAGTTAAGAGATAAAAATTATGATGCGATTGTTTTAGCCGCTGCAGGCCTTGAACGTCTTTCCTTGAGTGTTCAAGGAAAAGAGACAATGCAAACTTTCGCTAGAGATCTTGATTTCATGCTTCTTCCTTTAGATACTTCGACACCTGCTCCCGCACAAGGAGCACTTATTATTGAATGTCGAAAAAAGGACCTAAAAACCCTAGAAATTTTAAAACCATTTGATCATAAAGAAACTCGACAAAGCATATTAAAAGAAAAAGAATTTTTTCATGATTTTGGGGGTACTTGTCACTTACCTCTTGGAATTTACATAGAAAAAGATTTTGCTCGGTTTTTTGGAAAAAATAATAATCAAGTCGAAGTTGATGAGTTTAGAAACCTTAGAGAAACCTCTATCAGCTTAGCAAAACATTCATCTGTGTTTATTGGTCTTAGTAAAAAAACCTCTGATAAAAGAATACTTTGTGACGAATTGGTTAAAAAAGTTCCAGTTCATTCAAAAGCCGCTGACGACACTCACCTTTTCCTCAGCACTGCTCACTGCCTTTCAAATTTAGAGTTTAATATCAAAGTGTCAGACAAGAGAACTTTATTGTGCTCTGGTAGCGCCACCCATAAGGCCCTCGCGGCTCAAGGGTATTGGTGTCATGCTTCTAGTTATCAATCAGGAGAGCGGGGACTTTTACAATTAATAAACTCTAGCCTTTTTCATAATTTCTATATGAAAAAAGATATTCAAGTTCTCACCCATCAAAGTGCAAAAAGTCAGCTTGGAGAAACTCTTCCTTCTTATAAAAGAGAGCTCTGTGAAACGACGAAAACTTGGCAAGAGAGTATCTCAGAATGTAAAATATTTTATTGGACTAGTCTTGCGCAATATAAAACATACCTTGAGCACTTTCCTCAAATCTCAGCTCAAGATATTAACCACTACACTGGATCTGGAAAAACATCTGAGCAATTTAAAAAAGAAAATATAAAACATACAAAGATTCATAATTATAAAGAACTATTAAAGGCACTGAAATGATTTTCTCCTCTAAAAATAAAAAATACTTCCAAAATGCCAAGCGCTTCACTCCTGGAGGAGTCCATTCCCCTGTGAGAAGTTTCAAAGGACTCTCCACAACACCTAAATTCATAAAAAAAGGTAAGGGTGCTTACATTTTTGATGAAGAAGGGAAAAAGTATATTGATTTTTGTCAAAGCTTTGGTCCACTAATCCTTGGACATCAAAATCCAAAAGTAAAAAAAGAAATGAAGAAAGCTCTTTCTAGGGGTTGGAGTTATGGAGCGTGCGAACGCTACTCACTTGAGTTGGCCGAATATATTGTTCAACACATTCCCTTTATTGATCAAATTCGCTTTGTGAACTCTGGAACTGAGGCAGTAATGACTGCTCTAAGGCTAGCAAGAGGAGTCACTCGAAAAAATAAAATTATAAAATTTAATGGCTGTTATCATGGACACGTTGATTCAATGCTTATTAAGGCCGGATCAGGCTTGGCCGGTACTGCTGAAGCTTCTAGTTTAGGTATCACTCCCAATTGTGCTCAAGACACACTCATTGTTGACTTGGCCGATAGAGAGGCAGTTGAGAGATGTTTTAGCGAATATGATGATATTGCTGGAATCATCATCGAACCACTTCCAGCAAATAATGGTCTTCTTTCTCAGGATGTAAACTTTTTAAAGTTTCTGCGAGAGATTACTAAGAAGAATAAAGCGCTACTTATCTTTGATGAAGTGATTAGTGGGTTTCGATGTAGTTTTCAAGGAATGGCCGGGAAAACTAAGGTAACTCCGGACATACTCACCTATGGGAAAATTATTGGTGGTGGTATGCCAGTTGGTGCGATTGCTGCTAAAAAAGAAATCATGGAAAACCTCGCTCCTGTAGGAGGAGTTTATCAAGCTGGTACTCTTAGTGGTAACCCACTTGCAATGAGTGCAGGCTTAAGTACATTAAAAATTATTAATGACTCGAAGTTTTATTTACAACTAGAGCAAAAAACTCAAATGATCGCGAATGCTCTTGAGAAGTGGCTCAATGAAAACCATGAAAAGATAGGAAGTGAATATAAAGTGATCAGCTCCGATTCGTTATTTTGGCCAATTCCTCTAAAGCCTGAAGAAAGAAACCCTCAGACCATTGATGAACTTCCTAAAGAGTTAATGAAACCCTTCGATATCTTCTACACTGCTCTTTTAAAAAAAGGTATTTACCTCTCACCTAATCCTTACGAGGTAGGTTTTGTGAGCTTGGCACATACTGAAAAGGTTATTAAAGATCTCGAAAAGAGGTTATGAAGTTTTTTAAAAATGCCAAGTGGCTCTATATTTCCATTACTTTTTGGTTAATTACAATCTTCACTCTTGCTCTTTGGTGGATTTATGTATTTCTAAGCCTTGCTTCAAAAATTGAAGAAAATAATATTCAAAATATTATTGGAGAAAACTTCTATCGAATGATTAAGTGGGAAGGTATTTTCTTTATTGCACTACTTTTCATCATTTCGACGGGCGTTCTCTTCTTATTCATTAAAGATATAAAAAAGACAAGGTCACTTCAAAACTTTTTTGCTTCACTCACTCATGAACTAAAAACCCCTTTAGCAAATATTAAAATTCAATCAGAGTTTCTTAAAGAGATCTTAAGAGAGCATCCAAACACTAAAGTTCAAGACTACCTTCAATTTCTGACAAAAGGATCTTCTGAACTTGAGGAACAATTTGATAATCTACTTCAACTGTCTCAAATCGAAGAAACAAGCGCTCCCCAATACACTAATATTAACCTCCCTCGCTTTATTAAAACAATAACTTCCCTTCCTCAATATAGTACTTACCAATTTAGAATTGAGACTCAAGGTGAACACTTTGATGTTTACGCCGATGAATTCTCATTAAAGATTATTTTAAAAAACCTTCTCGAAAATACGAGAAGACACGCCAAGTCTGAAAGTAATTTGATTGAGTTCTCTCTTACTGAACTACCCAACAAGATTTCTCTTTCTTATAAAGATCATGGCAAGGTTTTTCAAGGTGACTTTCAAAGACTAGGACAACTATTTTACAAGTATAATTCGCACCTTGGTTCAGGAATAGGTCTTTATCTCATTAATAAACTTTCAGCTAAAATGAAAGGAAGCTTTGATATACAAAATGTAAATGGACATCTAAAATTTGAAATAAAACTTAGAAAGAGTGTTCATGAATAAAGAAGAAAGAAGTGTTTTAATTGTCGAAGACGAAGCATCACTCAGGGTGACTCTTTGCGATTACTTAACATCTAAAGGCTTTCATTGTTTAGTTGCACAAAACTTATCTGAAGCTGAGTCATTTTATCCATCAGATTTGAAAGTGGCTCTAATAGATATTGGCTTACCCGACGGGAGCGGTCTGGATTTTGCGAAAACATTGCGAACGCACTGTCCTAAGACTGTTATTTTTTTCCTTTCAGCTCTAACTGATCCTGAAACAAGGCTCAACGGCCTAGAAATTGGAGCAATGGACTATATCACAAAGCCCTTTGAGCTCAAAGAGCTACTCTTGCGCTTACAGCGAGTTCTGAAGCTACAAGACGAACTCACAAGAGAAGACCAAGTAATTGAATTAGGAAGCTTAAAAATTCTTTTTTCACAATTCAAAGTTATTGATGCAAATCAAAAAGTTATAGAGCTTTCAAGAAAAGAATGTGAAATACTAAAGCTTCTCTACCAAAATAAAAACTCGAGCTTATCAAGAGATAAAATCATTGATGAAATTTGGGGAGAAAATAGTTATCCTTCTCATAGGACTGTTGATAACTATATCGTCAAACTTAGAAAGTGGAGCGAAACAGATCAATCACAAAAAATTAATATAAAATCAATCCGAGGAATTGGATACATGATGGAGATAAAGTAATGGGATTATTCGATCAACCAAGAACACAGCAACCCGTATGGTTTATGAGACAAGCTGGACGCTACCATTGGCATTATCAACAATTTAGACAAAAGCATGACTTTATGACGTTATGTAAGGATGCTGAATTGGCCAGTGAAATTACAATGGGTCCAATTGAAGACTTCGATTTTAATGCCGCGATTATGTTCTCAGACCTTTTATTTCCTTTAGAGCAACTTTCAATGGGATTAAATTATTTATCAGGTCCACCAAAACTTGGTTATTACTTAGAAGATAGAGAAAACTTCAAAAAACTAAAGGTTAAAGAAAAATCTGAAACTTTTTATAAGTTTCAAGCTGATACTTTGATTTCTCTAAAACAAAGACTCTCAAAAGACGTCACTCTTTTAGGATTCGTTGGAGCTCCTTTTACATTGTATACTTATGCCACAGAGGGTGGACACAAAGGAAGTCTCGTTAGCTCTAAGAAAGGTCTTTACGATGGTCTTTTCGAAAAGTTCTTAAATCTTCTTGAGCCTATTTTACTTGAAAATATTGCAGTTCAGTTAAATGCTGGGGCCGATGCAATTTGCCTTTTCGACACAGCTGTTGGAGAACTTTCATTTCATGATTACCAAAAATTTATAATTCCAGTCATGAAAAGAATCGCAGAAACAGTGAAATCACAGTTTCCAGATAAGAAAATTATCTATTACTCTAAGTTAACTCATTTATATTATTTAGAAGCTTTAGAATCAAAAGACATCGATGTCTTAGGAATAGACTGGCGCTGTGATATAAAACTTGCGCTTAAAACTCTTGGAAAAAACTATTATATCCAAGGGAACTTTGATCCTGTTTGGTTGCATCTAAGCTCTGAAGACTTGAAGAAAAACCTAGAGATCTACCTCGAAAATTTAAAAGATGCCGAAAACAAAGAAAAATGGATAGCAGGACTTGGTCATGGTGTTTTGGTTCAAACTCCAGAAGAAAATGTGCGGATGGCCGTTAAGATGATTCAGAAGTCTCTAACATAAGCACTCCACTAATGTGTTGGGACGAGTCAGCGACTTCATTTAGGTCTAATGCTCCAAAGTGGTCTTCCAATACACGAGAAAGATAACTTTCAGTATTATCTATAATATCTATTTGAAACTCTTCGAGAAATCTTCGGA
>Ga0114957_1005395_pt1 | contig 10651 bp, 16 predicted proteins | sample BantaG_FD_87175 | JGI IMG/M metagenome (GOLD analysis project Ga0114957, IMG submission 87175) | Marine algal microbial communities from Bantry Bay, Ireland - BantryBay_4 metaG | ecosystem: Host-associated > Algae > Red algae > Unclassified | place: Bantry Bay, Ireland | collected 2014-11-21 | reverse complement strand
TGACACGTCAGGATGTGCCGCCTCTGCTAACACTGTCAGGGGCTGTTCTGGAAGCACAGTGGGACCGAGTGGGTCACATTACATCATCGGACCGTTGCAGAAGGCCAGTGGGCCGAGAAAAAAAGAAAAAACCACGATGTCTCATTTTTGGGACACGCACCATACGCCCAGCGCCCGCCACCTGCTGGGCGCTATTAGGGCGCTAGTTAACAATTTTCGATTGACCAGTAGCTGGCCTCGATCCGGAATGCTGCCTTCGCAGGGCTCCTCAGAAGCGAGCATTGCAAAACAGGTCATCTGGGGGGGGGGGTGCAGTTGGACCACGCCTTGCAACAACGCTGTCGAGGCGTTGTTGCAAGGTGTGGTCAAACTGCACTAAGCGCCTTAACGACAGAGCAAAAGTATGTGGTAGTATTAGCAATATTAGTGCTAGACCCCCGGCCTGCGTCCGACCGTGGAGCCGTGCGGTTGGGGTGGCCGTCGTCCGTGCGCGCCCCAGACACAGCAAATCCAAAGGGTCCGTCTTCTTCGTTGTGCAATCTATCCCATGCAATCGTCCCCAACAGCATGCGGTGTGTACCCTCTTATCAGCCCATGCAGCGCGTGGCTCAAGCCCGCGCGCATGCACAGGTAGCGCACACCAGGCACGCATGCATGCATGCCGGCGCGGGTCACACACCCCGTCGTGCACGCACAAAACACGCAGGTAGGCGCACGTAACGAGCCAGAGACACGCGCACACGGTACTCTCCACACAGGGTCGCCGGTCGGACAGCGAGGCACGGCACACCAGCGCGGCACTCAATCTCTCCAAGCAATGCGATGCTGCGGTCGGCCGTCACAATTGTTGATTGCATGGACGGCCAGGATGCAGCGACCGTCGAGATGCAAGTGTGCAATAAACCCGGGTTCGCCGCTAGCGCATCGCTGCGGCTGCAAGCAGCATTACAGCTCCGGTAGGATCAGCCACACTCCCCCTTCTCCTCCTCCGACGGCTTGGAAGCAGCGGCGGTGCGGATGATCCACTGCTGCGCAGGGTTGTTGTCCCGTCCGGTCCGCAGCACGTTCTCCAGGACAGCACATGGGCGTGGCTTGGTCAGGCCATCGGCGACATTGTGCTCGGACTTGAGCAGATCGACGTTGGAGATCTCGTGCTTGTTGTGGGCCTCACGTGCGGCAGCGATTTCGACCATCAGCCGCTTCTCCGTTGGGTGCGAGGCCCGCGTGATGACATCAAAGAGCTGCTTGGAGTCAGTGAGCATGATGAGCGGCATGTGCTGGTGGTAGTTCCGCTCCAGGTCGTGCTTGATGACGAAAGCGTCGTCAAACGCTTTGGCGAAGGCGTAGACTTCGCCAGCCATGATGGAGCGCACCACCCGTCGAGACTTCGCGCTTGTGTACAACAGCACGTGGCAAGCGCCGGAGCTGTCACACAGCAGAATACGACAACCAAGCTGGAACGAGCCATTGTCGTTGGACGCAAACGAGGCATCGGCGTACACCTTAAGTCGTAGGGTAGATCGCTGCAGGGGCCCATATGTCAGCGTCCAGCTGTCCGTCGCCTTCGCCCGCTTAATTGTCTTGTTCAGCTCACGGACGTGACGCTCGCAAAATGTCTTCTCCGAGACTTGAGCCGCGCGGTTGATCTCTCAGCAAAGGTCCGAGCGGGTGTGCGACAACCAGGCCAGTTCCGCTCGGGTCGAGACGAACTGGTCGTACGTTGACGTCATCAACAGAAGTCGGAGCGGGGTGATGTAGCTGCTCTGGTTGAGCGTGAAGCTCGGGTCGGTGCCATGGACCGTCGAGATGGTGACGCCGAGAACTCAAAGTTGTTTCACATCAGTGGCTTGCCGTCGAACAGCGATAGGGTGGCCTCCGTGAGCACTTGAAAATCATCATTGCTGCCCAAGATGGTGTCATCTACGTAGGTGCCCAGTAGGCCATCAGCCCCTGCTGCGCCGTCCTTGACATACAGAGCGGGATGCCCTCTTGTTGGTGCCAGGCCCAGGTCTTGCGTGATGTGAGCCGTCATCGTCGCCGCCCAGTAGTCCTCAGCGTTGCAGATCCCATACAGCGGCCGAAGCAGCAGCAGCACTTCATCGTCACTGATCTTGAAGAAGTGCTTGTCCTCAGCACGAGGCAACAAGTAGATGTCGCGCGTCATCTGCTCCATGCTCTGGAGGTAGGACTGGTTGACGTCTTGGGCGTAAAAGCAGAAGCTAAACACCGCACTCGTGGACACAAGCATCTTGGTGGAGCGTTGCCGCAGCGCGGAAAGGTTGAACACGACAAACGGCTTTTCCTTGTGCTTGTGTCCTTGGGCTACATTACGGGCATTGGGCTCTTATTCCGGTGATCCTACGTGCTTGATTGTGTGCACGAATCGGCCACCAACAAGGTTTGCACCCTTTGGCAGCGCTTGTCGCTTGACCACCTTCATGGTCCCGCGAGACAACAAGCCGTCCACCTCAGCTTGCGTAGCCAACTGGAACCGCTCCGACTGGATCCGCGAGTCGCCCGCTTCAAGCACCTCCGTGATGTTGGCCTCGCTGGCGTTGCTGCTCTCCGCTTTGCATGGGGCAGCGGAGAACTTGCCCATCCCGTCCGCGACGTTGCCAAGGAGCTGGTCACCAACACGGATCACGTCTGTCAGCTCGTCCAGGTCCTCGTCGTCGATCTCACGCACCGAAAGGTCCGGTTCCAGCGTCCGGTGCTGAGCCCCAGCCTCAGCCGACTGCGCAGGAGCTGACTTGGCGATGGCATGATCTGTGTGAGGCAATTTGCTGACCCGGTACTGCTTCACCTTGTCGATGGAGAACTGCTTCACTTGGCCGTCATGGTCGAGCCACACCAGCTTGTCATCGGTGTTGACGACTGTGAAGGGTCCAACCCAGCGGTTGACTGGCTTTTCACTGTACAAAAGGACCGTCATACCCTCAGCAATGGGAGAATCGGATGCGCGAGGCACACGCGTACGAAGCGCATTGCGCAGTCGGTCCCGTGCAACGTGCCGCTGCATCTCGTCACGAGCCGTGCGCATCGCTATGTTCCGCTGCTTCTGCTGCGGTAAATCGACCGGGTTGACCGGCATCCGTGGGGTGATGCCAAACAGCAACAGCATCGGCAATATACCAGAGGGTCCCGCCGTCTGGTTCAGGGCAGAGAGGGCCAGGGAGAGCGCGTGTTCCCCAGCAAGAGTGGGATGATCTGCCCGAACACGTCGGTAGATTTGCCATAAGGAAGCGTGATAGCGCTTCCCGGCGCCCAGCGCATTGTGCGTCTCCACCCCCGATTGGATCGGCTTGGTCCCGACTGCGTGCAGCAAGCCCTTCCACGTGGCCGACTGGAATCGTGGCCCTTGTTCTGTGAGATCGTGTCGGGGTGACCAGTGTACACATAGACTCAGATGCGGACGTACCGGTGCCAGACCGCCTCTGCCGCCTCACCGTCGTCCAAGAAGCATACCGCGCTGAAGCAGGTGTCCTTGTCCACCACTTGAAGGACAGGGCGGCCGTCCAGGTACATGAGATCCACGAGCACATTTCGGATGAACAAAAGATCGGCCGACGGCAGGGACATGCGGAATCGAGAGGGCTCTTTGGCCAGCCGCTGGCACGTGTCGCACGAGGCCGCTTCCTCCTCAAACTACTCCAATGTGTCCTTCGTGGCTTGCGGGTCCTTTGCCTGTCGCAAGAAAGCAAACAGCCGGTCTGGATGCGGATGGCAGAAGTGGCGGTGGAGCTTGTCAACCTCCGCCATGGTGTACAGAGCGTCCTTCACCCACTCGATGTAGGCATGTCCGTACTTGCGCACCACCGTAATGGAGACCGTGAAGGCACTACAAACCAGCTTGTTGGACATGTTGTCGAGGAACATCTGGTTGGCATCCATCGTGTCGAGGCCAAGGAGGAACGGCACGTTTAGCGCGACCACGTCCACCTCCATGGGAAGTAACAGGTTGTTGGCATACGGAAACTTCACGTGCAGCGTACCGAGGCTCGGGTAACCAGATCCGCCGAAGCGAAACACAGCCCTGCTGGGCTTGTCCAAGCGCATTTATTTCCCATTCCAGCAAACCGCGCATACGCGGATGCCTGCCGGTGACCGATCACCGTTCGCTCGGCCCTTGTGTCGAGACAGGCACCTTGGAACTCTTTGGTGTCCGGGGCGGTCGCAACAAGGCACTCGAGAATCGTGACGTCATCCCCAATACGGGGCGGGCTGCCCCGTCGGCGTCTGTGCGCGGAGGAAAGGCGACGACTCATTACTCCATCGAAAAATCCTCCGGGACTTGCGCGTCTCTTGCACATGACGCGGCTTCGCCCGATGGTGTGCTCGACGCCAGCAACGACTCAAAGAGCCGTCGCTCGTCGTCTGTGTTGCCTGCCTTTGACCGTTCACCGTCGTCTGACTCACCAGACGAGTCACCAACATCCAGGAAGCCGAGCTGAGAGCACAGCTGGTACAGCATGTTGACCGCCGTCTACTTCCCGTCGTGCTTCTTGGCGTAGTAGTCGAGCTTGCGCGTGGCCGACTTGGTCACGTCAATTGGATGCGGGCAGGCCTTCATGATGCGGCCCTCACCGTCGAAGTTGAAACAGCCCATGATGGTGAGCGGGTCGACCCCGCTGGGTCGCGAATGTCCGCCAGCGTGCGTCGTGCAACCGACGTTGGTGCCGGCGTTGCGTCGCGCATAGAGCCCTTGACCGGCGAATAGAATGCTGGGCACCTATTGTGCAGCCACAGATCGCGGTGCAGCCGCACTGGCAACGCCGCCTCGAGCTCCCCGTAAAGCTGTTGAAAGGTGAGCTGGTTTGTGGCGATGCGGCTCAGCGGCTCGGTCGCCCACGGGCTTCCAATAACAGCCTTGCGCAAGAGCTCCACCTTGTGCTCGTCGCCTTGATAGGAGAGAGGAACTTGGGGGGCGAGCTTTGTGATTGTCTTGTACGTCTGCTCGAGCGCCGCGGTCTCGGTCATGCCTTCAGCCATTAGAGTTCTCATGCGGTAGCTCTTCAGGTAGTTCTTGACACGGTTCTGGGGCACAATCGAGTTGTACTCGGCGCTCACCTGATCAACCGCATGGGTGAAGCTTGTTGCGTAGGGCTGCACCTTATCGAGGTACAACCTCATAGCGTCGCCGCGAAGAAGGTTGCGCAGGTACTGGAAGCGCTGCGACGGGCTGAGGTCGTAGTCGCGCGCCACCTGCTGGTACTCAGCGACGTACTCCATCTACGACACACCGAGGTTACCCGAAAACTTGACGGATGGGTCTCGGAAGCGCATTGCAATGTTGTGCGCGGTGCGGTCGCCACCAGAAGACGCAGTGTCGCCTCGTGCGGCAGGAGACGGTGGAGCCGTGGCTGATGAGCCGCCGCCTTGTCGATGGCTCTCAGCCACCAGCGCAGAGGCCATTTGCGTGGCCACGACACGGTCCTCAGCGTCTTTGTTGAGAGATGTAGCCGACGTCATCACAAAGTGATGTGAGGAATGCTGCTGTAGGTTGGCACCACGGCTGTCCAGCCACTTGCGGAGCTCACGGCGGACGTAAGGCAGTGCGGTGATCTCAGGACCAAAGAGAGCAGCAGGCGGCAAAAGCTCAGCAAGGGCCGTCTTCACCTGGTCACCGATCAAAGAAGCCCCCGGCAGCTCGCCTTCAAGCATGCTCACGCAGCAGACAAAGCCCTTCTGCTCTGCGGACAGCAGCGCCAGGTCTGCGGGGGTCATGAACGAAGACACTGGGGCCGACTGGTTGTCCTCAGGGTCCGTCATGATGACGTCGTTGATGGAATAGTAGTGCCAGCGGCACGTCGCCTGATCGTCGAGATTAAGCCCGTCACCTCCGCTACTGCTGGTACTCGTAGGTCGTCGTTGTTCACACATTTGCTGTCACAGGTCCCAAGTACACCGATCACGTGCGGGCGCACAGATCAATACTCGCCGCGCCCCACCTCGCACCCTCACCCCCCCGAGACACCCTGTCATGGTTGCGGGCGCCCGTTTCCCAAGCCTCGTCGGCACCCCGGTGTTACCCGGAGGGGTCGTGGCGTGGACCTTATGGTACCGTCCTTGCCCGCACCAAAGGTTATTTAGACAGGCCTTGCGGCCCCAGGGCTCCAAAGGCACGAACTAGGCACCCCCCTTAGATGACGTCCCCTGGGTGAGTAAGAATGCGAAGCAGAGCAACAGCAAGCACTGCCCCGTACACCGCTCACGTGCCTGATCGTCGTCGTCGTTGTCGACAGTACAGACAACTCGCGGTTTGGCGCGCCCTCGCCTCGGTTGACAGGCGTCGCCATAATAGAGGTATCCGGTCTTGCAAAGGAGCGTACTGTCGGGACGACACGGCATAGCCGCCAAGCCAGGGATACTGTGGCGCCAGGCCAGCTCAGCCAGAGAGTACTTCTTGACATACCGCCACCGCCGCCGCCGCCGCCACCGCTGCCGACACAGACGACAGCTGCGCCGCGTGTCTGCCGAGTCCTAGTTGTCCGTGTCGACCCGTCGTCCCTCGTTCTTTGCATCGTCGGTGTATACCTCACCGTCGTGGAGCAGTGCGTACACCTGCGCGCTCAGCACCATTTTCTTCACGAATTCGTCCCTCCTCTTGTTGGTAAGCTTGTAAGCGGCCTTAAATGCCTACTGTATATTTTATGGCAAAACGTACGTCTGTCGCGACAACCAGCTTACAAATAGCAGCAGTCAAAGCGCTGTAGTGGTCGCCATTGTCCGGGGCTCCCGCTACGCCTACGACACCGGAAGCCAGGAATGGTACGGCACGACGTCGCTCACTGCCCGACATTTTGGCCTGCCTCATAGCCTCTGGCACAAAGTACCTGTGACATAGGAGCCCATACTGCCAAAAGGGACTGATAGCACGAAAGCCTCTTGTCAGTACGCGACAGCGGTCAAGGTATGTGAGCCTCAGCCCGCCCCGAAGCAAGAAACACGCGAATTCTGGCTCAAACGTTACCCTGGGTGCTTGTGCGGCACACGCAAGCGACGCGACGCGTGCTTGAACCGCATATTGATGCGACACTAAGTGTTTGTGACGGTGTCAAACGGCGCCTGGACCCCACCTTCTGCCACCTTGCGGAGGTAAGCAGGCACCTCGCCAGAAACCTTCCTGTTGATACTAGTGTCTACGTTCTACGCGTGGGCACACAACATACAGCACTCATATTTCTGATCCCCGTTTTGTTCTGGTGGACAGAGACTGCCTTGCGGACCGACTCTCTCGACCAATTAGATGCGCCCGTGGGACTGACTTGGTGCTCCTGATTGCTTACATGTGCCCATCCAGCCTGGAAATCAACATCTGCTCCTCGTTACTTCTGCACTTCTCGCGAGGGGACAGTAGATCATCTCAAGATCTCGCGTGGGCAGCTTGCTCCGTTCCAAGAAAGGCGGATCAAGCGCCAACAAACAGTGCGTTCTGTTAGATGCAATGTCCTGGCACCGAATGCGGGCTTTCTTTTGGCTTCGATGCCTTCTCACTGTCAATTTGAACCAATCGAGTGCGCTTATTTGGGTCAGTCACTGTTTCTGTCCCCCAGGCCAAAATTCAGGGATCAGCAATACTACAAGAGCTACTTGCGTGATGTCACGGGCCGTGTATGTTGAGATACTGAACGTAAACTGAGCAGGACCGAGGCAGCATACCAATAAAGAGGCGCCCAACATGGGCGCTCACCCGCCCGCCACATCCAAAGAGCAAGCAGTTCTACCCTCGAAGATGTAAGAGACGTAGATTTAGGCGGTAGAGACCTGGCAATTTGTAAAGAACACGGGGTCTGTTTCCAAGGCCAGCCCACGCGGCCATCGCAGACACCACGCTGTTAAGGGAATACTTCAACTCTACCTCTGCACACTTCGCGGCCGCGCCCCAAAAGACCCTCATCCTGACTTTCTTGGGCTGCGCCCGTACCATCACCTGGATGTCTCTGCCAGGAGCATCTGCCTCGGAGACCGAGCACGAGACCTCCCGTCCCACCTTGCAGGAAGTGCACGTAGAAAAACAGCGAATACCCTTCACCCACAGTACAGTACGCTCCTCACACTGCTCACGCACGTAATGGAGGAAATGTGGGGAGACACGCACTCGCCCACCGCCGGGTATGTTGCGACACGCCCCATGGTGGCTGGCGAGCGCGCTGCGACGACAGACAAGATGTAAACTCCGCTGAAAGAGCTCAAAATGCACCTTATGGCCTTCGCGCGTCTCTAACAGTTTGGCCTCGACCTGTGGGATGTACGCTAGTGTGACCCTGTGCACGTCTTTGGAAGTTGACGACGCGCATGCGAAACGTTGGAAGGTGATGCTCGTCGCCGACTCTACTTGCGGTTCGAGCATGAATGATGGTGGTTGATTCGTATGGTATCCCAGATGGTACATTTGCAAGACGTGGTCAGGTTTCCCACATTTGTCTTGAGTCAACTTGTAGCGTTACTTTCGGCGTGTTTTGGATTATGATCTTCGCTTTGCTCTAGTGGCCTTTTGACTTGGTAAGTGATCCGATTTGGTGCGAGGGCGTGGGCTTCGGTGTGGGCGCGAGAGGGGGGAGCACTTGGCACGGTGGGGACAATTTGAGAGGTGCTCTCGGTTGGGAGAAGTGGGTGTACCTCAGGCCAACCAAAGAAGCACGTTCGTTCTTACACTGACAAGCGCAAGCCACTCAACCTCTTGAGCATGGTCCGCCATCCCCTATCCCGACTGCGATTCAGCAGGTTGTGGGCCCAGAGCCGGTGTTGTAACAAGGGCAAGGTGTGATAGATTGCGTCACGGTGGTTGTGGCAAGTACGGACAAGACGAGGACATGGTAGTTTACAGAAGTGACGGTCAAGGGCCAATGCTCGGCGAAGTCGGGCGCTACGACAAGAAGGAATTATGGACGGAGGCGTATCGGCATAGGCGGCACAAAGATCGACCAACGGAAGAAGAAGAAGTTCCAGGAGTGGCGTCAGCGAATCAAGATGGTCCCAGCGCTGCGCGACCTTGACGACATACTTGACGAAGACAGCAAGCCGGCAAACTCGGAGGACCGCGGGTTGGCCTCGTGGAAGCGTCGAGACACGAAGGCTAGCGCAATCATCAAGCTCACTCTCCGGTACGAGCAGCTCGAGAACGTGTCGGGGAGCGAGACGACGGCGGAAACGGGGTCGACGCTGTGAGGTGTCTTCCACCGCAAGAGTTTGATGAACAAGATGAAGGCGCGACACGAGTTCTACACAGTCACGATGAATAATGGCGAGAGCGTGTTGGGGAATATCAACTGCGTGGCAACCTAGGCGAGATCCTCGAGGCCATGTACGGCGAATAGACGGAGATGGACGTTGCCATGAGTCTTCTTAACGGGCTGACGACGAAGAAAGTGAACCTTCTGGTGGCTCTAGACGCCAAAGTTGACGACGAGCTAAGCCTTGACTTCGTCACGAGCCGCTTGTTTCAGAAGGAGCGGCGTCAGGTGGACAAGTCACCGGCAATCAAGCGTATTGGTCACATGGCACTGTTCGGCGCCTACTATCGAGATCAAAACCTCCGTGGTGGCTCCTTCAAGATTGAGTACTACAACTGCCACAATTCTGGGCTTATCTCTCATGTTAGCCCAGTGGTTGAGGCCAACAAGCAGAGAAAGGTCCCGGTGGCCGCGATTGCGGCTGACGATGGTCGCGATCCCGACGGCGCCATCTGTTTAGTTGGCAGTTCGGCTGACAACGATGACATCTACAAGTAGTTGCTGGTCTACTCTGTGGCGTTTGCACACATGTGCTGGATGCGCGCGTTTTTTGTTGACTACGAGACGACCACGGGACGAGGCGTCAAGATGGGTAACAAAGGGTCCGCGGCCGCTGCAGGCGTCGGGACCCTCGTTCTCACCGTCATTGTTCACGGAAAGACGACCAAGATCAAGATGGAGAAAGTACTTCTTGTGCTTACGATGGGATATAACCTCATGTCGGACGGTATGGCAGAGGAAAGCGGTGCAGAAATGTCATTCAAGGGTGGTCAGGCCATCATCAGGATCGCCAAAAACGTCGCTGCGTGCGCGACGCGGAAGAACGGGCTCTACCAACTCGACCAGGATCCACTGTCGAATGCTGCTGCAGTGGCCTCTCTGCAACTCTGGCATGAGCGTCTTGGACACGTAGACGTGGCTGACGTTAGGCAAATGATCGCGCAGAAAGACATTGACGGACTCAATTGCTCGTCCATGGCGGTCAAGGACGTCTGCGAGCCGTGCGTGTACCGAAAGACGGCTATGGCGCCTATTAATCGCGCAGCAGGAGGTCGAGGGACCAAGCGCCTGCAGCTCGTGCACTCGAACCTGGGAGGGCCAATGTCAGAGCCGTCCTGTAGTGGTGCGCTTTACTTCGGCACCTTCACCGACCACTTTTCCGGCTGGAAGAGCGTGTTATTCTTGCAGAGGAAGAATGATCTTCTCGCCGAGTACAAGAAGTGGCTGAAGAAGGCCCAGCTGCACTCTGGAACCAAAATCAAGGTCCTGTGCTCCGACAATGGCAGCGAGTCTGTCACGACCAGGGCCTGAGGTGGATAAAGTAGAGCCAGACATATCCGCACATTATACTCGTAATAATCCATAATCCATGCCGCAGCCGCGTATCCATATCGTACTCTGTTCATTTACCGCCGGAT
>Ga0114957_1005393_pt1 | contig 10654 bp, 8 predicted proteins | sample BantaG_FD_87175 | JGI IMG/M metagenome (GOLD analysis project Ga0114957, IMG submission 87175) | Marine algal microbial communities from Bantry Bay, Ireland - BantryBay_4 metaG | ecosystem: Host-associated > Algae > Red algae > Unclassified | place: Bantry Bay, Ireland | collected 2014-11-21 | reverse complement strand
TTTGCCACAAACATTTTTCTTGTAGGTCCAATATAGCAGTAAGAACTCGGGCTAATGAGGTATAATGAGAGCGTCAGCAGAAAGTATCGAGCAATAGTCATTAGTAGTAATATCCGATTAAAAGAATAAGAAAAATACTAGCTAATTAATCTACCATCTTCAATGGTAATCTTTCTTTGAAAACTTTTTGCAATCTGGTGATCATGTGTCACAACTACCAAAGTTGAAGCGAATTCCTTCGCTAACTCTTGCAGCAACCCAATAACTTTAGTTGAGTTCTCAGAATCTAAATTCCCCGTTGGCTCATCACATAAAATTAGCTTTGGCTTAAGGATTAAGGCCCTAATTATGTTTATTCTCTGCTGCTCTCCTCCCGAGACCTGATAAGGGTACTTTTTTAGACAGTGCGTTACACCCAAAAATTTGGCCAGCATACTTACTAACTCTTCATACTGAGCAACCTCTTTTCCTGAGATTTTAACCGGTAAAAAGATGTTTTCTTTACAAGAAATTGACGGAAGTAAAAAATGAAATTGAAAAACAAACCCGATATTTTGATTCCGAAAAGTTGCTAAGCTTTCATCATTCATGTCATTGAGAACTTCATCAAAAACTGAAACAATCCCTGAGCTAGGATGATCAAGAGCTCCTAGTAAATAAAGAAGTGTCGATTTACCTGAACCTGAGCTTCCAAGCAAAACACACTGTTCTTGTGATTTTAACTCTAGATTGAGTCCCTTGAGAACATCAACATCACCAAAACTCTTCTTAACATTATCAAGTATAATCATTAAACGTACCCTCTCTTTAAGCCTTGTACCAAAGACTTACCTTTTTCTCTATAAACAATTAAGAGAATCACACAAATACACCATATAAGGGTTGTGATAAATACAGCACTGATAGATTTAAAACTCAAACTTAGCCCTAAATGATCTAGCTCATATATGCTTCCAGGAATTTTCAGGAATGGTAAACGTAAAATCACAAGGTCAAAAAACTCTACCATGACTAAGCTAACTAAAGATGAAAGAAGCCAAATAAGTAAAATAAAGTAAACCCAAAAGCTATATAACCCCTTGAAACTCAAGCCTAATGCTCTTAAAAGAAAAAACTCCTGAGACTTCTTGATAGAACTAAAATTAATGAAGGCCACAATGTTAAACAAGGCAATGATCACAATGAGTTGCAAAATAATAGTGATCGAAAACTTCTCAACTTGCACAGCTTCTAATAAGCGGGCAAAGTCATTCCAATAAGGCTTCACTTCATAGCCTTCTCCACTAAATTCTTGTGTTAATTTTGTTGCCAAGAGTTCAATTTCATCATTATTTAGACTCTCCACTTTTATCAAACAAGTATTTACTTTCCCTCTCGCGTTTGTGAATCGTTCTAAGTAATCTCTGTCTAGATAAACAATTCGGGCATCTTTTCGATGAACTCCATGCTTTACAATATCAGAAACAGTGAGGCGCTTAATATAAGGATGGCTTTCAAAGTTTTGATTTCCCCTTGTGAAAGCAAGCGTCACTCCCTCACCAACCTTCACTCCTAATTGTTCAGCAAGAACACTTCCTAAAACAATGGACCCTTCGTCTCTTAAATTTATCTTTAGAGGAGAAACTCGATGAAATTCATTCGTCTTAACTCCATTAATTAAGACTCCCTTACTTACGTTATCTCCAATAACAAAACCTTCTGTCCTAATAATTCCTGTATAGTCACTAATATGGTGTTGATCTATAAGTCGCTTAAATGAATCATCCATTTCAAAGAAACCAAAATCATTAACAATTTCGAGGTCTGATGAGTTCTTTCTTAAACCCTTTTTTAGAATTTCTTCATACCCATCCATAATTCCTAGCGTGCATAAAATAACAGAAGTGGAGAAGGCCATACTCATAATAGTTAGAAAGAAAAAAATCTTAACATTTTTTCCTTCAAGTAAGATATTCAAAAGCTTTATGAATGAAAGTTTCATTGAGCCCCTGTTGCTCTGAGAGCATCCCACTGAAGATACGCTTTAATGAAATCATCAAGACTTCCGTCCAAAACCTTCTCTGCATTTCCACTTTCATGGCCGGTTCGATGATCTTTTACCATTTTATAAGGATGAAGCACATAAGACCTTATTTGAGCTCCCCAGCCTATTTCTAACTTACTATCTTCAACTAACTGCTGCTCTTTTCTTCTCTCTTCCATTGCTCTCTCATAAAGTCTTGATTTCAAAACTTTAAGAGCAGTCGCTTTATTTTGATGTTGAGACCTCTCGTTTTGACATGTCACCACTAGCCCTGTTGGAAGGTGCGTAATTCGCACTGCGGAGTCAGTAGTGTTAACTGATTGACCTCCAGCTCCCCCAGATCTATAGACATCAATTCTCATCTCATTATCAGGAACTTCTATTTCAATATCATCATCGAGTTCTGGCGAAACAAAGACGGAGGCAAAAGAGGTATGTCTTCTTGCATTGGAATCAAAAGGTGAAATTCGAACAAGTCTATGAACTCCAATCTCTGACTTCAACATTCCAAATGCAAATGGGCCTTCGACGATAAATGTCACTGACTTTATACCCGCTGAATCCCCACTTTGGTGATCTAGTACTTTCACACTGAACTTGCTTTTATCACACCAGCGATCAAACATGCGATGTAGCATACTCGCCCAATCACAAGACTCTGTTCCACCAGCTCCAGCGTTAATAGAAACAATTGCATTATTGAGATCAACTTCTCCAGAGAGGTAAGCTTTTTGCTCTTCATTAGAGAGCTTTTCTTCTAATTGTGAAAATAAGTCGACAGCTTCGTTTGCCGATTCCTCATCTCCTGATTGCCCATACTCTACAAGTATTTCAACTTCCTCAAAGCATTCACGTAAAGAGGAAAAAGACTTTATAATTGATTCTATAGATGATTTTTCTTTTTGGATTTTAGAAGCCGCTTGATTATTTTCCCAAAAGCCTGCCATCGCTTCCATATCTTGTATTTCTTTTAATCGAGCATCTTTTTTAGATATGTCAAAGTGACCTCCGAATGTTATCCAGAGTTTTCTTATATTCACTTAAAGAAGATTGAATTTCTGATAATCTATCATCTACCGAGCTCATCCATAGAGATTATCAAGGATGAGCGGTATCTACAATATTTTTACACGCTTGATTATTTTCTAGACTCTTCCATTACTTCATCTTCATCTACTTGTATTTCACTAAACTGAACCGGAAGATCACAGTCATCTCGAGGCATATCTGGAAGGTATCTCCCCCATTCATTACAAACTAACCTTTCATCAATAGGAGCCTTCCTCTGATCTAAAGGAAGCCGGAACTTACACTGGGTTTTTTTACTTACGAAGTTAAGCCCGATATTTTTTGCTGTCTCGATTGTATTTGCTGTATTGGCCGTATTTAATGAAACAAGTACTGATGCTAAAGTCTCTCGATCAATTGACTCTTGACCTGCTCCAATTATCTTAATAACTCCTCCTAAACTTATCAGAGGTGGCTTTCTATATTTAACAATAAAATTAAATACTTTTCTTGTTGCGATAGATTGAAAGATCTTACCTGGAATCAACTTCTGGACTCCTGGTTTAAAGTGTCTATATGCTAATTCATTCTCACTAACAACTTCTCCGTTATCTAGTTTTATATATTCCTTAGTAGAAATAATATTATCATCATCTAAATCAAACTTAGCGATCGTTGATTCGATATTAAAAATTCCAGCAAAAAGCGCCATGACATCTGAAGCACTGTAAGGAACATTGTCTTGAGAACAAGCCTTAGTATGCTTTTCTAGCAAGAGAATCATTCTTCTTTGTGCATCTTTATCACGTTCAATTGTTTTATAATGTCTTTCCATTTTAGGAAGGTAATCAAAGTATCGATAGAATGTTCCATTATCAGTTCTAAAGTTTTTCTTGATTAATTGATAGAAGTTATCTCGAACACAAGTCGTATCATAGCGCGATCCTCCACCAACAGCTCCTGGGTGAAAAGCAAACTTATCATCGTTTTTAAGTAGTATTTCTTCTTTTGTATTAAAAACATCCACCTCTTTCACATCCTTAGAAATGTAATCGACGGGTGTTTTACAAATTCTTAAAATTTCCTTAGTAAGACGATCCTTTAACCCATTAGAATTAAAAATATTCATAAAGAGCTCTGACAACTCACTGACTTCCACTAACTGGTTATCATTTGATGTATAAGAAAAAAGGTCTGCCAAAGATACAACACTTGAAGCTGAGTTATATTCATCGCCTTTCGTAATAATTCCTAAATCATTAAAGACTCTTCTAAATTCTTTTAGAGTAAGAACAATCTGTCCTGCTGTGAGCGTATGCTTATAGTCTTCTTTAGGACTATCTTCATTAATACAAGTGTAACCATCTTCAAGTAGAACTCGCTCTTTTTTCTGAGTATAACTATTATAAACTTCAAACGAAGAACTCCAATACTCTTTATCTTCTAGTCGCCCACCATCACATGGATATTCGTTTTCAATAAAGTCCACAATGTAAGTAAGAACTTTTTCATAAATACTTAGCTCTATGAGACCTTCGACATTTCGATCAAACTTGTGACCAAAGACAGGCAGTTCTCTGTTACCTGTAAAGTAGCGATGAGTTTTAAGAATATGCTTAAAATCATCATAGCGAGCATTTCCAAGACCTTTAAGTGGTGTATTATTTGTAATTGGGTCACCTTCTAAAATCAGTTTTTCATTGAGCTTAAAAAGTGTCGAGAAGTTATAGCCAAGGTCTGTGATATCTTCAACCTTTCCAATAAGATTTTTCATATCACCTAATGAAAAACCTGGGGAGTTGTTTCCGAGTAATATTTCCTTTGCTCTCAAGGCTTCCCATCTAAACTTCAGAACATCTTCAATACTAAATCCATCTCCAAAAAAGTCATCTCCAAAAATTTTCAAGAAATCAAAAATTTTATCGATATGAATGACTAAGCGAGAGTCATCATCTTCACCTGTTCCTATTTCTTGAGGAGTTCGGTAAAGGAAAGTATTTTTTAACTCTTTTAAATGTTCGCTATAAACCTTAAAGCCTTCTGAAATATTTGAAGAATCATAAGCAATATGCGAGTGACGATAAAGATCATAAAAAGCACTCATCATAGGCTCAAGTTTTCCATTGGCCAAGCTAATGAGCTCTTTTCTCGATAAGAAATCATCTGAACCACCCAAAAAGACTGGCTTTAAAAATCTTGAACTCACTAAACTTTCAATAAAGTCGCTGTTATCATAGTCAGCACTTTGAAAGGCTCTTATTAGTTGAGCGATACTTACAGGTTTAGGATCAGCATCCGGTCTGATTTTTAAAATAGTAAGTAGAGAAACATCAATTTCCTCAATTGTTTTCTTATTATCCTTTCCAACAACTTCTTTTTTGAAAGTTGCCTTCCTCAAAAGAAAGTCAATTGTATCCATGATCATTTTCTTATTATTTCGATGTGAGCTATATGGAAGAACAGTTCCAGGCCTAAGCTTATGAAACAGTCTCTCGATCGCAACAATTCGAGTATTGAAATACTTTACAAACTCTTTTAGTTTTTCAATGTCCGAAAGGTTTAACTCATCATTTGGCGATCCAAAGATTAATCCATTGGCATCAAAGATCAGGTCGAAGTGCTTTAAAAGAATCTCTGAGCGCCCATCATTATTCATTTTCTTTTTAACAAAATCTTTAAGCGTCGCCTTCTTAACAGTTGTCGGTGTAATTTCATCTTCACCTTCCTCAATCGCCAATCCCATAAAGAATTCCAATTGCTCATAGATGCAATCAATATCTTTGACTATATTCTTTTCGAGAATGTAGTGAAAAGCTTCTTCATCAGGGATACATTTAGGAATACGACTATCCGTTACCGGTGCAATTGTACCTGGACCATCATTGAGATCCCCACAGCCTTGTAGGAATGCAAAAACTAAAATAATAAAAATAAAATTTGTTTTTTTCATATCTTTATTTTACCAATTCTTAAAAAATCATTTTTGCCTGGGCAAAGATTGAATCATTTTCTCTATAAGGAACCCAGAAACCTTTACCTGACTTCGGCGTTCCAATAATCTCTACACCTGCCTGGAGGAATAGATCGCGTCTAGGATGAAAAACAAGACTAAACTGATATAGTCTGTCATAAGTAATAAGGTCATATTTAGCATCCAAGAATGTACTTATCTTAGAGCTTAAATCTAAATCTAATTTTAAATTTAAAGCACCACTCCACCGAGGAATACCATCTAAAAGCGACTCTTTTGTAAAGTCACTTATCCGTGCAAGGTACCCAATTTCTGCTCGAGTATGATCAGTGGCATACTTCATCCCAGCTCCCAAGTAATCCTCTCTATACTGCTCAAGAGAAATACCAAGCCCAGCGTTTCCACCACTAAAAAGATCTTCAGTATTACCTAAGAACTCATTATCTTTTCTTTCTGGAACTGACGTATAATAACTTAAATAACCTTTAAACTTTTTATCATGAAAAGTTGAAGCAATCTGTGCTCCAAAAAGAGTATGGTAATAAACTTGCGGAGTAATAGTTGCTGTTATATCGGAGTTTTCGAGAACTACCCTTGCTGAGTTACCAAGTCTATTCTCAGGCTTTCTTACGAAGAACCCAGAAAGATGTAGATTATTATAAGGCGAATATTTTAAATTTACTCCACCAGTAAGCTGTGTCATTAACTTTGCAATATTAGGCATTTCAATTTTATATCGAACTTTTAAAGGGACCTGTCCTGGGCTGGTACTTTCGATTTCAGAAGCTGGGACATCGGCCCATGGTGACCTTGAGCTAATAGTATCAGTTCTTGCATTGATATTGAGCATCGGGTTAAGTTGAGGGATATAAAGAACTGAAGCAAATACATCTAAAACTAAACCTGAATTAAATTTCTTTTTCAGCCTTACGCCCGGCAAACCTGCTTGCCCTGGATTAAAAAAGTCAAAGTACTCACCGTTATTGAGCTTACCTAGACCCCAGACTGAATCAATTTCAACCCAATCTAAAATTTGAACCCCGTAAGTAATTTCAAGGCCATTGTATAGGGAGGTCATCTGAGCTTCATTAACAGAGAACGCAAGATAGTTGGCGTCATTATATCTTAAAGAAACATCTACCTTACCTTCTTTATCTACAAATGGGCGATGGTAATAGTATTTCAAGTCAAGGTCTGCCCAGTATTTGTTTCCTGGAACATCATCTATTTGTTGACCTGGATCATTGTGACGAACAGCCAGCTCCCCGCGAAAGTTCTTAACTGCAGCGATCAAGCTCACACTGTTTATAAGACTAAAAAAAATCAACTGTTTTACTAACATATATTTCCATCCTACCATTGCATCTAGACTGAAGGTTGTATTCTATAAATTTTACAACTTCAAGACTACCTTGTTGACCTTTTTATAAGCAAGTAATATCAATCACTTACGATAATTCGTAGATATTTAAAACCCTTTCTTCTTCTTTTTTCATTAATTCGTCATCTTTTTGTGATAATTCATGGTCATATCCGATTAAATGTAGGTATCCGTGAATAATGAGATGAATAAGCTCTGAGTTAAAGTCAATGCTGTGTTGGATGGCCTGACTTTCACAAACCTCCTCACAAATGATGATATCTCCAAACTCTACCTCATTTATGCCAACAAGTTGCCCAGTCTCACTCTTTAAGCTTTCAAATATTGGAAAACTCAAAACATCTGTCGCTTTATCTTTTTTACGATACTCACGATTAAGCTCTCGAATTTTAACTTCATCACAGATTTCAATACTCACGCTAAAACTTAGTTTTCTCTCAAAAGTTTTTTCAATATGGCTTAAAAGTGTATTCTTCACCTTTTCGCAAAATGCCTCTTCTAAACGATCAAGTCTACCAATCCAGTTAATCTCAAGCACAAGTTAAATCCTTATCACATTTTCAATAAATTAATTATTCAAGGAGCGCACCAGAAACTGTAGTATAAAAACAACATTACCGAACGCTCACATGGGCAAAACTAATTTATGGGAATGGTATGAAACATTACTTCGACAAACTTGTCCACACTATTAGTGCTTTAAGGGACCCCCTGACTGGCTGCCCTTGGGACTTACAGCAAACTCATACCTCACTTGCTCCTTATCTCACAGAAGAGTGCTTTGAATTAGTCCATGCACTGCACAATGGTGATGAAAAAGAACAAGCTGAAGAACTAGGTGATGTCTTGCTCCAAGTATTACTACACGCCCAACTTGGCAATGAAGAGTCAAAGTATAATATGAAGGAAGTCTGCGAAGGGCTCAATGAAAAACTTATTCGAAGACACCCTCATGTATTTAAAGAAAAGAATTCTCAAATCTCCTTAGAGGAGCTTGATGCACAGTGGGAAAAAATCAAAGAAGAGGAAGGAAAGAAAACAGACACTTTACTCGAATCAAAACTACTAAACTATAGCGCTCTTACCAGCGCCAATAAAATCGGGAAAAAAACACATAAGATATCTTTTGACTGGGACAACCCAACCGAAGTCTTAGCGCAAGTTGAATCAGAATTAGATGAATTAAAAAGTGCCATCAAACATGAAGGAAAAGCTCGGATTAATGAAGAAATGGGTGACCTACTTTTCAGTGTGGCCCAACTCGCCCGGCACCTCGATATCGATCCTGAAATCAGCCTTCACGACGCTAACAACAAATTCTTTAGACGCTTCACACAGCTTCTACAATTGGTTGAGAGGGATGGCCTCGACTTTCTAACTCTAGAGAAAGCTCAAAAAGAAGACTACTGGGAAAAGGTTAAGAAGAATGAAAAGAATCTATAACCTCGACCTCCCCGTTATCGCGATTACCGGCGGCATTGCTACAGGTAAAAGTTATGTCTCAAAAACCCTTAAAGACCAAGGCGAGGATGTTCTTGATGCTGATGCCTTAGTTAAAGAGATCTATTCATTTCCAGAGACAATTGAGTGGTTAGAAAAAGTATTTCCTGAATCAATCCAAGATAAGAAAATAAACTTTAAAAAACTCAGGCAAGCGTTTTTCAAAAAAGAAAAACTAAAGAAAAAAATTGAATTATTTATCTACCCACGCTTAGAGAGCTTATTTTTAAAAAAAGTGTCAAACGAAATGCAGTACGTATTTTATGATGTGCCTTTACTGTATGAAAAAAGACTTCATACTCAAGTAGACGCTGTCATTCTTGTTCATTGTAAGCGCTCTGAACAAATTAGGCGACTTTGTAAAAGAGATTCGATAGATGAAGAGTTAGCGAAAGTAATCATTGAAAATCAACTCGACATTGATTGGAAAAAGAAACAAGAGAACTACAAGATTAACAATGATCTCACCGAACAAAATGAGTTCAAAGACCTTGACTCCCTCATCATCAAAACAGTAAACCAAATTAAAAAGGATTTAAAGATATGAATGAATTAAAAAATTATTTTGATGGTCGCTTTCACTCAATTGAAACTGGAAGGGAGCACTCTACTTACTCACCTGTCGATTTATCAAATTGTCTTTGGCAAACTCACTTCAATGATGAACATGCTTTAGCGTGTATTGAGTCCGCTTACAAAGGCTATAAAGAAATGAAGTCGCTTACCCTGGAGCAAAGAGCTAAGCTTCTTACTAACTACCAGAGTGAAGTAGAGAAAATGAAAGAACCTATCGCAAAAGCTCTCTCTCAAGAAGTCGGGAAACCTTACTGGGAAGCATTAACAGAGGCAGGAGCACTTTCAGGGAAAGTTAAGGTTACGCTCAATCAATCTCTCAAAAGAATTGAAGACCAAACTATTGAAAATATTCTACCTTCGATCAGTGGCCATACTTTTCACCGTCCGATTGGGCCAAGCCTTGTCATTGGTCCTTTCAATTTCCCCTGTCATCTTGCTAACGGTCAAATTCTCAGTTTATTACTCAGTGGAAATAGTATCATTTTTAAACCCTCTGAAAAAACTCTCTATTCAACTATGCTTATGATCGAATGTTTTCATAAAGCAGGCTTTCCTAAAGGAGCAGTTAACCTCATTATTGGTGATGGTAAAATTGCACAACAAATTATTAACCACTCACATACCAAAGGAATCTTTTTCACCGGTTCAAAAGGAGTTGGCCTTAAAATTCTAGAGTCAACTCATAAGTCTTTAGATAAAATGGTCGCCTTAGAATTAGGTGGAAAAAATTCGAGTATTATCCATAAAGATGCAGACCTTGAGCACGCAATGGCAGAACTTCTTAATGCTTGCTACCTCACGACTGGACAACGATGTACATCTACTGGAAATATTTTAGTTCACCGATCTATTTTAAATGAGTTTTCGGAGCTTTTTCAAAAAAATTCAAACCGGATTATAATCGATCATCCTTATGAATATAAGCAAATGCCATTTATGAGTAGTCTCATTGACAAAGCCGCAGTTGATCAATTCAAAGGTTTTGTTTCTCTTGTAGAAAAAAGTGGAGCGGAAACTCTCTTACCTCTTCAAGAAGTTGAAACGGCTTTTCAAGGACATTATTACACTCCTACACTTCACCGCGTTGATAATCCAAACCTTGATCACCATAAATTTATTACAGAAGAAGTCTTTGCTCCACATGCGTGCATCATTGGTTATGATGACATAGATGAAGCTATTATGCTTTCGAATG
>Ga0114957_1005392_pt1 | contig 10655 bp, 8 predicted proteins | sample BantaG_FD_87175 | JGI IMG/M metagenome (GOLD analysis project Ga0114957, IMG submission 87175) | Marine algal microbial communities from Bantry Bay, Ireland - BantryBay_4 metaG | ecosystem: Host-associated > Algae > Red algae > Unclassified | place: Bantry Bay, Ireland | collected 2014-11-21 | reverse complement strand
TCTCTCTGTTGATTTCAGTCCACAGTCTCTAAATGAAATACTCAGAGGTAAACGTAATGTCACAATAGACTTAATAGCGCAGTCAGTTGAGAAGTACAACCTCAATGCTCAGTACCTCTATTCTGGAGTTGGAGAAAAGTTTGTTAATCAAGAAGATGAAATCATACAACATAATACTGAGGTAAAAGAATTACCTTCTATAAGCTATGTGCCTATTGCCGCACAAGCTGGCTATGGTTGTCAAATTCAAGATGTAGTCTTAGAGCATGAGTTACCATCATTTACATTACCAGGCTATGAACATAAAACTGGTGATCACAGGTGTTTTGATATTGCTGGCGATAGTATGGAACCATCACTTTACTCTGGAGATAAAGTCGTTTGTTCAAAAGTGGAAATGGAGTATTGGATGACAAAGGTGAAGTCAGGTCTAGTATTCATTATCGTAACTGCAGATAGTCTCTTCGTCAAGCGAATCAACAATAATCTGAGAACTCATAAAAGTATTGAATTAGTTTCTGACAATAGCTTCTATGAACCATTTGATGTGCCAGCTAATGAATTGAGAGAGATCTGGCAAGTAGACTTAACAATGTCCGCCTTCAATGCGTCACCGAAGTGTGTCAAAAATGGTGTTTACGATCAAGTAGAAGAATTAAAGGATATGCTTACAAATCAAACAGAGACAATCAAGAATCTCAATAATACAATCTCAATTCTCTGTAAAAGCAATCGTACTTTGAATTAAGAGAACTGTTACCTCTCGTATTATTTCCTGTCTTTCTGGAAAGGATTAGACTTCTTATTGTTCAATTGTATCTATCTATCGTCAATCAATCTGCAACCGTGTTAAGGATGAGATAAGGACGCCACCATTAACCCTAAGCAAACAATCCAATTTTCCACGGCTTGTACTTATAGTCTATATAAGTAAGATGCTTTGGTGCTTCTCCCGCATTGGCGTCCCAAAGTACAATACCATACTGTCCAAGATTGATACTCCAATTAACCCAAGAGTTATCTATAATACTCTCCCATGCGCTTAACATACCACTTGACCAATTAATATCATCAACAATGATAGCACCTTTACACGCAAGTGACGGTTTGATAAGCTCTAGATACTGCAGAGTAGCATCTAGTCTATGATTACCATCAAGATAGACCAAGTCGATAGGAGAATATAAATTATCGAGTAAATCTGGAAGTACAGAAGAAAACTCTCCAATATGTGACTCTACATTTTTAATCTCCAGTTGATTCAGATTGCGCTTTGCAATTTCAGCAAGACCAGGATCACCCTCAATGGTGAGCACACGAGATGATTGATGACCACTTGCTAGATATGCCGTGCCGATACCCACATTTGTTCCTAGTTCGAGTATAGTATTCGCCTTAAGCGACTTGGCTAAGTGGTAGAGTTGCCTACCTTTCCATGGTTTAGATGCAGCATTATTGGTGATATCTGCCAGTGTTCGATTTGTCTGTTTTCGACTCCCAGCTCCATAATCTCTTATTTGAATAGGTGACTGATCGCTGAGTAGTGTCTGATAGATGGTATTGATCCTATCGAACATATAATAATATCTTTTCTCTATAAAACACTCTGTTATAATTTTATATAAATATGGAGAGTGAACTTGATAGACAGTTTTAGCATTAATATAGTATCTTAGATATCTAATTACCGACTTCAAATCGTTATTTTTAATGAGACAATTCCAAATGTAGTAAACATTACTATTGATGAAGAGTAATTTTCACGTATTCTGTTGTAATTTCAAATTGTATGCAATCACAGTGCTAGTAATATCTAGCTCATCATTAGTCGTTTGTCAAAGTTATAATACTGCAGCTGGATTTAGGATTGGTTCGGACTTTGGTATCACTGCGGTACAACGAGTCGCAAAAAGAAATACAATAGAGTTAATCTATGAAGATGGACTCTTCGAGAGTAACCGTAATTTCGATGTACTTTTCAAGCATCATTTGCCTTTGATTTCTAAAGGCTTTAATTTTTATACAGGATTGGGAATTGGATTTGCGAGTGGAGTAGGTCAAGATATGGAACAAACTGATAGAACTCTGTCAATCCCTGGAGTAATTGGAGCTGAAATTACTCTAGGTAAATTTAATATTTCTGCTGACTTTCAACCAACATTATTGATGAGAGAAATCAACGATGAAAGATTTGTCAGATCATCTGGTGTCAGTATCCGATATATATTAGTAAAGCGTAAAAAAAAGAAGCGCAAAAAAATTTTTGGCGACCTATTTAAGCAATCGAAATCTAAGAAAAAATGAAAAACATATTATTCTTCTTAAAATTTGGACTTATTATTTTTCTCTTTACCACTAGTGGAATAAGCCAAGTAGATTTTGTCGGGTCTGAATCCTATTTCAATAATCAATCCAAACCGAGTTTTATACCTAAGGTATTTACCGATTTGAATGGTGATTTTAGAGATGATGTTATGTTGGTTGATGGAAAATCTGTCTATAAATATGTTTACAGCCAGCAATCTGATAGCCTTTATCTTGACGATACATATCTTCAAGGAAGTTCTGAATCATGGGCACAAGGAGCGATGGACTTAGATAATGATGGTGTGCCTGAGATGTTTTATTCTGGGTTTTATGATGGTGTATTTATCTATAAAGAAAATGCAGAGTCATATAATCTCTCTCAGCAACTCAATTCTAACATTTTTGCTCAAGCATTTAGCATAGCTGATATTAACAATGATGGCAATATAGATCTCTTCTTATGTAATGATGATGGACTGTCCTCAATATTTATCAATGATGGTACAGGGGTACTTGTTGACCAAAGTAGTTTAATCGATATGAGAACTAATCCGGCTAGTGATAACTCTGGTAACTATGGAAGTATTTGGACAGATATCGATGGCGATAATGATCTTGACCTTTATATTGCTAAGTGTCGACTTGGTATTACTTCTATTACAGATATGAGAAGGGTAAATGCTTTGTTTATCAATAATGGTGACGGAACATTTACGGAAGAGGCGGCAGAGAGAAACGTTGCTTCGGGATTCCAATCTTGGGCTGCAGACTATGGCGATTTTAACAGAGATGGTTCATTAGATTTGTTTGTTGTAAATCACGATGCACCTAACCAATTATTCTATAATGACGGCAATGGTGTATTTACAGAGGATTTAGCATTTAGAGATTTAGTCTCTGACAATGGTTTAGGTTACCAAGCAATGGTAGTTGATATCGATAATAATGGTTGGGAAGACATAGTGGTAGCCGGAGGTCCAGAAATTATATATTACAATGAAGGCGGCATCTTCAGTGCAATAACTGGAAGCGCCACTACATTAATTGAAATGGCGACCGCTGCGTATGGTGATATTAACGAAGATGGGTTTATTGACTTTTATACGGGTGCCAACGGCTTAGGAGGTTTTAGCAATACGGTTGATAGAATCTTTGCCAACCAAGGAAACAGTAACCACTATTTCACATTGTCTCTTCAAGGTACAGTCTCTAATAGACAAGGAATTGGTGCTATTGTTAAGCTTTACAATAGCGATGGAGCTCAGATGAGACAGCATAAGGCAGGTACTTCCTATAGTATTCAGAACACTGCTAATCAGCATTTTGGTTTAGGTCAGAATACAGCGATTGATTCTATCGTAATCAATTGGCCATCTGGTATAGTGGATGTCTACACTGATATAAATGCGGATAGTCACCTTCTTGCTATAGAAGGGAATTGTATCAATCTCCTGCCTGAGTTGACTACTCAAGAAGATCCAACACTCTGTGATGGCGTCACTGGAGAATCAATTGAAATCACTTCAAGTGTGGCTACGGTTAATTGGAATACGGGTGATTCTGGTGCTAGTTTAACAACTACAGAATCAGGACTTTATCAAGTGACTACAGCTGATAATTGTCAAGTACCTTCTAATGTTTTGAAGATACATGGCACACCAGTTTTGGAAGACCCGATGTTAAATATTGAAGGTGATGTTATTCTCTGTTCTGGCGATTTTTTTACGGCGCAAGTTTTGAATTACGACGAAGTTATCTGGCAGAATGGAATTACATCTCAGGCTCAAATTATTGCTGAATCCACAACTCTACAAGCCTCCGTAGCATCAATCTGTGAGACTGTAGAATCTAATCTTTTCAACGTTGCATTTGTTGATACACTAGTGCTTGAGAATATCTCAGTTGAAGAAGAACAAGGTGATATCATTCTTGATTCTGGCCTTGATTCTGGTCTTACACAAACAATTTGGTATGAAGATGCACTTGGTACACAATCAATAGGAACTGGTCAGACTCTGCAAGTCAATTCATTAGTGGATGTTACTTATTATTATCAATCTGTGCCAGATATTTTGCCTCCTACTGCTCAAGTGGGATTCTCTTTTGAAGAAAGTGATATCCAACCTAATAACTTTGGACAAAATGGATTTTTATTTCTTAATGCGCAGAGAGATTTAACTATCAAGTCAGTAGACGTTCAAGTTGATGAACCAGGAAAGAGAATTATTACTTTGATATTATCATCAACAGGGACTGTGATTGATTCTAAAGAAGTCACATTGAATGATTTAGGTAGACAGACTATAGAACTAGACTTCGATCTTGAGCAGGGTGAAAACTATAGAATCTCAACAGATACAGATTCTAACCAAGCTGAGTTCGGTGTAGATCATCCCCACTTTGGATATCACTTCAATCCTGACTTTCCTATTCATCATGATTCGTGGATTACATTTACTAACAGTTCGTTTCCATCAATTTATTTCTACTTTTACGACATTCAAATTGAACAACAACACTCCATGTGCCTAAGTGACATTGCAAGTTATGAAGTCAATGTTGTGTTATCAGATACAGACGATATAAGTCCAAATGACACTAGTCTACTAGCAATACCTAATCCAGCAACTGAAAACATAAGTTTTGAAATTGATCAGATTATTGAGTCAAACGCAACACTGAGCATTTTCAATTTGATGGGTAAGAGAGTGCATCATAATACAAAGTATAACGGGAGTTCATTATCTATCAATAATTGGCCAAGTGGTCAGTACCTAGTCCAATTAACTACTGAAGGTAGAGTCTATACTACGAGATTTAATAAAGACTAAATAGAGATCCAGAAGTGTTAAAAAGTCTAACCAATAGCCATTGATGCAAATCGATGGCTATTATTTTTTTTTATAATGCAAAGACTTTTGTTTTTGTATGTCCTTTAGAATCATGTATTTTTGATACATATTAAATAAAATTGTAATATTATGATTGCCTTACCACCAGAAAAACTTGGTTCATTCTACCTTGGTGCAGAGTATGATCTAGAGACAGCTAAAGTGACTGACTCCACCCTAAACTATGATGCCAGAGATCTCACGACACATGCTGTCTGTGTAGGGATGACAGGAAGTGGTAAGACAGGTCTGTGTATCGGTCTACTAGAGGAGGCAGCAATCGATGGTGTGCCAGCTCTGATCATAGATCCGAAAGGCGATATGACCAATCTGATGTTGCAGTTTGAAGACCTCAGCATTGATGAGTTTAAAAAGTGGATCAATCCTGATGACGCAAAACGAAAGGGATTAACACTTGATGAATATGCTTCTCAGAAATCAATACAGTGGAAAGAGGGCCTTGCTTCTTGGGGGCAGTCTCCAAATAGAATTAAGAAACTGAAAGAGTCAGTTGATTATACCATCTTTACTCCTGGTTCAAATGCAGGAATTCCAATCAATATCTTGGGATCATTTGCAGCACCTGATTCAGATTTTGAGGAAAATGAGGAGGTATATTTTGAGCAGATTCAAGGTATCGTTGCTGCTCTTCTTGGTATGATTGAGAGCAAGGAAGATCCGATCAAGAGTAGAGAGGCAATTCTCCTGACGAGTATTTTTGAACATTATTGGAAGCAAGGGAAAGATCTTAATCTTACCCAGTTGATTTTGGCAATCCAAGATCCACCAATCACTAAATTAGGCGTCTTCGATTTAGAGACTTTCTACCCAGCTAAGCAGAGGTTCGAACTTGCAATGGAATTTAATGCTCTTGTCGCATCACCACAGTTTAAGTATTGGCTACAAGGTGAGCCACTTGATATTCAGAGTCTCTACTTTACAGATCAAGGTAAGCCACGTCACAGTATTATTTATATCGCTCACTTGAGTGAATCACAGCGGATGTTCTTTGTCACTCTCTTGGTGAACTCTGTGGTCACTTGGATGAGAGGTCAATCAGGCACGACTTCTCTCAGGAGTTTACTTTATTTCGATGAGATCTTTGGGTACTTTCCTCCCATCTCTAATCCACCATCTAAAAAGCCATTATTGACCATGCTCAAGCAGGCACGAGCTTATGGAGTTGGTGCCATCTTAGTAACTCAAAATCCAGTTGATATTGATTACAAGGGATTATCAAATGCAGGGACATGGTTTATCGGTAAGCTCCAAACAGAGAGAGATATCATGCGAGTAAGCGATGGCCTCAAAGGAGCAATAGCAGAGGCAGGAGGTAACAGTGACTTAGATCTCAAGACTGTTATTGCTGGACTGCAATCAAGAGTATTCTTATTACATAATGTCCATGAAGGTGCACCAGTAATCTTCAATACGAGATGGGTGATGTCATACCTCAGAGGACCACTGACCAAGCCTCAGATTAAAGACTTGATGGCTGATAAGAAAAATGAGAAAGACCAACACGATGAAATACCATTGGAGATAGTCAATACTCCAAAGCAAGCACAATCTCACAGCTCAGTGGAAAACTTGCCTCCTTCTCTAGAACCGGGGATTGAACAACGTTTTATGATTCCAAAGGAAGGAAGTGGCAGTCTTCTTTATCGACCTGCAATCATGGCTTTAGGTAGAGTGAGGTTTGCAGATGATAAGAGAGGAGTGGATATTATCAATCCCTATCAGATGCTCTGTCCACCACCTGATGAGTTTGGAAGAGTAGCTTGGGAGAAAGCGAAACCTGCTCCCAATTGGAAGACACAGTTCAGAGAGGATACAGTACCTGTTAATTCAAATGGTGTTGCTTTTGCAGATGTACCTGATACAATGAGTACTCTCAAGAGTCTCAATAAAGTAGAAGATGAGTACGAACGCTATCTCTACAATCAAAAGCGTCACGAAATACTAGAACATCCAAAACTTAAGATCTATCAAGCAGCCAAAGAGTCCGAAGCTAACTTTAGAAGTAGAGTAGGGCATCTTACTCGAGAACTCAGAGATGCAGATATGGATGAGTTACAAGAAAAGTATGAAGTCAAATTTGAAAAGATCACTGAAAAACTTAGGAAGGAGCAGCAAGACTTAGATGAAGCAAAGGCTGAACTGCGAGGTCGTAGGACTGATGAGTTGATCAATGGAGCTCAGACTCTAATTTCGATCTTTGGTGGAAGATCTCGGTCACTGTCAACAGCTTCTACTAAACGGAGAATGGCAAGAAAGGCAAATCAAAAGAAGGAAGAAGCTAAAGAAGACATTGCTGTTTTGAAGGAAAAGTATCAAGACCTACAAGTTGAACTTGATGAGAAACTTGAAGAATTGAGAGACCAGTGGGAGCAAATAGCAAACGGTGTTGTTGTTAGAGACGTGAAGCCAACAAAGACAAATGTCAAGGTTGATAAAATATTGATTGCATGGTTACCCAAATGGATTGATTAATAACTCATGATATTCTCATCTTCACGGGAACTTATCAGTCAATTTCGCATTTAGTTTAATTAGGTATTCAACAAAGAAATCTATAATAATGATAGAAACAGTAGTAGAAAAATTTAAAGAGCAAGGAGCAAAAGCAGCACCAATTGGTGGAACAATAAAGTTTGTTTTGGATGACAATCCAGTCTATATCGATGGTACTGGACACGAGAATGTCGTCACCCAAGATGACAAAGAAGCAGATACAGTAATCACGACAACAATTGAAGTCTTAGGAAAGCTCACTCGAGGTGAAATCAATCCGATGATGGCAGTGATGGGAGGGAAGGTGAAGATCAAAGGAGACATGGGTCTTGCGATGAAACTTCAATCTTTACTAGGGTAAATTACCTGCTTACAGTAAGATAAAGGAATTACTTTTTAATAGGATAAAGTATCAATCAGTTTTGACACCAGAGTTGAATGGTAGCGCAAATTGGTATGCCAAGTCACTACTTGTATCGTCATCTAAGACGTCTACTCCATATCGAATAGCTGCTCTGTCTTTATAGACAAAGGTACCAAATGCACGATCCCATAATGAGAAGATATTCCCATAGTTAGAGTCTGTCCAAGGTCTCTCAAAGTGATGGTGAAACTTATGCATGTCAGGTGAGACAAACACTAGACTCACTGCCCGATCTAACCACTGAGGAAGGTTGATATTAGCATGTGTAAAGTAAGTGAAAGCCACCGTCAAAAAACGATAGATGACATACATCCCAAGAGGGATGCCAAAGCCAATAATAGTGACAAGTGAGATCAATTCTCTGATCAGATAGTCACCTGGATGGTGCCTTGTACCCGTTGTAGCATCCACCATTGTATCACTATGATGTACTAGGTGAAACTTCCACATCCATCGTACCTTATGTAAGAGTCGATGAGAGACATACTGAGCAAATAAATCTAATGCCATGACTGCAATCAACAATTCAAGCCAAAATGGTAGATCCACATGATTGAGGATTCCAAAAGAATGTGAACTCAGCCAGAGGAAGACTCCAACAGTGAGTAATCCAAATACAACATTGATCAAAATAGATGTGGACAAGAAGACCAAGTTACGTCCAGCATGACTCCACTTATTATAGTCAGTCCTCCTAAATGGAATGCCAAACTCAAGCACCCAAGTGATGCTTAGACAAAGAACAATCCAAGCTAGCTTATAGACACTTGACAATTCTTCAAAGTAATGTAAAATAGATTCTGCCACTCCAGTCACATTTTATAATTAAAATCTTACGATACCGATTAACTTTGGACAAGAATCAATACTCTCACTCATCCATTGCTTAAACATAATGAATAAACAGCAAATATTACGCAACCGTCCAACAACTCTTCCTGACAATTCTACTTGGGAACTCATCTCTTCTGCACTTCCTCAGCCAGCCGCGGATGAAGTACTTGTTAAAACTCACTACGTCTCGATTGATCCTGCTATGAGAGGGTGGATGATGGATAGGAAGTCATACTTGCCACCTGTTCAAATTGGGGAAGTGATGCGAGCAGGGACTGTTGGTGAAGTCATTGATTCTAATGGTCATCCAACATTTCATGTTGGTGATATCCTCTCTGGGTGGGGAGGTGTCCAACAGTATTTTACAACAAGTGGTGAGATGCAGTACAAAGTTGATACGTCCATGCTTCCAATGGCGAAGTATCTAGGTGTACTCGGGATGCCAGGCATGACTGCCTACTTTGGTATACTCGATGTGGGTAAGGTTAAAGAAGGTGATGTCGTCGTGATTTCTGGTGCTGCGGGTGCTGTCGGAAGTCTCGCTGGTCAGATAGCTAAGATCAAAGGCTGCCGTGTCATTGGGATTGCTGGTGGTCCAGCCAAATGTAATTATGTTGCAGAGACACTTGGATTCGATGCCTGTGTGGACTATAAAGCAAACAATGTGTATAATGATCTCTCAAGTCATTGTCCCCAAGGAATAGATGTTTACTTTGATAATGTGGGAGGTACTATCCTCGATGCCGTGTTGGCTCAAATCAGACTCAATGCGAGAGTTGTTCTTTGTGGAGCAATCTCTCAGTACAACTCAACTGAAGTCTATGGTCCAAAAAATTACCTTTCATTGCTTATAAATAGAGGAACAATGCAAGGAATGGTTGTCTTAGATTATGTCAGTAGATACCAAGAGGCAGGAGCTCAGATTGGTCAATGGATGATGCAAGGTAAGATCCAATCGGAAGAAACAATTATAGATGGAATAGAAAATTTACATCCTACATTTTTGAGATTGTTCAATGGAGATAAGAGAGGAAAGCTTTTACTAAAAGTTATTGAAGACTAAAATTAGAATCTTATGAATAGATTACTCGCATTGCAATCAAAGCTCACTAAGTTGCCTTTTGGGAGAACCATATTTTCGAAAGCTGTAGCAAGAATGGCACCATACTTCACTACAATAAATCCGCGTATTGACTACCTAGAGCATAATAAGATAAAAGTCTCTATGCGAAAAAGACATGCTGTACATAATCATATTAATACAGTTCATGCAATTGCATGCTGTAACCTTTGTGAATTTGCAGCTGGATTGTGTATTGAGGCTAGTATACCGACACATCGCCGATGGATACCAATAGGAATGGAAGTAGCCTATGTCAAAAAAGCTGATAACCATTTAGTAGCAACCTGTGACTTAAGTGGGACTGATTGGGAAAATTGCACAGAAGTGCCATGCTAGGTGAGTGTAAAGACAATTGATGGGGTAGAGGTAGTCACTGCCACAATAACAATGAGAGTCTCTAATAGAAAAAAATAAATAGCTAACAACGATACTTACAAGCTTGCAGCAAGATAAGCAGCCTCCTTGATTGCCCTCTTCGCATCTAGTTCTTTAGAGTTGTTAGCACCTCCTATGACATGGATTGGGATATCGATTGACCAAGATTGAGCAATATTATTAGCTT
>Ga0114957_1005390_pt1 | contig 10656 bp, 2 predicted proteins | sample BantaG_FD_87175 | JGI IMG/M metagenome (GOLD analysis project Ga0114957, IMG submission 87175) | Marine algal microbial communities from Bantry Bay, Ireland - BantryBay_4 metaG | ecosystem: Host-associated > Algae > Red algae > Unclassified | place: Bantry Bay, Ireland | collected 2014-11-21 | reverse complement strand
TCCATCACCTGCGTAGGTGTGTGTTGGATTTATTTCTGTTGAACTAGTTCCATCTCCAAAGTCCCAAGAATAACTATTTACATTTGTAGAAGTATTGTTAAAAAATACTGTTTGATTATTGATCGTTTGGTTAAAACCGACAGAAGGCACATCATCTACAATGATATAATCAGTTATTGTAAATGTATTACTACCTGAACCATTACTCGCCACTAAAGTGATGTTATAAGAACCTCCTGATTCAAAAGTCACAACTGGATTTTGTGCAGTTGACGTTGATGGATTCCCTCCTTCAAATGTCCAATTCCAACTCGTCGTATTTGTCGAAGACATATCATTAAACTGTACCGTCAAAGGGGCACAACCAAATGTGATACTTGCGTCGAAATTAGCAGTTGGTAAATTACTGATATTCACAGTTTGAGTAGATGTTACCGTTCCACAATCATTCGTTGCAGATAATACTACGGTGTATGTCCCATCATTATTATAAGTATGTACAGGATTAATTTCAGTTGAAGCATTTCCATCTCCAAAATCCCAAGAGTAACTCGTCGCATCAGTTGAATTATTTGTGAAAGTTACTGTTTGGTTATTGATAACTGAAGTAAAATCTGTGGTTGGTTCTTCAGATACTGTTATATAATTTTCGATGGTAATTGTATTGTTTCCTGAATTATTTGAAACAGTAAGGGAGACCGTATAAACTCCTGGTGTATTATAGGTTACATAAGGATTTTGATCCCCTGATGCATTGGGTGTCCCGCCCTCAAAAGTCCAATTCCATGAAGTAGCATTTGCAGATTGATCTATAAAACTTACAATCAAAGGAGTACAACCAGTAGTCACATTAGAACTGAAATCTGCAACAGGTTCTGTGATAATGGTCACTTGCTTTGTAATAGAACTTATCCCACATCCATTGGATACAACTAAGGTAACATCATAGACTCCATCAACATTATAAAAATTGGCAGGATCTTCTTCACTAGAAGAATTTCCATCTCCAAATACCCATGAATAAGTACCTCCACCTGTGGAAAGGTTTTCAAAAATTGCAATATTTCCAGAAATTGTAAAGTCAAAATCAGCAATCGGACTCTCCTGTACTTCTATATAACTTACTTTAACTTCGGTATCACTTCCAACTGAATTAGAAGTAGTCAAAGTCACATCATAAGTTCCCGGATTACTATAAAGAACAGTTGGATTTTGCTGGATTGAAGAGGAAGGATTACCGCCAGGAAATGACCAATTCCAAGCGGTTGGACTATTATTAGTGAGGTCGGTAAAATTCACAGAAAGAAAATCACATCCACTTGTTGGATTGGCTACAAAATCTGTATTAGGGGCAGTAATCATTTGACAATCACTCGAAATCATGACATTATCAATAAAAAGATTATTTCCAAAATCATTGACATTTTCGATTTTCAACACCACATTAGTTTCACCTATAAATGAAGACAAATCCATCTGTATACAACCTGAACCAAAAGTTCCAGCATAACACCAGTCACTTGCTACCCCAGGAGAAAACTCATTATCCATTGGTTCTCTTGTAACAAAATTCCAAGTTGATCCATCATCTGCATCCGCAAATAGAGTGTTAGGAAACGTATTTCCCCCATCCGTTGATAATTTTATGACTAAGGAATCTTGAAAAGTTAGATTATCTAAATAAAGCGTATAAGCGTAATCTAAATTTAAATTGATGCTAGTATACCCCGAAAAGTCCATCGTATTTGAAACTAAACCATCTCTTTGACCGGAGCCATTAAGTGTCCAATTATCCATAAATACCGCAGAACTTCCTTTATCACTCCCATTTATTTGTGATAATGCCCATGTAATATTATTATTTGGATTTTCAACCGTCCAGTTATTCAATCCATTTTCAAAATCATCGTACAAGAGAATATTACTACCTCCTGATCCTACCGTAATATAACTACTCTGCGTAGTGGAGTTACTTCCATTCGCATTTGTTGAAGTTAGTGTTACTGAATAAACACCTGGCAATGAATAGGTAACAATTGGATTGAGGGCAGTAGAAAAAGAAGGATTACCTCCAGAAAAATTCCATGATCTCGAAGTAGGGCTACCAGTTGATTGATCATAAAAATGAACCGTATTTCCATCACATATATTTTGAATATTAGAACCAAAAGCTGCAACTGGTGGATCTGGTGGTGGGCAATTGGCAAAACAATTAACTGATGAAATAAATGAATTAACATCACTAACTGATGTCGGTGACCATGTAGTAGTATTGTTAACAGCAGGAGCCATTATAAAATTACTATTCGCTGCATCATGAACTGCATCAAAATTATGTCCTAATTCGTGGGCAACCAAAACTCTTAATTGCCATGCTGTACTAGAATAATCCTGACATACATTATATCTACTATTTGAGCATACTCCTCCCAAATACGCAATCCCTACAGTAGATCCATTTAGTCCTCGATCTGTCCAAAGTGTCGCAACATCAAAAGTTACTCCGAAATTACCTCCATTTCCCCAACTTCTAAAATCATCTAACAATGCTCCCGCAGCAGTAGTATTATCCCAAGGGTCATTAGCTGCACTTGTTGCAACAAACTGAGTAACAATCACAAAATCTATTTCATCTGCAAATTCATCATCATAGTTTCCTTGGACATTATTCAACACTCCAATATTATGATTTTCTACCGCAGCAACCGTATTATATTTTTGAAACATCAAAAAATCCGAACCAATGGCAACTTCCACCTCAAAACATAAACCGACCACTCGTTGTAAATTTTGTTGATCTTTTTTGGCTTTTTTGGTATGACTATGCATTTCTTCAGCACCACATTTTGCATTCATATTCGGAATGACATCATGTTCTTCATATATCACAAACTGATTTTTAGATGCTCTTTTATTGTAATACCAAAGGGGTTCAATAAAATATCTTTTCCCTCCTGATTCCACATATCCATAGAAAAAATCATGGTCAACCGTCAACCTCACCTGACCTCCTAATGTTTGTTCATATCCTTCAAATGCTTTTGCAGATGTTCCTTTCGAAGTCTCCTCTCCTCCTGTTCTAACAAAATAATTCGATGATTTTATTTTATTGGGAAAAAGAGAAAGTTTCCATTGAAAATCGTTTCCTAAATTCAAATTGACTTTAGACTCATCCTCTGAATTTTTTATTTGATTAAAAATTTCAATTGTAGGAATTTCATAAATATTATAAACCTTGAAATGTTGGGATAGGTCGTCAAAAGGTGATAGGGAAGAAACCTCTCGACCTTCATAATTTTGTACTTGGGAAAAAGTAGAAATAGATAAACTTAATAGTACAAATAGTAAAATTATTCTCATGATTAGAGTTGGGTTAAAGTAAGTAACAGTAAAACAATAATTTCCCGATTTGGACGGAATCCCCGCCTGAATCGGGAACTTATTATTTTACAGTTACTAAGATTATTTTGCTTTCTATGGAATTGGAATTGGTGCCTTAAAATTTCAAATACAAAATCAAGAACAATATGATTTGAAGTATTGATATTAAATCAACCTCAAAATCTCTATGGTTAAAGGGAATCAAAGGTTTAGGAGCTATAAAATTGACCTATCAATTTTATTTAAAGTTTGATTTCAATCTAATATTTAAAAATTTGAAACTACAGTTTAGAACTTTTAGATAGCTACGTAAGGAACACTAAAAGAAAGGTGTCGAAAATATAATTAAGTAAAATAGCAATATTAAATATAAATTTTAAGACAGAATCTTTTACTTATTAGGAATAGCAAATTTAACACTTTTTAAAAAATTCCATTCATCAAATAAAAGATTCTGTCTTAAAATTGTCGATTTAAGGCATTCTTTATATGTTTTTAAAACAAATATGAAAGAAAATTAATGCAGATTTAAAAAAATAATCCATTTTTAATCAAAAACCTGTATTTTTGCCATTGATTAAGATTAAGAATATTTTTAAATTTTAAGACCCCCTCCAAATAGTTTTCTGTTCCAAAAACTTTTCATTGTTGAATCCTTAGTATCTAATGCTATTTATTAGCTTGTTTTCTCATTGCAAAATAGTTATTGCAGATCATGAGTTTAAAACTTGCTATTTGTATGTATTTAATTAATAATGTTACCCTTAAACTTGGTAAGTAAAAGAGTTAAGCAGTTAAACAAACAAATTATGAAACATCACCTAACCTTATTTTTTTTGTTTTTACTTTTTACAACCTCTTGTAAAAAAGACCCCGTAGTCGTCCAAAGTAATCCATGGGAAGAAATACCTAATCTTTCTCTTAATTCTACGATTAACCGACTACATGCTAATCCAACCGAAATGTTAATAGGTACCGTTGATAATTTTGCTCGGATGAGTATCAATGGAACCATAATAGAACGGCGAGAGTTGGAAGTTTTAAAGGGCGTTTTTGGACGTCCTGTTCTTTCAGATCATGTTTTTGCAAGAGTGATTAAAAATGTAAATAATGATCGCGAACTTCAATTTCACCTCACTAAAAGTATCAATGCTATACATAGAATTACCGATCGAGAAATTGCAGATAGTACTGAATTTGTCATTTTTGAGGAACTAGGAAATGCTTATTCAACAGGAGCGTTCAATGCTGATGGTTCTCAATTTTTATATGCTGCTCGTAGTTTAAATCCTCAAGAGTCTCGATATACTTTTTTCTTATTTGACATTGAGTTAAATGCCAATAAAAATCAATTTGAAAGTGTAACTGTAGCTAAACGAATTAATATTCCTGCTTCACTTCTCGGAAGTGAAGCTAGCAAGTTGACCAATGTCCGATACCTCGGAAATAATTTTTATATCAGTACTTTAAATGGTGGATTTAGAATAACACCTGATGGAACTTGGCAACAAGTTTTTTCACATTGGATTTGGGATTTCTTTGAGCATGATGGAGAATTATTCTCAACAGGTTTTTACGAAAATCAATTTTATATTTCAGAAGATGATGGTGAAAATTGGTTGTTTGCAAATACAGATACGCCTCTTAGAAAAGCAGTAAGTACAGGAGGTAAAGTTTTTGGTCAAGATCAATTGGGTCTTCCTTATCGTTTAGCAAGTGAAGATTTCAAATCACTAAAAGAAATTTCTTATAATTCTAATTTCTTCGATGATGAACCTACAGCTTATCAAGCCATTGAATTTTTTAATGGTAAATATTATATCTCTGTTCACAAACGATTGTACGCAGTTGATGAGATTGTTTTAAAATAGTTGAGATTCCACAGAAGGGAAGGGAAAAAGGGAAGACGGATTTATGATTTATGAATTTCGACGTTTTGTCGAATAATGATGAATTTACGAATTCAAAAATTTTTCGTCAAACTTCGAAATTCGATATTTCTTGTTCAATATTCGTTATTCAAAATAAAAAAAGGAAGTCATTCTAATGAATGACTTCCTTTTTTTATTTTTAGGGTTGCCCTAAAAAAATAGAAAGTCGCGTATTTGAAATACGCGACTAACCACAACAAATTATAATCCCATGAACATATATTCTTTAAGCTAAAAATTAGCTCTTTAATCATTTTGTCAAACTGAACACTTAATAAACTATTTTAATACTTCATTTATTATGTGGGGAAAAAAATATTTGCATAGCAAGTCGTACTTTTTTTAAGAAATACGACTCGCTACGATGCAAATTATAATCCCATGAACATATCCAAGTTTGATGTGCCTTCTTTTTCAGTCGGCGTCTCGATCTTTATCGAGATGTAATCCTTTCTTCCGCTTTAAATCTTTACTTCCTCATTAATTACAATGTAAATATAGGAGCGATATCACCTCTAGACAAAGACAAAAACAGGGTATTGTGAAGAATAAAAATTTGTTTTTTATTTAAATGTGAACAGTTTTCACAAAAGAAACCATAAGTTAATGTTCTACAAACAACTGTATATCAACACTTTACGATTTACCCTTATTGAAAACCAATAGTAAAAACTATCAATATTTGTGAATTATTTTTAACAAAAAGTATTTAAAAAAACATAAAAAAAAGCATGATTTTAATTAAAAAATCATGCTCAACAATTCTATGAAATGAAAAAATGAGTTTCATGGTTATGATGCTGAGGTAGAAAAACCTACCTCAGCACCTAGTTTTAATCTATTTTTCACTTTTTAATATTGGAAAAGTCATAGAATCATGATCTGAAATCAGTCTTAGGAAATACATCCCTTCTGGTAACAAATCATCAATATTTAGTTCTAATTGTGTAAAATCATCAGGAATGCTTGTGGTTTCATAAACCAATTGTCCTGTTGCATTAATAATCTGGATGGAATTCAAACTCATATCCTCTTGGATATTCCAAACATTAATTACGTTGTTAAATGGATTTGGAAAAACTTTTATTTCTTCATTTAGTCCAAAATCGACTGCTCGAATAGCAGAGTAAGCAAAAGTGCCATCCAAATTAATTTGTTTTAAGCGATAGTAACGGAGTCCGGATTTCAATGGGGAGATGTCGGTAAATGTATAATACTGGTTAGTTGTTGTTGTGCCATTACCGAACACCGTTCCTATTCGCTTAAAATTATCGTCATTCAATGGAAGTGGTGCAATCGCCACTTCTATTTCAAATTTCTCATTATTAACTTCCGAAGAAGTTACCCAATTAAGTAGGGCTTTATCTTCTCTTTTTTCTACTGTAAACAAACTCAATTCTACAGGTAGTGGATGCAATGCATTGATAGAAAAATTATCTAATGCATATCCTATATATCTTCCTTGTGAAAAATGTACTTGGAAACTGCTACTAAAATTTTGTCCATTGTCTTCCAAGATTGCGCTGATATCATTGTCAGAAGTGACCCAATGTGCATAGGTTAAAAATTCTTCCACTTCAATCCATGCATCAGTATCTGATCCTCTAATAAATAAAAAGTCTCCATCTGCATTAATATCAATGTATTGATATTTGTATTCAAAAGACATGTCTACTTCTGTTTCTCCGATATAGTTGGACATGTTGATCGTGAAAGTAATTCCTTCCGTAGTACTATTGTTATTAAAATTGCTAGTCTCCAAACAAATATTTGCACTCTCTTGCACGACATCTAATTCACCATTAAAGTCTGGAATAAAATCCCATTTTTCAATCCCATCAATTCCATATACTTGATTAGAAAATGAACTAACACTCAATCCTTCAAAATCTTGATTATAAGGTAAAAAGACTGCTTCATTTGGAATTTGTTCAATAGTAGTTACTCCCGTTAATTCATTGTTATTTAAATCTACATCTGTTCCTATTTCCACGTAAGCATCAATATCATAAGTACCTGGATTTGAAAAATCGTATGTACTCGCAAACGGAACAATAATAGAATCTCCTGAAGCAATAGTTTGATAAATCATTTCGCTCACCATCGCTCCCCCATTCACTTGATATTTTATTTCAAAACTATCCACCGCATTATTTCCCAAGTTTTTAAGATCTAAAGAAATCGTTTCAGCATTGGTCAAAGCCTTTGAAGTATGTTCTCGCCCTACCGTGCTAACTTGGATACTTCGTAAATTCAAATCATAATCCCAAGGGCAAGTACCTCCTGCTTCTGGAATAATTCTCATGGCTACTGATCTTTCAGAACTTACTCCAGATGCGCTAATCGCTTTTACCGCGTACCAAAAATCTTCTCCTAATGGCAAACTACCCGTTGAATAAGAATTACTAGATACGGTATCCCACACCACCATATCTGAACCACTTAATTTATATATTTCATAAGACTGTGCTTGAGGTATCTCCTCCCAAGTCAAGTCAGTATTCCCTTCACAAATTGCTGTGGCTACGAGATTAGTAGGTGTTTCTAGGATGTAAAATGGTAGATTGTTTTCATCGGAATTTGAAGTTCCTTCTTTGGTGATTTTAATCACCGCGTTTTCTGTAATGACGTTAGGTACTGACCAAGCATAATGGCGCACTTCTGAATCAACTCCCGAAGCAATTAAGTTCCAGTTGTTGCCTCCATCTACTGAGTATTCTATTGTAAACTCTGATGAATTATTAATATCAGTATCCCATTGAATATTTTGAGTAGTACCGGGTTCAAAGCGCTCCTCTCCATAAGGATAGGTCAGTTCCACGTCGGTGGTTATAAAATTGTAAGTAATAAAAAATTCTTGTGGGCCAGTTGGAATATCACTTCCATCAATGGTGATGGTGTAATTTCCAGCGGCAGGGTTATCTATAGTAACTTGTTCAATATTATTCAAGGTATCAACTTGACGTATTGCTAAATCTGTTACATGTAGAGTATCATGATTAAGTACCCAAGGTAAATATTCTGTACCGTTTGGTGCTGTAACTTTTAAATTCAAATCATTGATTAAAGCTTTGGCAGCAAATGCTTCTGCTTCAACATCATGCCAGTAAAGCATTATTTTTAGTTGTCCATTTCCTGCTGCAACAGGTATTGTAAATGTCTTGTTATTTCCATCCGAAACAGCATCTTTTTCGTATTGATTATTTTCAATACATTCTACAGCTCGTCTTGCATTGACTAATCCATAGCCATAAGCATAATCAGGACCATCATTTCCCAAGTCATCAGCGGTATTACAAGCGATTGCTTTCATTAAAGCTCCTTCAGGAGCTTCGTTATTATTTAATTGTCGATATCTTTCATTTAATAAGGTCAATGTTCCTACTATTGAAGGAGCCGCCATACTTGTACCTGTGCCTTCAAAATAATTATAATTATTTCCTGTTGACATTACATTTGATCCTATTCCACAGATTTCAGGTTTAAGTCTTCCATCAGATACTGGGCCTTTACTACTACCGCCGTTCAGTATTCTATCTTCTTTTACATTTCCAACGGTCAAAACATTCTTAGCACTCTGATAATATCTTAAAACTGATTTGTATCCTGCTGGGTAATCTCCACATACTGAAAATCCGTTGTTCCCTGCTGCAAAAACATGTAGTAAAAGAGGCATCTCTCTACTTTGCCAATCTAGATTATTACTACTGTAATTATAAGTTCCATTGGTAAGGCAATTATAACCTACGCCGTAAGAGTTATTAGTCATCACCATATCATGCTCATCATAATAAGTCTCTGTATTATTAATAATGGAAGTTGTTTTTTGAATGACGAGTTCGCATTCAGGAGCCATTCCTTTATGGATGGGATTTAAATTTCCTCCTCCTCCAATAATTCCAGATACATGATCGCCATGTGCTCCAAATGAAGAGTAAGTTCCATTCGCATAATTAATTACTCGGTCAACAAAATCAATATGGTCTCCTAATTCTCCACCATCACCTACCCCAACGGTAACTCCTGCACCTGTCAATCCTCGTCCTCCTGCAATAGTTGATTGTAAAACATTAACACGTTGGTTCGCTCTGTTCTCTTGGTTAAATGGTTGAACATCTGGCTCAACTGCATCCAAGTGAATTACTTTTGGCGAAGCTAAAAGTGATGGTAATTTATCCTGAGATACTCGTCCAATAATAAGGCTTCCACCTTTTAGTATCTCCAAAGGAATGATATTAAAATCTTGAATTAATTCGGCTTGGTTAGCTTCATCAAAGTCAGCTAACATTATGGCTACATCAATAGTACCAGGAGCTTTTATTGCCCATTCAGGTAATTGTATTGATTTTAGTTCAGGTGATAGTTTTTCAGTAACAGTATACTTACGAACTTTCTGAATTCCATTTTTTCTAAAATCTTCAACCTTAAATTGAGTTGGTACTTTTGCTAGATAAGTATTATTAGTTTGGTAATTGATTAACTCAATACCATTATTTTGTAAAGATTTCAAAGTCTCCTTATTAGGGATTTTGTCAAAAGAAATTACGATTACATAATCGTCATTCACAATTGCTTCTTGGAAATCTTGAGTCTGCTCAACAAATTGTTGAGGACTTATTTTTTCTATATTTGGCGAGCTGTTATTCCAATGGTTCTGCCCACTCATCTCTGTTACGCCTATCAGTAACATGATAGCGCAAAAACTCATTATTGCTTTTTTCATAAAATTGTAACACCTTTTTGAAGGTCATAGAAATATTTGCAAAAAAGCAATCACAGAATAAGTTGCATCTTAAATGATAAACCATCGATCTAAACTCAAACGATCGATACATCATTTAACTCATTCATTATCAGTTACTTGTGACAAATAAATTTAAATAAACTGATTGGATACTTTTCTCAAATAGCGTGTGTTACTAGTGCTGTTGTTTTGTGTGAAGGGAAAAAATAAGTGGGGAAAGTTGAAAGGGATATTCCGTTGTTAGGAACAATATGGAATAGGCAAACAATGTGCCTAGAGCTTATTTTAGAAGGGAAAAAATAAAAAAATGGATAAGTACTGTGACAGCAATTTTTGCTGTATTAAAAAAATTAAATATTTTAAATTTAAAAAATATGAAGTGATTTTTTCCTAATAAAATATAGGAAAAACGATGGTTTCTTTTCCTTCATCAAAATCTACTGCTCGATTTCCGCTATAAATTTGTGAATAATATTGGGTGATAAATCGGTGAGTTTTTATTATATATTAACTGTGATTGATATTATTTTTAAGGTGTGGGTACAATAAATATAAAATTACTTGTAGTAGCCATTATTTAAATATTAATCCTAACTCCAG
>Ga0114957_1005389_pt1 | contig 10657 bp, 2 predicted proteins | sample BantaG_FD_87175 | JGI IMG/M metagenome (GOLD analysis project Ga0114957, IMG submission 87175) | Marine algal microbial communities from Bantry Bay, Ireland - BantryBay_4 metaG | ecosystem: Host-associated > Algae > Red algae > Unclassified | place: Bantry Bay, Ireland | collected 2014-11-21 | reverse complement strand
CGGCATCGCTAAAAACGCTGTCATATCTGTTGCTCCCCCTGGTAAGGTACTCGTACAGGTCAGGCCGGTTACATCATCCGGGCAAGTTATCATTGGCGCTTCTGTATCTGCTTCGAACGTAAAGGTTTGTACACATTCTGCGAAATTTCCACATTCATCTGTTGCTCTGTATGTTCTGTTAACTACAAATGGTCCGTCTGCTGCGCAGAAACTGAAAGTAGCTGGGTCGGCGTCATCGCCTTCGTGAGTAACTACTATGTTAGCTTCCATGGTGCAATTGTCGCTTACCATTGGTGCAGTTAAATCTACTGGAGGTAGAGGATCAGCGCAAGTTAAAGGTCCGCCAGCTGGAGGTGGAGGTACCGGGCAACCTGCAAGTACAGGCACGTCATAAGTAATAACTCCATCTGCACCATAAGTTTCGCTATCTACAAGCGTTCCAGGAGTTTGGCTATCGCCATTGTACAATAAAATATCATCGTTACCATTATTCCAAACCGGGCAGGAGGCTCTGTCAGAAGCAATCACGAAAGGAGAACCTTCTGTCCCTACCGGATTTCCTGGAATAGAACCGTTGAGGTATCCACTATGTATAGTAATACATTCACCAGGCATCAAGGCACCGGACGTTATGTTTATTGTAGTGGCTGGTGAACCGTCTGCGGATGCAGCATCCTCTACTTCCCAACCACTTAAGTCTGTTGTTACTTCTGGGCAATCTACGCAAGCTTCTGTTGCACATATTTGAATAAATTCTCCAGTTAAATCACATTCCATAGCACTGTTATCTCCATTATCGGAAGAGGCTATATATATGATTGGAGGCGGAGCTGCGGAGCAATCAATAGCCGGACCAGACGGGCAAGTAATCGTTGGATCTGTTACATCCATAATTACATAATCAATCAGACAAACTACGGTTTCTAATGTTACAGGATCCGTAACAGTAAAAGTACGAGTCACTGTACGAGGTACTCCCATACAACCAGCTGCCATATCATCTACATCTACAAAAGTTACAACAACAGAGTTACAACTTCCCACTACCACCCCACCTTGAGCTGTAAACTCAGCTAAAATCGCTGCAGAATTATCTAGTGCAGGTAATTCGGAGATGCATTCCAGGGCTATTGGGCCTACTGGGCAGGTGACGTCGAGCATGCAAGTCACTCCAGGACCACAAAAATCAAAACCAGTCCATGAACCGGAAGGATCTGAGTTTGCAGCAGTCAAGCCATCTCCATCACAATCAATACTTGGAGTAGAGCTATAAAAGTAAACGTACATAACCTGAGTGATCAGGTCAGTTGGGTTTAGTCCTAAATTAGGATTTGCTGTAGCTGCAGAAGTCCCTTGGTCAGCACCTGTTCCTGAGGACGTATCTTCTCCATTGTCAGAAGTCGTAGTACCACAAATATTCTGTCCATTTGCATCTGAGGCTTGTGAACCTGTAGTACCAGCTGAGGTATTTTGGTCATCGGTTTGCCAGGTTCCAGGGCCAGTTGCTCCAACAAAAGTTGACATTTGAGTAGTAGCATAGTCTGATGAAGTGTAACTACAAAAAAGCCCCATGTTAACGGTCGGTAAAGTTATGGGAGCTCCTGCAGCATCAGTGGCCGCTGATACCCAACCAAAGGTTCCTTCGTATCCTTCTGATTGACCGTTGTTACTACTTTGAGGAATATCAAAACCAGCTGCGGTAGAAGAAAAACCATTTATAAAATCAACGGTTACGATAACGTATCCTCCGGCATTTAAGCAGGTCGTTTCACCACTCCCATTATTGAAGACAGCAGCGAAATCACTTGATGTGCCTAATGCACCTATTCCTCCAATGCAGCCTCCTATATTATAGGGGCCACCCACTTCACATCCTGTATTACATACCACTGCTTCCAATGTGAGTTGCACATCACCTATTCCATCAGATCCATTCATTCCTGTTCCAAGGTCGTATACATCTAAAATGTCGGACATGACAGGACCAGCCGTTCCATCTCCCATTTGTTCAACGCAAAGATCCATGAAAGAATTTTTACCAACATCACCACATTCCTGCGCATTTGTGACCACAGGCAAGAGAAATGCCAGCGACAAATAAAAGAGTGGGAATAAAATAAGTTTTCGTATCCGGTGATACGAGTAAAAGGGATCTGGGACTTTTCTTGTTAGTAGATTGTGATTCATTTTTTTTGTTTTTTTGTTTTTTTTGTAAAATCTGTATGGAAGTATCTATAATTATAACTGAAAATAAGATGCAAGCATAAACATGGAGCCCCTGCGCAATGCAAGAGTAATTGGTTCAAATTTAGAAAGCGATTATTCTATTGGATAAGAGTCATTCGTTTTTTGTAAAACGAATTCATTGCAGACTGATATATCCATGAAACAGTACATCCGCTTAACATTGAAGTTGTTTGCAAATGGTTCAATAGTAAAGTTGTTGGGACGAGATATATGATTTTCTGAGGGGAAAAATTACTACAAAGGTATATCCTGGAGACGTAAAGTAATAAAAATATTTATTCTGTCACATTTTCAACATGTATAATTTTTACGTTTAACGCATTTTTATACCTATCCGGCATTTTTTATACACATGGGACATTTTGGAGGTAGAGAAAAAGCCTAAAATAGGTTAAAATTGTTAAATCCAATCACAAGCAATGAGATTGTTGGGAAAATAAATAAAGCCCTGCTAACATTTGTTAACAGAGCTAAATCGAGTTTTAAAAACTTAACTTATAGAAGTTATTTAAAATTACTTATTACTTAATCAAAAACATCTTCCTGGTTGCAGTATCAGTAGTTGTCTCCAACTGGTAATACAGCATGCCATTTGCCAAATCTGCTCTGTTTAAGTTGATCTCATTGTAACCTGCTTCGTAGTCACCAGAAATTAACTTCACCTGCTTACCTGACACATCATAGATGGTCAATGTAGCAGAAGTCGCTGCTGGTAATACAAAACCTATTACCGTCTCATCACGGAATGGATTTGGTGTGTTTTGCAGTAATGCAAATGGTGCTGAAATTCCTGCTGCATCTTCAAATCGAAGATTTACATTCAACAAATTCAACTGACCATTCTCTGTACTTACATCATAAGCTTCAGCTGCTGTGTAACGAGAATTGATACTCAATGCTTCACTCAATTGAGTGGCAGACTTAGCTTTGAACGTGATTCGGAATAAGTCCGCATCTGCTCTCATACTAATGGGTGCATCATTCGTCCAACTGGTTGTAATCGCTCCTTCATTCAACAAACTCAATCCAAAACTTGATTCGTTTACTCCGGCTAACTCGCCAGCGGTTACGTTGACAAACTCCAGTAAGTCTGTGTTGAAGTTTAGCGTGTACTGGTAACCAGCAATTGCTTCAAAATCGTTGGCACTAAATACTACTTCATGGGTCTCCCCTGCCTTAAGCATATGATCCTTAACGTTAAAATTAAGTTCGCCATTGAAGCTTCTGTCATCTGCACCAGCTAGGTTATTTGGAACGGCACTCTCGTTGACATCTCCAGTCTTAACACCTACAAAATCCTGTGCCAATGATTCCAACAAACCGTTGATCGTTACGATCTCAGGGAAGGCTGTCGCAAATGGATTCTCTACATCAGGGAATACAAAGTTAGCATCTACAAAACGCCAGGATGTATTGTCAGGAAATGCTGTATTGATATAAAGAATCATCTTACGTAGTTCCACCAAATCAATTGTTGTAATCGAACCTGAAGCGTTGACATCTGCGGCAATCATCTTATAAGGTGAATCCAATTGGCTGATATCCAAGATATGCTGCGCCATCAAAATCAAGTCATAAGAACTCACACCGTTCATCGGGAACTGGTTGTGCAATGGCGTGATCGAATAGTTCTGCTCCAATGGTACGTTGTCAAAAGCATAGTTTCCATCGTTACTGGTAACAAACTGCTCGAAGAAGTTAGCACCTCCTGAAAGGTAAACTTCCACATCTTCTACTGCTACCATTGACTCGGTATTAATCATACCAGTAATGCTGCTCGTTTGTGGTGGCTCTGGCGTGTCCAATGCCGTTACGAAGAAGCTGTATTCAATACTTGAGGTGTTCCCACAATTATCATTCGCGACAAAAGCAATAACCGTTTCAGTTGTTTCATCCGGACAGTTTTGGTTCGGAGAGTTCGGTCCACTTGTAGTGAACGTCACATTGCTATCACAATCATCTGTTGCTGTCAAACCTTCCAGTACTTTGTCTTTCCATTCATTGAACCAGAACGTTAAGTTAGATCCACATACTGCTTCGTTACAAATACCGTCAACATAAGTTGAAGTAATGACAGGAGCCGTATTGTCAGAAATATTAATCGTAGTGGTGCAAGGTGCTGTACGACCACAATCATCCGCCGCAGTGAACATAACGACTGTACTAGTGTTACAGGTAATATTATTAAAATTTGCAGGGAGCTGAGTGATCGTAATACCTAATTCACAAGAAGAATTCGCCGTTACCAATGCAGCGTGAGCAGCAATGTAATCCATGTTATTCGGATCACCACATTCTAATAATAAGTTGAATGCAGGACACTCAATCGTTGGGCCATCATTACCGATAATGAAGTCACGATTCACTGGTGCCGAAATACGTCCACAATCATCTTCTACGGTGTACGTATAACGGTAGATCGTACCTGGGCAGTTATCATCTCCTATTTGAACCGGCCCATCAATATTCACCATTGCATCAAAAGAACAATCTGTTGTGAAAGTAACATCTGATTCCATTGGGTTAGCGAAATCTGCACAGTACTTGAAGCAAGTTGGTAGGATCGATGTAATCACCGGACCTTGAGCACTTGCTGTGTATGTAAAGGTTTGGTCGCAGGTAGTAATATTACCACAAACATCCGTTATAAAATAAGTTCTTGTAACTACAACTGCATTACCTGGGCAGTTGTCCGCACCATTACTTGAATCCTGAGAGAAAATTGCATCTCTAAGATCACAGTTATCTGAAGCCGCTCCACCTGCATCAATAAAGTCTGCTATATTTGTTAGCGGAGAAGGTATATTTTCAAAGCATGTCAATCCCATATTTGGAGGACAGCTAACGGTTGGTGCAATATCGTCTACTAACGTAATTATTTGCACACAAGATGTAATTTGACCGGAAGGTGCTGTAGAAGTCCAGGTTCTGGAAATCTGACAATCTACCATCATATCAGTGAAAGCAATTACACAATCAGCACCTGAAGTTGCCATACCCGTTATTGCCGGATCAGCTCCACCTTCACAAGGTACAGAGATGTTAGCTGGACATACAATATCGCATCCAACAGCAACACTACAGAAAGCGAAGCTACCAGTTTGGCTAAACCCAAAATCCTGAATTACGGTTGTCGTACCGGTTATTGGATCAATGCTAACATATTGCATTGTAAACGTAACGTTATTAAACGCAAATCCAAATATGATTCCACCAGATGGGCAATCAAAATCATAATCCTGACCAAAGTTCAGGTCAATACCTAGAGGGATGCCTGGTCCAGTTGTAGCACCAGTGGCAAGATCTATTGGTGTAATATCATCTCCTATAATGTCAATTACCATTGCATTGCCTGCATCATCAATCACCAAAGAAATACCACAAGTCACACCAGGAATAACTCCAATTGGAGTACAGGTACCTGCGGCAAGGTCAATCTCAATTAATGTAGTGGAGACACTACAATTAACACCCAACCCGTATAAAATACCGGTAGTTGGATCAACTTCTAAGGAAGTTACACTTCCTCCACAACCAGCAACAACGGGAACATCACAAACCTCACCTGTTATTAAGTTTACAGAGAAAATGTCACCATTAGAAGTGAAATAATATATTCCATCGATAACTTCTCCTCCTGCCATAAATCCACCGTTAGGAGAACTCAAAGGAGCTATTACTGTTTGATTTCCTGTTATTGGATCTACACTTACAAATTCACCATTATTGTTATTAATGGCATAAGCTTCAGCTGGACAACCTGGTGTGGCTACTGTAGGGCATGGAGGAGGAGCCACCAATTCATAGTTAATAGTTCCGTTCCAAACACGCGGATTGAAAATAGTACCTGTAAAAGCACCAGAAACTGATGAACCTAATGCTAAGGAAATGTCAGCGTTGGAAAAGGCTTGATTAGTGCCATCACCATTCGTGTAGGCCGGACCAGCACCAGTAAGTACGACGGCAAAGCCAAGGGTAGTACCCGTAGTAACAGTAACCGGAGTAGCTAAAGTTACCAGTGAAGGTAATCCTGCACCAGCTGCCGTTCCTGAACCTGTTCCCACTAAAGTCCAGGCAGCTGCGTTTAATTCGTTGCCTGCAAAACCACCAGGAGTTGTGTAAAAATCTAAGGTAAAAGCAGTTCCTGCAGCGGAAGTAGCGTTTACCTCAAAGCTTATAATGTCAAGATCAGCAGGGCCGATCGTCGCATCATACATAACGGCCCATCCTGAGGCACCGTTATTACCACCTGCAAAAAGGGTGGTTATTGATTGACTTGAGCCGACCGAAGTCACCAGGGCCATCAATAGTAATGAAAATAATAATTTAAGTTTTCTCATAAGTAAATGATTAATTAAAAAATGGTTATCAAAAAGGTTTTAAAAAGTTATTAAATAAAAAATATGTACAGAGATTTTGTATGGAGAATGGAAATTTGACCTCCCACACTAAATTGCCAGACATAATCTCTAATAGCATTTTACTTTTTGTTTGGTCCAGGTTTGCAACCAAAAAAGATAGAACGTGTGCATTCCGATAAACATGCTAACAATGAATGTGCGATTGCCTTAAAGCAGGCAATACATTCCTAGTGTGATAGAGTAACGACTCTGTCAGTTGCATCCAGTTTAATGCTAAAATATCAGTGTATTATGGGAAAAGTCAGTTTGAGGGAAGTAATAAATATTAGTGCTATCGTCAATAATTACAAAAATAGTCTCTCCGATCAATCAAAGAAAGTCGTATTTATTTAAAGTAAGCTATCGCACTTTAAATACAGATTTATAAGTAATTGATGATTTGTTCTAGCTCAGGAATTATAAGAGCTTTGTGAGTATTGTTTTCAAAAAAGGTAGGAATCAAAATTATTGATTTCCTGGGATGTTCAAATTTAATGTTTAAAAATGTAATTACAAACTTTTTAAGTAGATTAAATAAAAAAACACTTAGGTTGGTCTATAAAAAACGAACCAAAATAGATGATCCGTTTTTAAGTTTTCTTTGTTAATTCACCTGCCGCCGAAAGGAATAAAGACCCTAAAAACGGTGGCGTTCCCTTTCTTACTATCAACTGAAATTTCTCCTTTATGTTTTTTTACCAGGTCGTGGCAAAGTACTAAACCAAGTCCAGTTCCTTTTTCGCCTAAAGTATCAACGGATGAAGGAATTGTTTTAATTTCAAAGAGCTGATCCATATCATCTTCCTGAATACCGATACCAAAATCAGAGACAGTAAAGACAAGTCCGTTTTTTTCTTTTTGGCAGCTAACAATTACTTCACTATCTGGTTTTGAAAACTTAATAGCGTTGTGAACGAGATTCCTTAAAATGGCAGTCAGCATGTAAAAGTCTCCAAAAACTTCTGAGTCGGAGCACCCCGTGTAGCGCAGTGTCACGCCTTTGGTGGATGCGAATAAACTTAAGAGATTAAAAACTTCTGTTACCATACTTTCAAATCGATGTTTGCTGGGACGGAAGAGCAGTTCACCCCGTTCTTGTTCAGCCCAAGCTAATAAGTTTTCCAGGAGGTTGCTTAAGTTATCTGCAGATTCTTCTATATATTCGGCTAGTTCAAAAACCCGCTTTGGTTCGTTTCGTTGAATGAGATAATTAATTTTTTCAGCGATACCTTTGAAGGCCGTTACTGGATCACGGAGGTCATGTGCGATGATGCTATAAAGACGATCTTTTGTCTTATTGAGTGTTTCCAGCTCTTCATATTGAGTTTGGATGAGTTGACGATCCGTTTCAATTTGCTGGGTTCGCTTGGCTACTTCCTCTTCAAGCTTGCGAACCCGCCATCTAAACATAGAGAATAGGAACCACAGGAACGCCAGTCCGATCAAAACTGAGAACCACCAGGACTTATAAAATGGTCGGATGACCTTTACAGGAATACTTAACGGACTTGACCAAAGCCCTTTCCCACCAAGTCCTTTTATTTTTATAGTATAATTTCCGTAAGGGAGCTGATTAAAACGAAGATAGTTTTCATGCAGGTAAATCCAATTATCGTCCAGGCCTTCAATTTGATAGGCATACGTTTGTTTATTATTTAATGAATAATCCTGCAAAATAAAGTTGACCTGCATACTTTTCATAGATGGCTCCCAGTCAACTTTATGGCGTTCTACATAGCCAGGAAGTCCGTTTACGGATTCCCCGGAATTAGCTTTCAAAAAATTAAGCACGGTCAGTTTCATTTGAGGATGTTCTGCTTTTGTTTCCAAAAAATCAGCTGGGTCAAAAACAGTCACCCCATTCAGTCCACCAAAATAAAAACGTCCTTTCTTGTCTTTATAATGAGAAAATAAATTAAACTCTTCATGAGCAGTACCTGCAGCAGGTAAGAAGGTATTTACTTCAAAGTTAGACATGTTAAAGCGCATTAAACCTTTATTGCATGGCAACCAGAGAAAGCCAAAGTTATCTTTATATATCGTGTAAATATAATCATCGGAAAGACCGTCTTTTTTTGAAAACAGTTTTTTCTCATTGGTTGAAGGATCCCAACGCTCCAGTCCACCGTTACCTGCCAGCCAAATGTCTCCATCATCTGCGTGGAAGATCCCTTTTATTTCGGTTAGCGAAAAGTGATGGTGCCAATCAATAATACCCTTTTTCTGGTCAACTATATAGATGCCATTGTCTGTCCCGATCCACAACTTTTCATCATTTTGAAAAAAGCAAAAAATACGTGCTTCTTTTAAATGTTCAAATTCATTCCACTTTTGAAAAGGGACGATTGACTCTGTTTCATAATCAAAATAAAACAAGCCTTCTCTAGCCGCTCCAATCCACAATCGGCCATTAATCGGATCGTAGTATGGAACTTGCAATTGAGTGCGACTGTTTGTTTCAATTTTCTCCAGCGTATATCCTTTCGGATGTTGATCGGTGACAGAATATTTGTAAATCAAACTTTCATGTGCTCCTAACCATATATCTCCATTCCTATCTTTTGTTACTGCTAATGCTTGAACTAAAGCGCCGTCATAAAGAATAGATTCTGTCGTATTGTTTTTTAAATTAAGTTTTACGATACCAGAATTATAGGTACAAATCAACAAATTATCTTCATCAATATGAATGATCCCTCTTGTGCTTAGTGACCTTCCAGAAGGTTGGTGTAAAAGCTTTTGAAATTCACTGGATTTGTCACTAAACTTAGCCACTCCGGATAATAAAGCAATCCAAAGCGTTCCATCTTTTCCGTAGATATTTTTATTGCCATAGTTGCCTCTTGCGGTAAAGCTAAATTCCATTTTTTCCTGCTCTTCTTTAGGGATAGTAAATTTTTTCAATAGCTTGCCATTCGGATCATAGCAGTGAAAATGATCTTCCCAAATGTACCAGATGTTCCCGTCACTCATTTCCCCAAATACATCATTCCTGGTATTGATTTTATCGGCCTCATCTTCAAGGTGGAATCGTTTTAAAACGCCTCCCTTATCTTTACAGTAGAGTTCCGTTGTCCGAAATTCTGAGATCGGACTCCCCGCTTCATCCAGGTTCTTGGTTTGGATAAATTTTCTAAACCAAACCCGATCATTTTTGCCCAACCATATTTTTTTAGCACCTATCGCATTTTTTTCTTTTTCTATTATCCCATCTGTTGTAGTCCAGCTAACTAAATAATCATCTTCAATAAATATTAATTCATGGTCAGAAATGGGTTGCAGGTCATTGATGGGAAGTCCGGTTTCATTTTTATAAATCAGATAAAAACTACTTCCATCGTATTTGTGGATCTCGCCATTTCCAGTACTAAACCATAAGTTGTGCGCTTTATCTTGTTTGAAATTTCGAATTTTTTGATTTAGTAAAAGGCAGTTCGGATCTATATCTTTTATTGTTCTTTTTTCTTTTTTTATTGGATTTAATATTTCAATTTCAGAGGCAAGGTGTTCATCAAAATAAGATTTAGGTGCCAACCAAATATACTTATTTTTATCCTCTAGAATAAATGAAACCGCTGCATTGCTGACCGACCAAAACCGGTGCCCGTCATACATATTTGCCCCCATAGAGGTTCCCACCCAAATAAAACCATCCGTATCTTCATACAAACAATTAATGGTACGGCTATTCAGGCCTTCATCGACATTGAGTAGCTCACCGTTGTCCAGCGTTATCTCCTCGACCTGAGCCAATAAAAAGCAGGTATAGAATAGAAAATAAATAAACAGTCCCAATTGGCGAAGTACCCATGTAAAAAATTGGGAAATTTTATTGGTTAAACGATTCATGTTTTAAAGTTACAAAACTTAAACATGAATAAAGTAACTACACTGTCATCTAAATTCTGCCCGTTTTGAATGCTTCTTTTGAAATTACTTTTCGTTAGAAATTCCTTAAATAGCTAAGGCTATTCGCGAAATTTATAACTCAATCAATTTCAAAATAACCT
>Ga0114957_1005385_pt1 | contig 10662 bp, 12 predicted proteins | sample BantaG_FD_87175 | JGI IMG/M metagenome (GOLD analysis project Ga0114957, IMG submission 87175) | Marine algal microbial communities from Bantry Bay, Ireland - BantryBay_4 metaG | ecosystem: Host-associated > Algae > Red algae > Unclassified | place: Bantry Bay, Ireland | collected 2014-11-21 | reverse complement strand
TCCCCCTGGAACTCCCCCACCGCGTCTCCCGGAGGCCTCCCCACACCGCCATCCGGCGGCTGGGGGGAGGGCGGCCATCCCCCCCGGACCCCCTCCACCGCGTCACCCGGCCGCCTCTGTTCGAAGCCATTTTTATCACTGTAAGTCACGCGTTCATTTCGACGCCCTCGCGCTACGCTGCTCGCCGGAACTCTGGGCCATCCCGACATTCAGCATTGTTCGCCCAGATTGTTCACTGTAAGGCATTCATATCGACGGCCTCGCGCTGCGCCGCTCGCGGATCTGGATGTACTTGATCCTGGCGTTCAAGCACGTCCTTAGAATGTTTGTCGTCGGAATGCGCTGAAAATATGGGCCGTCGCGCAATCCATTTGTTTGCTAATGTAGCCCCTGTGCGAAACCCGATCGCCACAAAGGAACCTATCGAATTCACTGGCATGCGCGGCGCACAGGCCTTCAGGCGCTCCAACAGCGGCCTCCTCGGCCTGCAATCGCACATTGGCACGGACCATGTGGTGCCATTTCTCCCGTGCCACTGCAACAGCCAATCACACGCCGGAAATACCCCTCAGTACGGCTTATCTGGGGGGGGGCTTACCGGCAGTGCTCGCTCACGATTCTCAGGTTGACGCTCACTTTTGTCACCTGTCACGGTCACTTTTTCAGGGCCCTGTCGCCGACCCCCATCGCTGATGCTGATTGGTCCCCCAAATTAGTCTTCGAGTACGCCGGAAATTTTCCACCGCACATCCATCGGCTTCCTGACCGCTGGTTTGGGCACCACCAAAATATCCATGCAAGGACATAGGTCCCCTTTATTGCGAGCCTGCCCCGGAATCCGCCTCCATGCGGGCCCGGATCGAGATCACGGGGACCCTCGAAGCGCTGGCGGCACCCCACGACGCGCGCCACGAGGGACCACGCCGCGACGCCCGCCCGTGCCGCGCCGCCACCGTCGTCGTCCGCGGTCAGCCGCTGTCCGCACCGCACGGAGGCTACGCCTGCCCGCGGCCCCGCCTCTACCGGCACCGCCACTGTCGGGACCCCGACCACTGGCCCCCTGTCGTCCTATCCCTGGCGCTCTCACTCTGGTTCACTTCTCACGCCACCGCCACCACCCCACCTGCGGCCGCCACCACGGCCGTCGCGGCACGACCACACGCCTGCGCCCGGCCTTTCCCTGTTGTCCCTAGCGGTACTCGTGGTCGTGGCACCCTTGGCGTACCCCACCGCCATCACCGCCGCCGGCGCGGTAGCTAATGCCTGCGCACCGCCGCCCGTCGCTTGCGTCGCGTCCGTGTCCGCCCTCTCGTCCGCCCCTCGCTTGCTTCCGGCGTTTCCCCGTCAGCTTCAACGGTACACCCGGTGCAAAATCATCATGTCTGACAACGACGACACCACGGGGCGCTCGACGGCGCTGCGCTGCGGCTTCATCGAGGATGCGTCTCTTTTCCTGGACCGCTCGGCGGACATCTACGAGCCGAACAGTGCGTCGCTCGCGGGATTGTTTGACTCGGCACGTGACGCGTGGATGGAGGCCACGGCGGCGGGTGAGTTGGCGGAGCGCGACTGGGAGGATTCAGACGGCGCCCAGGACGAAGACACGCCATCCACCGACGAGAAGCGGCGTAACGAAGCGGACCCCAACAACGGCGACGAGCCGTGTCAGGCGCCTGGTCGATCAAGAGCGCGGCCGCAACGGCGACCTACAAACCTGTCCAAGTACGCAACATTATTGCCGCTGCCGCCGCCCCCCCAAGGCGCGCGCTCAAGCTCGGGGCGGATCCGCTGGCAATCGAGGAGCTACAAGCCGACTTTGTCGTCGAGCTTCGGGTCGCGCTCGGCCTGGCGGCGCGGATGGTCCGTTTCAACGAGACCTCGACTGTCGCGCCGCGCTGCGTGAGCGGCGCTCGAGTACTCGTCTTCGTGGAGCTGTTCGACCCTATCTGTGTGTGGTCGGCGTCGGTGGAGGGCACGCTCTTGACGTTTTGCTCCTGCGGCGGCATCCTCGGTAGCGGCAGGCACACCTTCACTGGGGAGAAGATCGAGCACGTCAACCTGCAAGTGGCTCGCGACAAGTCGTCCACATGCCGTCACGCCCGCGCGCTGCAGCTAGCCTACGACGAGCTGGCTTTTGAGTACGAGGCGGACAGCATCGACGACTTGCTCGACCTCTTCCCCGATTTGGCCGGCACGGAGAAAGACCAGGAGGCGGAAGAGGAGAAGGACACGGCTGTCCACCTGGCGTTCCAATCGGGCAAGAAGGAGGACGTGCCCATCTTTGCCATCATGTACGAGAGCGTCTGGAGCCCCGCCATCGTCCGACGCCGGAGCAACAAGCAAAAACTTGCCACGTGCTTTCTGTTGTCATGCTCGAGCCGCCCATGGGGCTGCCTACATGCGCAAGCTGTCAACGAGTTCAACCGGTTGGAGGCGGCGGCAGCATCAGGCGCGGCGGCACAGTTCAACGAGGCGCTGCAGTTTGGACCAGCTGGCGACCTCAACGAAGACGGGGAGGAGCAACCGACTGATCCTGCCCCGCCAACGTTGGATGCCGCTGCCGTTTCTTTGCCTAGTCGGCTGCGACGCGCGCACAACATGTTCCCGTGCACAAACGAGGTGAAGCAGTGCGACAGATACGCGGCGGTGGTCGACGCGTGCAGGACGGCGGGAGAGGCCAAGGTCCTTGACTTCACGCACGCCGAGTCCAAGTGCCTCTACTGTGACACCGTACGAAGCGTTGACACCCAGGTGACGCCAGAGGAGGTCGTGCTGTACTGCATCCGTGGACGGTTGACCATCTACATTGGCTCGTGGCTGTGCGGCTCATGTCGGCGCGTGGTGGAGTACGACGGGTCGGCCAATGGGCTGTTTGTCACGAAGCGTGGCGGCGTCTACGCGCGCACCTTCCTTGATGCGGTGCTGGAGCTATTCGTGATTGCGCGCAGCACAATGGCGGCGGCAAGCGAGTTTTTGACAAGCTTATTGCGCAACACGGCGGCCTTCTCGGAGGACGAGCCCGGCCAAGCGCGGCAGCTACTCTCGGACGCGTGCGCAGAGTTCTCAAGCACACTCGTCATCCCCGAGACCACCTTTCGATGCCACCATTGCGGCGCGGAGGAGCACACGAGCGGCCGCTTCCGCTGTGTGATTTGCGACGGCCAGGTGCTGTCTGTGCTGCAAGAGCACGTGGTGGAGATGCTACGACCTGGCATGAATGCCCCGCGGGTTGATTTCTCCCTCGTTTTTGCGTGCGCCATCCGCAGCGCTAAGGTGCGGCGGCTCGTACGGAACCGGGTGCGTGCCGCCATCGAGGACGACACGGCGCTGACGACTGCAGAGGCTACGGCGTGGCGCGTCTTTCAAGCGGCTCGGTTGGGCGCTCGCCTTACCGGCGGCCGCGACGTCATCGCCGCCCGCACTCGGACGGAAAAGGCGGCCGCGCAGCAGTGGTCGTCGGCCATTCTCTTCAACTCTTTTTGGGATGTGATCGCGAGCGTCGAGCGGCAGCCGGCAGCGGTGGCGGCGCCGGGCGCGGCAGCTTTTGCCCCGGTCGCGGCGCTTCGAGCTCCTGCGGTCGTCGGAGGTGCAGCAGACGACTTGGCCGCTGCGGCCAGCGACGGCAGTGAAGAAGATGACGTCGCCGAAGAGGCGGCCGAATCGGACGGGTCGACGGTCGATTTGGTGGCGGCTAGCGGCTCGCCCGACTGCAGCGCTGCCGCGGTAGGCCGCAGTGACGTGGACCTGGCGGGCCCAACAAGATGCCTGTCGCTAGACGAGCCGGCTGACACCGCCGACGGGCGGCCGCTGTTCGGCACCGAGCATGATGGGCCCGCCGATGCCGATGAGGCACAAGTGCCTGCCGCTGCAGATGAAGATGGCGTTGTCGAGATGGATGCCGATGTCGTGCCGCGCACGCCCGACGCGTGGAGGACGCCGCTCCTCTACATTGCGCACGAGATGGCCCCAGGCGCGAACAAGTTAACAGTGTGCGACCCGATGGATCCGCTCTCGCCGCTGACTCCCCACGCGGTGTCGGTCACGTCGCAGATCAGACCCTACCACGGACGCGCCCGGTCGGCGTCGGCTGAGCAAGAGCCGCTTGTCGTCATTGACAACATCCCGCTGCGGCTGTGGGATTTGCGGCGGGTGGCGCCCACCGTCATGCTACACGACGAGCCGATGAACGCCTACATCTGCTTGCTCCAGCGGCGCGAGAGGGTGTGGGCGGCGACAAAGCAGAGGTCCCTGCGCTTCCACTTCTTCAACACGTTCTTCTTCAACACTCTGACGTCCGGCGCAGAGGGAGCATACAACTACGACGCGGTCACCCGCTGGTCACGGCAGTTGGACTTAAAGGACTACGAGGCGGTGTTTATTCCCATAAACTTGACGGACATCCACTGGCTGCTGGCTGTCGTGTGCCCGCAGCGCTGCGTCGTGCACACGTACGACTCGTCGGGTTGTGCCAGTGACTGGGTGGTGCAATGCCTTGTGCAGTGGGGCAAGGACGAGCTCCGCGCACACGGCCACCGCAACGGCAAGTGGAGGAGTCTCAAGGTGCCGTGCAGGCAGCAAGAAAATGGCAAGGACTGCGGCGTATTCGTGCTGAAGAGGATGGACTATATCTCCCGTGGCCTTCCGCCCGAGCGCATGACCGGCAGCATGAATTACTACCGGCGGCGGACGGCGGCTGAGCTCTTGGCCATGACGCTGTTGTGAGGGGCTATGTTTATGTATGCTTACTTGCGTTGCTGTTTTTCTCGTCTTTTTCGTTTGTATCATGTCTTCTGGCCGTTAACGTGCCAAGGTAGAGTGCGCGCCCCCCGTGCGTATACCGCCGATCGCCTTGGCCATAAGTGATTCATGCGTCTGTTCATTCTTAGGAAGCGTCCTTCTGTCCGATGCGTGCCCCATGCAGTGCCGTGCTGTTCTTGAATATTGACGGTCAGGCACGTGTAACCTGGAGCGAGTGTGTGACTTTCTGTGCGACGGAGCATCCAGCAGCCGGCGTAAAGCCTTGACTGATGTACCCATTGGTCTTGTTTCCCACTCTGCCAGTTCCATCGCTTCTTGTCCCACTGCCAAAACATATGGTTCCGGCAGCTGTCGTCCGACCAATGCTGCCTCCATCACCGTTCACTTCATCATAAACAGGGCGCCTCCCTCAGGCTCGTACGAAGATTGCTACGCTTGTGTCAAGATGGCTTCTAGTTGGTGTCTGGCTAGTAGAGTCTTCGTGAATGCATTGCACCCTCAATCTTTCCAGTGCGCCGGCTTTGTCCATTTCAGGTACAACAATTCCCCCGAGTCGTGCTTGATAATCGCATTGAGAGCGATCATGTATCCGCAGGCCCCCATCCGTCGGCCTCGTCCAGGCACGGTGGGAAGCGATCGCGGCGTGCCAGCTCCGGTGGCTGATGCGCCGTTGGAGCACGCATTTTATCCGGAAGATATCGACCCGCCCACGCTGCATGGCTGTGACACGCCCGCGCGGTGAAGGCGGCCCGCTGTGTGGCGCACTCGGGTCGGCCGCCGGCGTTGTCGCGAGCCTGTTGGCCACCACCAGTCACCCGCACCGCCCTCTCATCTGCCCCTCGCCCCCAGACCGACCGCCGGTGCCACTCTCGGCCTTCCCGCTGGGCGGCCCAACGGCGACCCTCGAGTCGCCCACGATGTACGGCCGTGACACGCGTGTGCGCCTGCGGCCACCCTCTGATCGGCCCCTTACTGCGACCACTCAGGGACATCTGGCGCCGCGGACCAGAGACCGCTGTTCCCCATTTTCCTGGGTCACCTGCGGATGCTTCGAACGGCTCCGCCGATCCCGCGGCAGCCCCCTGGCCCCGCCCCGCTGCAACCCGCCGGCCCCATATCCACTGCTTCGCGCCCCCGCGATGGGTGGCCGCACGCTATCGTTTGCGTGGCCGCCATGTCTGCTCCTCTCTTCCACCCAGGTGGCGGCGCATCGGCAGTCATCGCGTCGGGGCAATGGGCGTACGGCTTCCTGCGGTCTCGGTGGGCCGTCCCCCTCCTGATGTGCAAGGGTGTTTGCCAGAGCTGCTGGCCCCTCCGTCGCCGCGAGGCTCGGTCCGACGCCAGCCTTCTTTCCGTCCTCCCCGGCCGTCTCTTTTCCGACCCGTCTCATTCGACCGACATCCAGACCTCGCTACATCCCCCACCTGCAGTCCCATCCCCGTTGGCACGACCCCCAATGGCGGCCGCCGCTCGCCAATCGGGTACCCCCCCAGGCGTTGGAGCCAGTTCTCCCTCGTTTGCCGTCCGCGCCGCGCCTCTGCCACCTCTTCCTGTCGCCGACGATGTTGGAGCCGCCCCTCTCCCTGGCCCTCGTGGTCTTCCGGTGGGCGCTCCTGCGCTCCCCCCTCGCCGGGTCTCCGCCGGTGCTGGCGGCGCGGCTCGGCCTCCACCATCCTCGCCAGTCAGCGATGAGGACAGCTCCTCCTCGTCAGACTCAGACGAGGGCGGCGACGCCGCGCCCGCTGGCGCGCCGGGTCGCACCACGCTCGTGTGCGTGGCCCTCGTCAACGCGTTCCCGCCGACCGCCAACGAGCGCGTTGAAAAGGACCGCTGGCGCAAGGTTCGTCTGTTCGTTTCGGCGATGCTGGCAGAGCCGGCCTTCAACGTCTTTGCGGGGTGCAACATGGTGGGCGTCAAGGAGTTGGCAATCAAGATCATGGACGGCGAGGAGAGCGCGCAGTGGATGGGGCTCCTCGACTGGATCCAGCCGGTCGTGTTCGTCTGGGAGTTTTTGCTTCTCGTGAGGCAGGCCATGGACCAGTCGCTGGACCTGTCGCGGGCGGTTGGCGAGCTCCTGCTGTTCTCCGTCGGCACAGTGGCGGAGGCCGTGTCCAAGTGGGAGGCGACTGCCGGGGAGGACGCCAAGAAGTTCCGGGACTGTTCGACGGACGCCACGCCGGACAAGTACCAAGAGTGGCTGCGCGAGCAGGGCTTGTCGCCGCCCCAGACCGACCTCTCGGTGGGGCACGAGTCTTTTGACCGCGTCGCGGTGCAAGCAGACTAGGAGCGCACAGGTCAAGTTTGGCCCGGGCGGGCGGCTTTGCGAGCGTGTATGGAGGACAAGACCAGCGAGCGGGACCGCAAGAAGGCGGCCATCAAGCGTGGCAACAAGAAGGACAAGAAAAAGAAGCCGAAGCCGTCGTGGGAGAAGGACGACTGCCGTCACTACTACCCCCCGGACGTGATGCGAGCGCCCGGCGTGATGACCTACATGTGTGCTTGCGGCTACATCCTGGGCTTTGAGATGCTGAGGGAGATTGAGAGCCCTGCGCACGTCGTGGCTTCCTTGGCGCAGCGCTTCAAGACCTTCCCTAAGGTCATCTACTTCGACACCGCCTGTCAGGCGCAGCGGAACGCGCTCCGCCGCGTGCCGTGGTTGTTGCACGAGGCCGTGACGGCCTGGTTCATCGACCGCTTCCACCGGTGCAACCACAAGTGCTCGCCGATATTTGACGCGGACCAGTACCCGGAGATGACGCGAGGCCACGACACGTCCGGCGCGGAGCGGCAACACTCGAAAAAGAAGAAGTCCAAGAACTCCCTGTCCTACATGTCGCAGACGCGCTTTATCGTGCGCTCGAGGTACATTGCGGCGCACAACAACGTGCGCGTGTCGCAGAGGCGGGACGCCGCGCTGCGGGCTGGCTGCCGGCCGCGCGTCGGGGTGAAGAAGCAGCCGAAGGAGATCCAGCACTACCCTGTCGAGACATACTTCCACAAGGTGATGCTCTCCCACTGCGAGGTGCCTGGTTGCACATGCCAAGAGTTGCTTCCGGTTGGGCCCGCGCCGGGGCTCATGCAAAAGGTCTGATTGTATATCGTATGGGAGTGCGGTGTTTGGAGTGGTGCGAGTGCGTGACAGAGGTTAAGACGGAGAACTAGCACACGGTTTGTGATATGCGTTTCAACCCTCACATGTCTTGCCTCACATCACGCGGCATGCTCAACCCCACCCGGCCCGCCCAGCGGGTCGCTGCAGCCGCCCTTGCTCGCCGCCGTTCCGGCGCCGACGCGAGGGGGCACCCCCCCGATGCCTCAGACGGGGGGACGTGTTGAGGCGGCGACCCCCGCCGCCGCCGCGCCGCCGGTGCAGCCTGGCATCTTGCCGCCGGCCACCGCCGCCGTCGCGCCGCCGTCGCCCGACGGCGCCCGGGCTTGACCGGCCCGCCAGCCGCAACGCTGCCGCCCCGCCTGGCGTAGAGTCTGTCTTCCACTGCAGCATCTAACTGCCTCGCGTGTCTGAGCAAATGGGCTGCACGAAGACCTCTGGAGCGACGGGTGTCCACTCACTTCGGCGGACGAGGCTGGAGGATACGATAGTAAACGGTAGGAAGCCCGCACTACGTGCGGCAAGAATGAAGAAAAAAGAAAGACAAGTTCCCTCTGGAATGCCACGCAACGGCAGTGCACTGCAACTATCCTTCCCGACAATCTAGTGGAGCATTCCGTCACGCGGCGCAGCACGCTAGTCGGTGGCAGCGTCCTTTATCGTGATCACCCGCTTGCGGGCACCGCCCTCACTCTTCAAAGAGGACATCCACCAAACAAGAGCTATACGACTGGCCGGAAACGTTGCCGCCCTGATGTACGTGTCTCTCTCCGCCGTGGTCGTTGACACTGCCTCGCGGTAACACCACCAGCGCCGCCATCCTCTTGGCCAGACTAGCAAGCTGAATACTGCACCCACCCAGCACCCACTATGCACAACCACCGCCCTTCTCGAGCTGCCTCGCTGACGCTCGGAACAGTCTACCCAGCGCCCCGCCGACGCCCTGGACCGCTAGTGAGCCCCAGAGACAGGCGCGGTGGTGGCCGCCCGAACAGCTCCCCGTCGACCCCATCGACCACGGCGCAATCCGTTCGACAGTCGTGCGGCTCGCCCCTCCGCCCAATCAAGACAAGGGAATAAAGGCCGCAGGCCTGAGCTCCCCACCCCACCTCCCAGCCAAGAATGCGGTGGCAATGGCTGCGTATTCAAAAACCTTCAGGGATGATGCCGTCGCATGAAGACGCAAAGCGGCCTCCAAATGAGGCAAGTGCTGCAGCCGGCGCGGCAAGTCGATCGCGGTGACCGCACCGCATTGATGGGTGAGAGTGGTGGCAGGTAAGCACGTGAGCAACAAAGGCGTGGCCGCAGGCCGTGGAGGCTGCTGTTGGAGCGGCTGGTGGCCTGTGAGCCGCGCCTGTGAGTGAATTCGATAGGTTCGTTCCAATGTGGGCCCAGGAACTCAGCCAAACCACTAGCATATGTGAGGCAGTGGCCTCTAGGGGTCCAATAGACGCCCATATTGTCGAAAAGGGGACGTGGGACCACTGTATAAATATTGAAAATGGCTGGGCCTTCTCAAACTTTCGTGGTCCAATGACTGATCATTCGGAGGGGCCCAGTAGCTGTAACATGGCAGCTGGAAACTTGCGAGCAGACTTTGCTTCGACAAATTCGTATGTTACCTTTCGTCCAACAGTTGTGTGACACAAGGCAACTTCCTGTACGAGGGCCATTCTGGTGGGAATAGGCACACCCTCTCAGTCACGCCTTCTGGTCAGGGTCCAGCATGGTCCAACGTGTTCTTCTGAGCGGTGAGAGGTGGTTCATCAGCCTCTGGGAGGATGAAGTGCATCGGGTGCACGACCGGAAGTCACGGCGCCCGACACTGTTCTGCCGTTCTCCCTTTGTGTGCTGGAAGGGCTTGCAACTGAGCAACGCGTGAGTCGCTGCCCGTGGAGACGAGAACCGTTTCGCCCGTCGCGTGGCCGCCGCCCCTCGTCAGTTCTGAATGGAGTTGATCCGGGCGTGCACGCAGGTCCTTAGAAAGTTTGTGGTCGGCATGCGCTGAAAATCTGGGCGCTCGCGCAATCCATTTGTTTGCCATTGTTGAACTCTGGGCCGTCCCGACATTCCGCCGTGTTCGCCAAGATTGTTTACTGTAAGGCATTCATTTCGACGGCCTCGCGCTGCGCCGCTCGCGGATCTTGATGTATTTGATCCGGGCGCTCAAGCAGGTCCTTAGAATGTTTGTCGTCGGAATGCGCTGAAAATCTGGGCCGTCGCGCAATCAATTTGTTTGCTCATGTAGCCCCTGTGCGAAACCCGATCGCGGCCATCCCACTGGGATGTACTTGACCCGGGCGTGCAGGCGGGTCCTTAGAATGTTTGTTGTCGGAATTCGCTGAAAATCCGGGCGTTCGCGCAATCCATTTGTTTGCCATTGTAGCCCGTGTGCGATACCCGATCGCGGCCATCCCATTGGTGGGCTGCACAGATATGCAGACATACATATGGTGCGTGTCCCAAAAATGAGACATGCACGTTTTCTGAAGGACTGACACATCACTGCACGGGGGCAGGCGGCGTGGGGTACAAGAAAATTCTCGACTGGCCTCCATGGAAAGAGCCTCTCCCGACGCGTTCTTGGCTGACAACTCCTTAATACCCGCCTGTGGGCCCTGTTCTGAGGTCCTCTCAGATAGCCCCGATCTTGGAGCCAGTCTTTTTCAGGTTCTTGGGGTTAAAGGTTTGTAACGCCAAAGCTCATGTGCTAACTGGAGCTTCGATGAGGGGTGTCCCAAATCGTGTTTTCTTCACAGGGGGCTACATGGGGGTCTTTTTCACGTTTTTATTGG
>Ga0114957_1005384_pt1 | contig 10663 bp, 12 predicted proteins | sample BantaG_FD_87175 | JGI IMG/M metagenome (GOLD analysis project Ga0114957, IMG submission 87175) | Marine algal microbial communities from Bantry Bay, Ireland - BantryBay_4 metaG | ecosystem: Host-associated > Algae > Red algae > Unclassified | place: Bantry Bay, Ireland | collected 2014-11-21 | reverse complement strand
TTATTATTTAATAAATTTAGGATTGCTTCTATAGTAATCGCTGTTTTACCTATTCTAATGGTTTTATCATCTTATTTATTAATTCCTGGAAATTTTAATTTAAAAATTATTGCTTTTAATACGGCTATATTTTTTTTGCTGTGTAGTGGAATTTATCATGATATAAGAATGAAAAACATAAAAAAAGAACTGGACAGCTTTCTTGTCGAAAATCATCTCCTAGATAACTGATTTTTATAGATTTAAAATTATATCCTTCTTTTTATCCCTACAGATCCAAGTAATCGCATTAGATTTTGTTGTGAATCAGCTTTAGACTTTGATTAGCAATTGTTAGATTCTCATTAACAATGACAGGCGCTTCTTCCCTTTAGGTTTGTGATGAATAATGTTTCAACAATAAATCGAAAATGAAAACGAATCTAAAAACAGTTATAGCTAAGCTCATCATTATTTTATGTTTTACCTTCCAAGTAAACGCCCAAACTTCTTATGTCGATAAAAAAGGGAATGTTCATCTGTGGGGAGAGACAAATATCGAAAGCTTAAAGGAAGGAGATTATAAAGAATGGTATACTAAAAACTACGAGGAACATTATTCTGCACTTACCACTAAGGATAACTCTTTATTCAAAGATGTAACCGTTCGAGTATTTATAGGTACCTGGTGTGGGGATACAAAATATCTTCTACCTCGTTTCATAAAAACATGGGAGAAGATGGGCCTATCAGAAAATCAAATAGAAATTATCGCTTTACATAACGAGGACGAATTTTACAAACTTGGTCCTAATAAAGAAACAGAAGGTCTCAATATCCATCGAATTCCTACATTTATTTTTGAGAAACAAGGAAAGTAAGTCGGAAGAATGGTTGAACGAACTGTTTTTGATTTGGACACGGATATGTTAAGTATCGTAAAAAGGGAGCCTTACAAACCGAGGTATGCTGCGGTTACTATTTTAAATGAACATTTAAAAACATTAAATCTCGATTCCCTAAATACATATAATGCATTAAAATCAGGTCATAATAAAGTCTATCGAGATGTCAGTACTTCGTCTGAATTAAATACTTATGGTTATGTGTTAATGAGTCATAAAAGAATGGCGGAGGCAGAGTATATTTTTAAAATTAATCGATACTTGTTCCCCTTTAATCCCAATGCAAGAGATAGTTACGGAGAAGCACTTTTGAAAAATGGAAAATTAGAAGAGTCTAAAAAAGAATATATGGAAGGACTACGTATTAATCCGTATAATAAAAATGCCATTAAAGAACTCGCTACAATAAACGAAACATTGAAAAATAAGAAAGAGGAAAAATCTTATTGACTGGAAATGGTAGATTAAGAAACTTAATGTTTCTTTAGGCTTCTTCATCTAACCAAACAGATAATTCGTTTCCACTCGGATCTAAAAATTGAAAACGCTGACCACCGGGAAAAGAAAAAACATCTTTTGTAATTATGCCTCCAGATTGTATGACTTTATTTTTGATCATTTCTAAATCCGTATGATATAAAACCACAAGAACGCCATTTACAATTTTCTCTTCTGTCTTTTCAAATCCTCCTGCCAGCCCACTGTTGGAAAACGACACATAATTAGGTCCGTAATCAGTAAAATTCCATCCAAAAGTAGTAGAGTAGAATTCTTTTATTTTTTCAAGATCAGTAGCCTTAAATTCTATGTAGTTGATGTGATTGTTTTGTGATGTCATTTGTAGTAAAATTAAAAAAGTTATTGGAGCATTAATTTATAATAAAAAGAAACATTATCGAGATCATTTTAATGATAGAATTCTTTTTCATCAACTTTTAGTGTTGTCAATTCTACTGTATGCCCATCAGGGTCTTTTGTGTAAATTGAATCAAAATAATGGTGATCTTGAATTTCAAAATCTAATCCCATCTCTTCATATTGTAAAATAGCTTTAGCAAAGTTTTCCCTATTTACATTGAATGCAAAATGGTCGATGTTTACATTTCTTGAATTTAGGTTTATAGACTCATCTTTCAGGTTAGCGGGAAATAATGCGACTCCCGTTTTATTTGATAACATGAATATAGGATATGCGCCCCATTCTTTTACTTGATGTTTTTTCAGACCTAAAACTTTTCCATACCACTTTACTGACCTTTCTAAATCCTTCACTCTAATAGCTACATGGTCTAGACAGTTTAGTAATAATGATTTTTCCATTGCTGGTTATTCTATTAATTCTCTAATGATACCATAACTTCATTATAAATTTATTTCCTACCTTCTTCTACCTCCACCGCCATAGGTCATAGCCTCTCCTTTACCAAAACCATAACTAAATCCGAGCGATATAAAACGACCTAATTGTCTCCGGCTAAAAGCATAAAAAGTATCACCTTGTGAAATACTTTCTCTTATTCGAGAGGCAAAAACATCTCGCACACTAAGATTAAAAACAGCTTTTCCTTTCATAATTTTATATCTAACACCTAAGTCTGCAAACAGATTATCAGCACGGCTTCCTTGTACTGTTTGCTGGGCAGACTGATATCTACCAGTTACTTCAAAATCAATGGTTTTAGAAACCTTTAGTTTTGAAGTTAATTTTGAAGACCATTGATCATTGCTAAAATCAAATAATTGATCATTGAACTGACCCTTACGATTAAAGTAATTATAGTTAGCATCACCATTGAGCGTTAATTTTTTTAATGGGGTGTATTTAAAATTTAGTTCGAGCCCTGTTGTATTATTTGTTCCTATATTTTCAGGAGTAAAAATATTTACGTTATCCGTAAAGGTAGAAACACGTTCTATTTTATCCGTTGTATATCGATGATATACATTAACATTAAAAGATACATCTTCATAAATGAAAATACTTCCTATCTCATAAGAGTCTGTATACTCTGGCAATAGTTCAGGATTACCAGTTCTGATCGTAAATGTGTTTCTAATATTAAAAAATGGATTTAGATCCCACAATCTAGGTCTATAAATTCTACGACTATATCCCATTTGAAATGAAACTCTTTCTGTGAGTTTATAGGATGTATGTAAGGAAGGAAATAAGTCTGTAAATTTTTGATTGTTGTTTTTGTTGGTATTGGTTAGTAATGTATTGAGATTTGTACTTTCTATTCTTAGTCCTAACTTCAGGCCCCAGAAATCTGTTTCGTAAGAACCTGTTCCATAGACGCCGAGTACTTTTTGATCATATTCAAATAAGTTAGTCAGTCCTGGATCTATTACAAATTCTCCATTTATTTCATCTCTTACTTCATAATCATTACTCACGTTATTATCAATATACTGAGCTCCTGTTTCAATAGTCCAGACTTCATTAAACGGTTTAGTATAGTCTAAGTTAAAGGTGTATTTACCTTCTTTAAAGGCGGTAGCTGTTGTTTGATTAACTAGGTTGTCGGTACCAGAGACAACCGTTTCGTTAAATACAGAAGACTGACCTTTCCCAAAATAATTTCCTATCGCACTGAATAGTAATTGATGATCTTTATCATCTGTAAAATCTTTTTTATACTGAAGTTCATATTGTAATTTAGGGTTGGTGGCTTCTGTGACTTCGCTCCGTTTCCATTCCTGAGTAATTGTCTCACTAGCATCGGATAAGCTAAATAGTGTTGCAGATGGTTGATCTTCTATTTCATAAGCAAAGCTTCCAGAAAGTGTAATTATGTTTTGCGGATTGATGTAATAGTCCGTTCCTAAAATGATATTGTAAAATTTTTCGTTTCTTTCTTCTTGTCCCTCACTGGCAACGGTATTGTTTGTTGTCAGGTCTCTATTCAGATTATTTATATCAGAAATCCTTTCTTTATAACCTATTCCTAATTGCGTAAATAGATTAAAGTTTTCCGTTCGTTTATTTAGACTTAATCCTATACTGTGATTATGAGGTACTCCTGTATTTAGTGTGATAGATCCATTGATACCCGTTTTCTCATTTTTCTTAAGGACGATATTTATAATTCCTGATGTACCTTCTGCATCGTATTTAGCCGATGGATTAGTAATCACCTCTACCTTCTCGATCATGTCGGCGGTAATGGTTCCTAAGGCATTGCTTTCATCATTTGCAAGTACGGAAGGTTTTCCATTGATAAGAATTTGGACTCCACTACTACCTCTTAAGGATACGGCACCCTCTATATCCACATTGACGGAAGGGACGCTATTCAAAACTTCTAGAGCACTTGCACCTGTAGTACTTAAATCAGTTCCTACATTAAAAACTCGCTTATCTAATTTAAATTCCGTCGTAGATTTTTCTGCTGTTACGACTACTTCATCGAGCATTTGAGAATCTTCTCCTATTTTTATCATACCCAAGTCTACCTCTTTTCCTATAAATGATAATTCGTCGATTCGTTTGGTTTCGTAGCCTATAAAACTGACTTCAAGGTAGATGTTTTTAGATTTGCTACTTAGTCTAAAACCTCCACCTTCCTCGGTAATACCTCCAGCGATTATTTTACCAGTTTCTTTTTCTAGGAGAGTTACGGTTGCGTATTCTATAGATTGCATAGAAGCAGCTTCGATCACTTTACCTTTTACGATAAATTGGTCTCTAGAACCCCCTTTGCCTTTTTGAGCTAATAGAGTTTGCGTAACTAGTAATAAAACTATTAAAGAGAAATACTTCATAGATATGAATAAGCTGCAAATATAATCTTATTGTAAGTTTATTGCATATAACATCAACTCCACCGGATCATCAGGTAGACGAATATATTTTTCAAAACGTAGTCCGAGCTTTTCGAGTAATTTTCTAGATGGTTGATTGATTTCTATGGTGATTCCTTCAATACGACTAATATTTGTGGACTTGATTACATGATCCATAACGGCTTTGGTGGCTTCAAAGGCAAATCCATTCCCTTCAAATTTCTCTAGTAGGGCAAATCCAATATCGGCATGTTCTAAACCTTCCCTTTTATATAATCCCGTAACACCTACTTTTTCTTTTGACTCATTGTTCATGATTATCCATTGGCCGATCCCTTTCTCAGTATCAAAGACATCAATGGCTTTTTGTACGTATTTTTTAGCCGCTTCTAGATCATGAACCTTGCGATCACCTATCATTTTTATCCATTTAGGAGCATTGACCATTTCCATTGCGAATGGCGCATCTTCTATTTGAGTAGGTCGTAAAGTGAGTCTTTTAGTTTTAATAAACATTTAAAAGGAGATTCCTATTTTGGCATTGTAAGAACGATATAAAAATAATTCTCCAAATCTTATAATCCGCATTACATCATAGCTTACGCCAAAATGAAATTTTAGATTTTCATCAATTTGCGTTTCGTTTTGTATTCCTGCAAAAAATAGAATACCACCATCAGTAAAATCTCTATCGAGTTGATAATTATAACCAATACCTATATCGATAAGAAGCGGCTCGTATTTAGGGATTAGTCTCGACTTTGTATTTATAAAAGCGCCGACAATTTTATCATCGCTTAACTGATTAAGCCTAAAAGTGGAACCTACTCCATAGAACAGTAAGGGCGTTCTATAACGACCATAGGTGAGTTGCATATTGTAATAATCAGACGCAAAATCACCGATTCCACTTTGGTATCCCATGTCTAGAAAAAACTGATCACTATGTCCTGGACGTTCTTGTGCAGTGGTAGAAAAGGAAAAGAAAATGATCGTCCAAATAATAATTATTGTGAGTAAAAACTTCTTCATCTCTATTTATTAATCATTCCTGTTTTGTGTAAAATGGTTAACTGAGGGCCATAGCAAGCTGCAATGTTCTCTGGAGTAAAGGTCTCTAACGTATCACCGTACGCGATGAGACGTTGATTCAATAATATTACTTTATTAAAATACTTGTTAACGGTAGATAAATCATGATGCACTACCAAAAGTGTTTTTCCTATAGCTGCTAGTTTTTTTAGAATAAATATTATTTTTTCCTCGGTGAGCATATCTACACCTACAAAAGGTTCATCGAGAAAAAATATTTCTGCTTTTTGAGCTAATGCTCTAGCAATAAAAACTCGCTGTTGCTGACCTCCTGATAGTTGTCCTATTTGTCGGTCAGCAAGGTCCTCAATTTCTAAATCTCTCAATGCATCTATAGCGATCGTTTTATCTTCTTTGCTTATTCTTTCAAAGATTTTTTTATGCGGATACCGACCCATTATTACAATATCCATTACGGTAGCTGGAAAAGTCCAGTCTACATCGTCCTTTTGTGGTACGTAAGCGACTCTCTTTCTTACTTCATTTATATCGTTTCCTAAGACTTCTATTTTTCCAGCATTAGGTTCGATCAGAGCAAGTATCGATTTAAAGAGGGTAGACTTACCTGCTCCATTAGGACCTATGACGCCATAAATATTCCCCCCTTCTAAATTTAGATGAATATTACTAAGGACTCTTTTTCGTCCATAGGAAACCGATAAACCTTTAACCTTTATTGTAGACATTCTATTTATTAAGTCTTGTGATTACATAGACCATTCCTCCTACTAGTAAAAGGCCAGCTAATAGATAAAGTAGGAGATTGTTTGATCCATTATTTTCATGATGATTGTGATCCTTTGTTATGGCAATTTCATTATTACCACTCAGCGCTTGTACAATAACATCTGTGTTTTGCTTCAGCATTTTAATATAAGTATCCGCTCCTGATTCTTTATTACCTATGGAGTCCGCAAATAATTCTCCACCTATTTTGATATCATTGTCTTGAGCGATTTGATTGATCAATTTAGGATTGATGGTACTTTCCACAAATATGGCAGGTATCTTTCTTTCCCTAATTGTTTTATTGACACGAATCATATCGGAAGTTTGTGCTTCCGCCTCGGTAGAAATACCCATGAGGGCTTCTACTTGTATACTATAACGTTGTCCATAATAAGCAAAGGCATCATGAGAGGTAATCAATACTCTTTTCTCCATTGGGATTTCGCGTATTTTATCCTCTATATATTCATCTAGTTCTATTATTTCTTTACGATAACTATTATAGTTACGTGTATACCCTTCTTTATTCGCAGGATCTAATTCTATTAGAGCATCTAAAATATTTTTTATATAAACGAGACCCTTGGTAGCGTCCATCCAGCAATGAGGATCACTTGAGTTTTTATAAACCTGACTGGTACGCGGAGTTATACCTTCCGTAATCGTAACGACTTTTGCATTGGTCCCGGAGTTATCGATTAATTCCGTTATCCATCCTTCAAAGGTTAATCCATTAATCATTATAAGATCAGCATCTGCAACTAGCTTAGCATCTCTGGGAGTCGGAGTATGGAGATGAGGATCTCCACCGATAGGTACGATATTTTCAATCGTTTGGATATCACCAGCTACATTTTGAGCCATATCCTGCATAATAGAAGCAGAGGTTACGATTCTAAATGTTTTCTGTGCTTGCAATTGGCAAACCATAGCAAATGATAAAATAAGAAATATAGCTGATTTTAGATTCATCTTACGAGTATAGTTTGAGCTACTTTGTTGGAAATAATGGTTTCGTTAAGATCATCAATTTTTATTTTCAATGATTTGTCAAAAGAGATTTCTTCTATAATTTCTATAGAAGTACCTAAGGCTATTTTTAGCGAATTGAGATACTCAAGAAATGGAAAATCATGTTCTTTAACTCCGATTACATTTACCTTTCTATTGGGAGAAATATCAGCAAGCTGATTCTGTACACGGATAGTAAATTTACCTTCTGCATTAGGTATCGGATCGCCATGTGGATCAAAACGAGGATGACCCAGATAAGCATCTAGTCGAGTAATCAAATTATCGGAATCGATATGCTCCATTTGTTCAGCAATATCGTGCACTTGCTCCCATCTAAAATTTAATTTATCCACTAGGAATACTTCCCATAATCGATGTTTACGGATCAGATTGGTGGCATGTTTATTACCCGATGCGGTAAGGGTAACACCTTTATACTTTTCATAATTGACTAATTTCTTTTCAGATAGTCGTTTGATCATATCTGTTACGGAGGCGGCAGTAGTTTTCATTTGTCTAGAAATAGCATTAGTGCCTACAGGCTTCTTTTCTTTTTCACCTATTTTATAAATGGCTTTTAAATAATTTTCCTCAGTTTGTGTGATCATTATGATTTAATTATTGTTCTAAAGATAATATTTTTAGAGTAATCTAAATAATAACTTAATAAATGCCTAAATATGACCTATACAGATCTTAAGTCTTTAATAGAATCTCGACGCTCGGTGTTTCCATCTATGTATAATTATGAGCCACTTTCCAAAGAAGAGATTATGAAAGTGCTCGATGTCTCTATTTGGGCTCCGACCCATAAAAAGACGGAACCATGGAAATTTATTGTTTTTAGAGATAATGGTTTACAGGAGTTATCTGAGGAACTATTACGGATATATAAGAATCATACCCCTTCAGAAAAAATCTCTGAAAAGAAATTAAATAAACTGAGTTCTAATCCTCAGAAAGCTTCAGCGATCGTAGCTATTTGCGTAAAAACGCATCCAGACTTATTACCAGAATGGGAAGAAATAGCAGCGACTGCTATGGCAGTGCAGAACATGTGGTTAGCAGCAACTTCTTTAAATATTGCTAGTTACTGGAGCTCACCTAGAAATATTATGTACTTAAACGAATTCTTATCTCTCAACGAGAATGAAAAATGTATCGGTTTATTCTACATGGCTAAAACAGACAAGGATCAACAATTCCCATTAAGAGAGAGGCAACCGATAAGCACTAAAATGCACTGGGTAGAATAAATTTTGCTTTTATAAATACTAGGCTATTGTACTATGATCTTCTTAGTAACCACCTGTTGATTATCAATAAGTATTTCTACAAAATAAGTGCCCGCTTGCAAAGTAGAAACATCAAAAGAAAAGCGACTTAATCCTTTTTTATGCGGCGATGTATCGATCAATTTATCGATTTGCTTTCCTTCCATGTTTAATAAAATTGCAGAAACATTTTTAGCATTTTGCGGAATTGTAAATTCTACAGAAACTCGATCAGCAACTGGATTAGGAAAAACGTTAGATATTATTTTTTCATCCTTCTCATCAGTGGATGAAAAAGGTTGAGGTTTAGATAAATGAGCAATCCATGGATGATTGTTTCCATTCGGTAAGGTGGAAAATCCTGAGACCCACATCTCATCTGGATTAGCAAAATCCCTCTGTGTTCCCATATAATCACCCCATCTTTCTAGAGTGCCACTATTATTCATGGTACATGGTGCAGCGCCGTCTACTATCGTAATAATATCGGAGTATCCATCTTCGAGATTATAATACATGGCAGAGATACCTGCATATTTTGTAACCCCAGTATGATCAAAAGTGATAATGGCGTCTCGCTCACTCTCATTGTCACCCATCCATGTAATTCCGGGATAACCGATTTCATAATCTTCGCCGATAATATGCTCAAGGTGTATAGCTGGAGTACCTTCAAGATCCGTTAAAATTCCATGGAAAATACCACATTGATTATTGGTCAGATTTCTAGTGTTACCCACAAATTGTATTTCATCTTCTATAATAAATGCTTCTAACACGCGGGCATCATTTGTTTGTAATTCGTGCTCCTCTTGCATAGCATTAGGCGGAACTCCATAAGGGAAATCACTGACTACAAAGTCCACTATTAATTCAGCATCTGCATCATTAACGCCACCAGTAAGTTGTACTAATAAAAAGGTATCGTTTTCTATATCAAAATTTCTGTCTGATACAAAATAGGTTTTATCTGGTAATACATCAGAAGCATGGCCTACTGGACAAAGGTTTCTAATACTTGCGTTTCCAAAATTTACATCCGACCATAGCACTGTGTTGTCTAAATCTTCCCCTGCATATCCTTTAGATTTATCCATTTGCCAGATGAGGGTTTTTTCAAAACCTAATTGCCAAGATTCACCATCGCGTAATAAATTTATCGTAAGTACGATGTCCGTATCTGTAACCGTTACCATCGGATAGTCTGTCCAAGTATTATCATTATTAGGATTTCCAGGTAACACATATGCATGCCAGTCACCTTCAGGATCATTTGTATCAGAAAAAGTTACTACTATATTACTTTCATCGCTATCATATCCAGAAAGAAAAATGGCAACATAGCGATCCATCTGTGGATCATAAATTAAACGAGGATCAAAAAGTCCAGCGTTTACCCCTAAGCCCATTGCAAAATTGGCAAGAGAATAATTTTTCACAAATGCTCCTTCCTTCGTTTGAATTGAAATAAAAGAATTAACCGCACTGACCACATTATCTCCACTCATAGCAAGATGATTATCTAGTGGTCTTCCTGGCTGGATTCCTCCTACTCTAAAACTTGTGTCTATCTCTGGAGGATCTGCGTCTCCTCTTGTTTGAACAAAGGGTTCGTTATTTCTAGGATGCGTCGTTTTTAGATTTTCCTTTAATTCGGCTAGATATCTCTTATATGTATTTCCAGAAACTTTAGGTGCTTCTAGATATTCAATTGTAGGTAAGTAGTCATCATCTAATTGACTTATGTCAATAGTTTTAAGTTTTTTAATAACTGGATAGTGGATTTTATCATAGGATACTTCCTGAGCAGATAAAAAACAACTTACTAAAAGAGAAAAGGATAAAACAAATAAGGATTTTTTCATAATCGGACATTACTGATTT
>Ga0114957_1005383_pt1 | contig 10666 bp, 6 predicted proteins | sample BantaG_FD_87175 | JGI IMG/M metagenome (GOLD analysis project Ga0114957, IMG submission 87175) | Marine algal microbial communities from Bantry Bay, Ireland - BantryBay_4 metaG | ecosystem: Host-associated > Algae > Red algae > Unclassified | place: Bantry Bay, Ireland | collected 2014-11-21 | reverse complement strand
TGTAACATCAATTATTATCAATATTACTATTCTTTTTCTCTACAGTTTCAATGAACTTCTTTGCCGTCTACAAACAATATAATCCTCGCGTCTAGCTCTTTGAGAATCATTTGCCTGACTGGCATATATCTTTAAAATCTTTTTTCTTCCACATTTGAAATCAAAAAAATTAAAGTTGCAATCCTTTGCTTTTCCCCTTACTTCTTAAGGGGGCGCAAATGTATAAATTTTATTTTAAATAACCAAGATAAGAAACCGATATTTTTCTGGAAAAATCAGCCGTTTCGGAATGGTGTGAACTAAGAGGAGGGGAGATTAATATTGTGCGTTTCGCACGCCCTCGTTAGTTAAGCGGGTGCAAAGATAAGAGCGTTTTTTAAACATGCAAACTTTTTGAAAAAAAAAATTCGTTTTTTTTATTTTTTCTTTTCAGAATCTGAATTTTCTTTGGGTATCTCTTCCTTTTGAGTTATTGTGGCATCAACAGAATCTTCACTTTCTGTTGTCTTCTTTTTAGAAGAGTCATTAGTCGAGTCATTATTTTCTTCTGTGTAAACTAATAAAGATTTAATTCGACCTTTCTTAAATGAATCTACTTCTTTATTTACGGTTTGATTACTAACAGCAAATATCTCTGCTGCCGTAACTTTTTGTCCTCCATTCCCAAGCATTTGGATTAACTTAAGTTGCTTTCTAGCACGGATAGAGATATTTTTCCTTTTTAATAGACTTTTGATCTTTTTGTTCTCAACTGTGCAAAGCACAATATGTTCTTTTGGTTTTCTCATAGAGTTTAGCGTTTAATTCTGTTAATTTTTCAATAAAAATAATAAAAGTTTTTTTACTAAAAAATACATAACAATACTTTAACATATGGTGAAGAACAATATATTTTTGACACCTTGACTCTTACGGGTTTCTCATGCTACCTACAATTAGGTTTAGTTATCGTATCTACCTCTGAAATTAAGCCTCATTTTAATAGCATTACGTTTTAAAAAAATCTATTTTTGTACTTTATTTTCATCACCTAATATTTATAATATCACATGGATACTGTAATCACAAAAAAGAAATATAATTTCTTTGCAGGGCCAGCTATACTCCCTGCTTCCGTTTTGAAACAAGCTACTGCTGCAACTGAAAATTTTGCTGGAATGGGATTATCTATTTTAGAAATTTCTCATAGAAGCAAACAATTTGTTGCAGTTATGGATGAATCTGTTAGCCTAGCTAAAGAGTTGTTAGGCATAGATGATAATTATGAAGTTTTATTTTTAACTGGAGGGGCTAGCTCTCAATTCTATATGGCTCCGATGAATCTATTACCTAGTACTGGAACAGCATGTTATGTTGATACTGGTACATGGTCAGCTAAAGCAATTAAAGAAGCTTCAATGTTTGGGAATGTAAAAGTATTGGCTTCAACTAAAGAAGGTAATTATACTTCTATTCCTAAAAATTATGAAATTCCTTCAGATGCAACATACTTGCACTTAACTAGTAACAATACTGTTTTTGGAACACAGCATCAATCATTTCCTGAAACCAATGTGCCTATCGTTTGTGATATGTCTTCAGATATTTTTAGCCGCCCAATTGATGTAAACAAATTCGGTTTGATTTACGCAGGTGCGCAAAAAAATATGGGACCTGCAGGTGTGACCTTAGTGATCGTAAGAAAAGATATGTTGAACAAAGTTGATCGTGCTATTCCTACTATGTTGGATTACAATACACACATTAAAAAAGGTTCTGCATTTAATACTCCTCCTTCATTTCCTATTTATGTTTCGATGTTAACTATGCGATGGGTAAAAGAGAATGGTGGAGTTGTGGCAATGGCAGCGAAGAATGAAGAAAAGGCTCAATTACTTTATAATGAAATTGATTCTAATCCATTTTTTAAAGGAACTACTTCTGTGGAAGATCGATCGAAAATGAATGTAACTTTCGCAATGAATGATCCTGAATTAGAAGAAGCATTTTTTGAAGCATGTACTGCTGCAGATTGTGTTGGTGTAAAAGGTCATAGATCGGTTGGTGGATTTAGAGCATCTATCTATAATGCTATGCCAAAAGAGAGTGTTCAAGTTTTAGTAGATGTAATGAAAGATTTTGCCAACAAAAATGGATAGTAATTTGTTACTGAATGGATGATAAAAGAGTTTATAAATATTCTCTTTTTTTAGAATGAATTTACTCAATGTCAAAAGTTCAAAAAACATATTTAACAGTTCAAGGGAAGCAGGTACCTGTGAAGGTTTATCATGAAAACCGTCGCAACGTACGTGCTTCTTTTGGCAAACAAGCAGTTATTTTAAGGATGCCGAATTTGTTGACTCCCGATCAACAAAAAGAACAGCTCGCCTGGTTTGCAAATTGGGTTAATGAACAATTTGCTAAACACAAAGATTTACATATTCGTTTTTTTGGAAAAGATTATCAAGATGGTGATACCTTGACTGTAGGTTCAAGGAAATACTTGTTGAAATTTGATTTCATTGATAAGAAAACCCATACCGCTAATTTAAAAAATGGTGTTCTCCATCTTAAATTAAGTCAACATGATTCAGAAGCTCATTTGCAAAAAGCTATTAAGCATTTATTGAGCCGTGTAGTAGCACAGGATTTTAAGCCTGAAATGACACGTCGTGTGAATGAGTTGAATAATCTATATTTTAAAAAGCAGGTAAAGAGTTTGAAATTTAAATACAATCAATCGAATTGGGGAAGTTGTTCCAATAAAGGAAATTTAAATTTATCTACTCGATTGTTATTTGCTCCTGATGATGTGGTGGATTATGTAATCATTCATGAATTGGCTCACTTGATTGAGTTGAATCACTCTGACCGTTTTTGGAAATTGGTAAGTGATGCCATGCCTGATTATAAGTTGAAAGAAAAGTGGTTGAAGGAGAATGGACACCTTTGTCATTTTTAGCTCGTAAAGGCGCAATTTTTTAAACTTGTTGAACTTCTTTTTAGGAAAAATCTATTTCTGTATTATCTCCAATATTTAAACTTTGGCTCCAACCTCTTATTGCTGCGTCGCTTCCAATGACACTATTTTGTAACACTATATTTCCAATAGATGCGTAGTTTCCAATTATAGAATCTTTGATGATAGAGTAATCAATAACTGTGTTATTTCCTATTGTTACATGAGGACCTATGATTGAGTTTTTTATTTCGCAATTTTCACCAATACTTACTGGATGGATAATTATTGTTCCTTCAAAATGTGGAATTGAAGAACCGTAACGTTGCTTTTTGAGTAGCATTGCATTGGTTTCTAAAAGAATCTCTTTTTTTCCACAATCGAACCAGTTATTCACAGGTAAAGTTGTGAACTCTGCACCTTGTTCAATCATTCGTTGAAGACCATCTGTCAATTGAAATTCGCCATAAGTACGAAGGTCATTTTCAATATTATAACCAATACTCTCTAATAATAAATTAACTTCATTAATTTTATATAATCCAACCATAGCTAAATTGGATTTAGGAATTTTTGGCTTTTCAATTACTTTACTTACTAAACCCAATTCACTTCTTTCTACTACTCCGAACAGTCTTGGATCATCTACTTTTTGCACACCAAAACAAGAAAGAGGACTATCAATCATCGCATTTAAATCAACATCAAAAATAGTATCTCCTAAAACAATAAAAATTCCATCTGCATCTCGGAGTACATCTCTTGCTGTCCAAATCGCATGACCTAATCCAAATCTTTCTTCTTGATTTACAAACTCGCTATTTAGATCTGGATAATTCTCTTCTACATAGTTTTTTATTTTTTCCCCTAGATAACCAATGATGAATACAAAATCTTTGACACCTGCTTCGACGAGTTGTTCTATGATAAATGAAATGATGGTCTTCCCTGCAACCGGTATCAATGGTTTAGGTTGTGTATATGTTAGCGGGCGAAGATTAGTGCCTGCTCCTGCGACGGGGATGACGGCTTTCATTTTTTATTAAAATAAATTATCAATTGAGTTTGAGTGAATTGGTTTTGGTGGTTTTGTAAAACCTTTTATTTCTAACGATAAATTTTGAGATAGGTTTAATTAAATAAAATTCAATTTGTTTTTTTCGAACGAACTCGAAATATAGGGATTATTTTTTGGAAAAAAGGAAGGAAAAATATGGAATATTTTTAAAATGAGGAAATGGGGGAAGTTTAAATGAACAGAATCTATTGTCTTGAGCATTGGAACATCATCAAATAATTAATAATAACGGACTACGCTAAAACGTATGAAGGTGAAAATGGAACGCCCTGGCTTGAAAGGATCCATAACAACGTTATTACAAATTACTTCACACAACAATCAATAAATTTCTGACCACTATTACTAAAGATAGCATATTCACATAAAGATAAACATGCTGTCTTTAGTAATATGTAACTATATTCTGCTTTGTATCCTCAAATCTATTTCAACAAAAATATCCTTCTGGTTATAACCTCATTTTTACCTACCAAACTAATAAAATAAATACCTTCTACCATGTGGTTGAGTTTCATATTTTGATTTCCGCTTCCCTCCGCTCTTATCGTCTGAATCGTTTTTCCATTTATATCTCTTACTGATATTTCTAATTGTTCAAAGTCATCTTTGGTTTGCCAAGTCAGATTTAGTTCGCCTCGAGTTGGATTTGGATAACATTCGAGTTGCAATTTTTTAGTTTTCAAAAATTCATCTCCTATATGTTTCGAAATAAATTCCTCGTTGGAATCAGGTGGGTTCAAATTGTTATTACAATTAACTATCCCAGCTCTAAAAGAAGTACCTATCTCTGCAACAAAACCTACACCTAATATCACATCAACGTTGGAATACAAACCGATTTCCCCTCCTGACTGTACACTTACATTTTGAGCAGACACCACCCCATCTGAATAATAATTGCCCGTACCAATGGTTCCACTCGAGAAATCAATATCCTCTCCTGTACAGACAATTTGTCCCTGAGTTTGGAAATTTTCTTCCGCACAACTTTGGACAATTCCTTGATTGTCATAAGGAAAAATAGAGACATAAATAGTCGTATTAGTAGGTAAAGGTGCAGCGGGAGTAAAGGAGGTAGTATTCCCCCTATCGGAATAAGCCAGAATATCTTCTCCTCCAAGCGAAGTGCCGACGGTCAAATAATATCCACCTGCTGTTGATTGAGCAGACCAATTAATAGTCGTATTGATATCCACATTGATAGCCTCATGAATAGGCGAAATCAAGTGGGTGATAATTGGAGGAAAACAACTCCCACTTAGCCATTCTATTTTATCGCCGAAAAATTGAGGAATTACAATATCTACAGCACCATTTCCATCTATATCCACAGTATAAGAGGCGTATATATCATTCACATTTGAAATGACAGCTTCTTTAGAAAAACTCCCTTGTCCATCATTCATGTATCGGACTAAATTTTCACTTCCTAAACCTGTAGCAACAATATCAAAATCTCCATCATAGTCAAGATCTTCTAGACTAACACTAGAGGGACTATCTATCATATCATCAATAATATGCTTCGTAAATTGTTCATTTCCATCATTCTCATACCACACGATTTCATCACCCGTGAGTATCGCTGCCACAAAGTCGCTTGTTCCGTCACCATTTAAATCACCTGCACCAACGTCATAAGGGTTATCTAAATTTGATTCTACCACAATTTTTGTAAAACTAGTATTTCCCGAATTTTTGAACCAGACTACTTCGTCCGAAGACGTTCCACAACCCACCACGTCATAATGACCATCTTCATCTACGTCTGTTATCTCAAAACTCTGGGTACCAAATACAAATCCGACTACACTAGAACTAAAATTTTCGCTACCATCATTTAAGTAAGCAACGATTGCTCCGACGTTCCTAGCAGATGCAACAATATCTATATTTCCATCTTGATTTATATCAAAAGCTTTAGCATGATTTGCTGCACCAAAACCAGTTACCACCGAATGTTTGGTAAAATTTTCGCTACCATCGTTTTCCCACCAAGCCACCTCATCAGCAACTTGGGCAGCCCCCACTATATCTATATCACCGTCACCATCTACATCAGCACCCGAAACAGAGACACCGCCAGAAAAAGTATTATCTATGAGATGTTTGGTAAAATTTTCACTCCCATCGTTTTCCCACCAACTCATATCGTAGGTACTTATTCCCAATACATCCACATCTCCGTCATTGTCGATGTCAACTGCATATACTCCAAAAGCAGCATCAAAACTACTCTCTACATTATCTTCTACAAAAGAGGGTTCACAAACCAAAATTCCCATTGTTTGAAAACTCTCTTCTGGACAAATCTGCATATTCCCCTGACTATCATAAGGCTTAATCGCCACATAAATAGTCGTATCACAAGGAAAGATTCCATCCATATTATAATGGTCAACATTTCCTACGTTTACATTATTCAACAATTCTTTCCCTCCTGATGTTAATCCTACATCCAGTCGATATCCCGTTATGTTTCCGCCTAGGGCTTGCCAATGTATATCGGAACTAGGCAAGACACCTGTCCCTCCTCCAATCGTGGGTTCAATTAAATAAGTACAGCCGTCTGGAACACATGGGGTTAGTCCTTCTACTTTTATTTTATCCAAAATCAAAAACGCCCGTCCCCAACCGCTTATGGTAAATTTCAACGCAATATTAGTTTCGCAAGCAAAGGCAGAGAGGTCAATAGTTAGGTTATCCATATCTTCACACATAGGATAATTTCTACCATTGGTATAACTTGGTGGGTCGTTGGTTGCTAAGTCCAAATCAAATTTTTCCCATACCGTGATAGGACTGCCACAAGAATCAATAAGGTCTATTCTAAAAGTATCTACAAGGCTGGCAGTATTAGGTAAATACCCATAATCAAAATTAAGTACTACCGTAGAGTACGCAGAAAAATCCAATGGAGGAAGCTGAATTGAGGCTTTATTTTCGCCCCCACTAAAAGCTGCTCCTACTAAACGGTTGTCACTTTGGCAAGCGTCTAATTGTGAAAAACCGTTCATGTACCAAAGCATGTTAGTGTTGTTGACTACCCATTCCGAGGGGAAAACACCCGCAGAAAATGCTTCTTGGTATGGTAATGCATTTCCCTCTAAGTAGAAAGATACATATCGGCTAGTAACATTATTATTTGAAAATTCATCTGTACTCCCATTCGGTAACGTCAGTTCTACCTTAAGTTTTGTTCTCCCTTCAGTAAGGTTGATAGGACTGGTAGCTGCAACCCAAATAGAGTTCCCTGTAGAAAGACTGCCGTTCCAATTTTGTGTGTGTACTAGATTTCCGCCCAGATAAAAACTCAAAACAGCATTCGTCAAAGTACTACTTCCATTATTTTGAAACAGTACCATTGGATTCACATTATCTCTACAGATGTCATTATCTGTGTCTATATCAAGCAATGCAATTTCTAAGGAGGGGGTATAGTTATTTCCACAAGCTAATCCACTATGCCCGACCAAACCTTGCCTATCTGATGCTATCTTAGCTTTCATTCTCATTTTTTGTCCTAAGGAAAATGCTCCTCCACAACCTTCTGTATAATCCAAATAGTTTTCTACCATATCAGGTTGGTCGCCCATTCCTCCTAAATTGGTTGGGCGATAAGGGTTGTTTGTTGTAGTATCATCAGCATCAGTTGTACAAGAGTTACCAGGAGGACTACAACTTCCTCCAGGACCAGAAAATCCTTTCGGAGGGGTATCACAAACCTTGTCTCCGTCATTCAGGCAATCTCCATTGGTACATCCTCCATTAAAAGTATGAGCCAAGTTAAGATAATGACCTACTTCGTGTGCAATTAACCAATCGGAAGTTCCCGTTCGAAGTACTACCACGTCAGTACTTCCACCATAATAAACTCCCAGTAATCCTGGAATATAATCTATCAAAAAAAGGTTGAGGTATTTGTCGGTATCCCATTTATAGTTAGCAATACCGTTAAAAAGTTCTGCATTGGGATTGTTGAATAAAAGCGAATCATCATGCCTTACGATTCCCGTGGTGTAGTTTCCATTAGGATCTTTGTCTGCTAGGCAAAATTCAATTTCTGTATCTGCATTACTAAATGGATTAGAATAATTGGATTGATTAATGTGCCGAAAACGTTCCGTGGCATCATTCAATCTTTGTATCAACACCGCATCATCAGGATTTTCATCTGACCCAATGGCATGACCATCATGTACTAGATGAAAAACAACTGGAAGTACCTCGACAGTTTGCATACTCCTCTGTTGTAAGTAATTTTGATAAAACACTTCAAATTCCTGCGCCTTCTTTTTCAAATCAGGAGCGTTTTCGAGAAGTTCAGCTTGGAAAATATCGCTACCACATTCAGTAGCATTGGTTAAGGTCTGTTCAAAATTAGTTTGAGCGAAAAGAATCGTAGAAAAAAAAGAGAGAAAAATCAAGAGTACAAATTGCATTTTCATTTTGGTTGGTTTTATTTTACAAATGGTTTATTATTGGAATATGAAGATATGGAAAATCATTGTAACGATTAAGCACAGATTTACTAAATTTAAAAAAATAATGCTTATTTTAGAATGTTCTCCTCTGCTGTGAAAACCAACGGTATCGAAGGGATTGGTTATCGTATCTCATAAAAAAAATAAGAATACGATGCTCTATAATGCTAATGCATCTACGAACGACGAAAACTGGTTATGGGTATGGACGGCCTTATTCTTATATAAAAAGCCTTACTCGATGAGCAAGGCTTTTATTTTTTTCATAAAATCTTAAAATCTTTTCTGGGACGGTTTTGGAAAACCTTGTTACGAAAACCGTGTTACCCTCCTAATGCAGCAGCTCCACCAACGATCTCTGAAAGTTCTTTGGTAATTGCTTCTTGACGAGCTTTGTTGTAGACAATTTTCATGTCTTTAATTAACTCTTCTGCATTTTCAGTTGCTTTATCCATTGCAGTCATACGAGCACCATGCTCTGAAGCATGTGTATCGAGTAAGAATTTTTGAAAAGTCGTTTGCAAAATACTTGGAACTAATTTTTCCAATAATTCTTTTTGACTTGGTTCAAAAATATAATCTGCTCGATGCTGCTTTTCTTCACCACCTGTTGGTTCTAATTTTTGAACTGGCAAAAATTGGAAAGTTTCAGGGAATTGCATTGCTGCATTTTTGAATCGACCATAAGAAACAGTTATCGCATCATATTCATTATTTTCAAAACCATCCATCAACAATTGTGATACTTGGGCAACATTATCAAAACTCAAGTCATTGAAAATTTCAACATAATCCGTTACAAAATTACAATCTGTGTAACGTTTTTTGAAATAGTCATATCCTCTTTTTCCAATACAAACAATTGTCAATTTCCCAGCCGCTCGTTGTGCTGAAAATCTTTCTTCAATTGTAGCTACAGCAGCTTTGATGATATTGGTATTAAATCCTCCACACAATCCTCTGTTAGAAGTTACTACAACTACTGCAGCACTTTCTATCGGTCGCTCTGTTCCAAAACTAGTGGAAGCACTTCCTTCGATATTGGAAAGAATATTTCTCAACATATCATTCAACTTATCTGCATACGGTCGCATCCGCACAATGGCATCTGTGGCACGTCGCAATTTAGCTGCCGAAACCATTTTCATGGCTTTGGTGATTTGTTGTGTCGATTTTACCGACGTAATTCTTTCTCTTACTTCTTTTAAATTTGCACCCATGATTATAATGAATAATTAGGAATGAAGAATGAATAATTTTCTTTATACTTTGAAAACTTTTTAGAGAAAATTAAGAATGAAGAATTTCACAAAACGAAAATACGATAGAAGAAATTATTCATTCTTAATTATTCACTATTCATTTATGCGTATTGAGCTGACATTTCTGCAGCTAGTTTTTCTACAGCACTTGTTGCTTCGTCTGTTAATTTTCCAGATTTGAATGTTTTTAATACTTCAGGGAATTTCTGTTCTAAAGTAGTTAAGAAACTTTCTTCAAATTCTTTGATCTTTTTAACAGGTACTTTTTGAAGCAAACCTTTTGATCCTAAGTAGATGATGGCAACTTGCTTTTCTACAGACAATGGAGAGTATTGCGCTTGTTTCAAAATTTCCACATTACGTTCTCCCTTTGCTAAAATTGCAGTTGTTGCAGCATCCAAGTCAGAACCGAATTTAGAGAAGGCCTCTAACTCTCGGTAAGATGCTTGATCTAGTTTCAATGTACCAGATACTTTTTTCATCGACTTAATCTGAGCAGAACCTCCTACCCGTGATACAGATACCCCTACGTTAATCGCAGGACGTACACCAGCATTAAATAAGTTCGACTCCAAGAAAATCTGACCATCTGTAATCGAAATTACATTGGTTGGAATATATGCAGATACATCACCCGCTTGAGTTTCAATAATTGGCAATGCAGTCAATGAACCTCCACCTTTTACGATTCCAGCTTCCTTCAACGAATCAGGTAAATCATTCATACTTCTTGCAATCTCATCGTTTGCAATGATTTTTGCAGCACGCTCCAATAAACGAGAGTGTAAGTAGAATACATCTCCTGGATATGCTTCCCGACCTGGAGGACGACGTAACAATAATGATACCTCACGGTATGCTACGGCTTGTTTTGATAAATCATCATAAATTATCAAAG
>Ga0114957_1005373_pt1 | contig 10673 bp, 8 predicted proteins | sample BantaG_FD_87175 | JGI IMG/M metagenome (GOLD analysis project Ga0114957, IMG submission 87175) | Marine algal microbial communities from Bantry Bay, Ireland - BantryBay_4 metaG | ecosystem: Host-associated > Algae > Red algae > Unclassified | place: Bantry Bay, Ireland | collected 2014-11-21 | reverse complement strand
TTTTGTCCATATTTTTCACTTTAAAATCCTAAAAATATCAACATTTATGCGGCTTTCAAAGCAAAAACTATGAACAAAACCTCTCTCTCAAAAATCTGCATTTATTTTATTCGCATTCCTTACGAAAAAATAGCCTCATTTTAATAGGCAGTTAATTATGGGATCCACCACTAGAAACTGAAAAAATCGGCAAAATCATTTTTGAAATTATAAAAAAACAAATACGTGTACCGTTCTCGGCAAAAAAGTACCGTTGCATAAACCCTTATCAAAAAAATCCAATTTTTCCAAGTAGCGATAATCCAAATCAGTATCTTTGAAATGATCTTCAAAACACTATACACACTATTATCTATTTCAAAAACTGAATACACTATGTACTTGAATTGGTCAAAATTTAACATGCCGTACCGAGAGCGGTATATCAAAAATAAAGTTCCCGCTATCTCTGGAATTTACATGTTATATGTTCAAATGGAAAATGAAAAATGGGATTGCTTCTATGTGGGCAATAGCGAAAATTTACATGAGGCGATGGTCGCACATTTGGACGAAAAAAAGCATCCACAAATCAAAGAGAATATTAATGATTATGTCTGTGGGTTTGAATATGCAGCTCTTGATGATGCCGACGAAAGAATTGCAGCTTGCAAATATCTTTTTGATAAATTAAATCCTGAATGCATGGAAGATCCTGGAGGAGTAGGGAAACGGGTGAATATTGCGAAGAGTTGGTAGTGATGAATGTTGAATGATGAATTTTGAACCCGCCTACTCTACTTGTCGGGCAGGTTTTAAATTTAATTTATAAAAAAAAGAAGGGATAAAAATTCTATTGAATCTTTATCCCTTTTTTTTATTGGAAAAAAATAATGGCTACTCTTCTTCTTTAGAAGCAATCACTTCTTTTCCTCCGTCGAGTTCATCTTGCCATTTTTTCAATTCATCCCATTTTCCAGCAGCAGCCATTCCTGATTGTTTTGGCCAAGTTGATGGATTGTGAGATTTGTAGCGACCACCTGCATCTGCAAGTATGCCTTTTAATTTATCGACAGCTGTATTTTCCAAAGCTGAAAAAGTATTGATGCCAGCCACATTTAAAAGTTCTTCAATTTTTGGACCGATACCTTCTACTGTTTTCAAATCATCTTTGGCAGCAAAGTCAGCAACTTTGGCTGGTTCAGCAGGAGCTTCTACTTTTTTCTCCTCTGTAGTTTCAACAGTCTCAGGAGCCTTGGAACTTTCAACTACTTTAGCAACTTTTTCGCTGGTAGCTTTGACAGGTTCAGCAGGAGTTTCTGCTGTATTCTCTTCCTTAGTTTCAGCAGTATCAGGAGCGTTAAAACTTTCAACTGCTTCATCAATTTTTTCACCAACTACGTGAGCAACAGCTTTAACTGTATCTACTATATCTTCCAAAGTCTCTTCGATTTCGGTGGCAATTTTTTCAACAGTAGATTCCTCTTCTTGAGCTTCTTCCTTTGGAGTTTCCTTTGGAGCTTGTTTTTTTCCTTTTAATTTCTCCGCAGCTTCTTTTAACTTTTCATTATCACCTGCTCGAGCAGCTTCATCTGCTTTGATTTTTGCTTTAATTTTTTGAGCAGCTTCTGCTTTGGCTTGTCGCACTTTATCTTGATCGGCACGACGAGCATCTTTTTCAGTTTGAATTTCGATCCGTTTTTCTAACTCCGCTTTGGTCTGCAACATTTCCTTCAATTTCTCTTCTTTTGAACGAATTCGCTCTTTGACCATCATCATTTTAGCTTCCCGTAATTGAGCTTCCAATTGTCCACCACTTTCTCCAGCTCTTCTATCTTGAAAATCTAATTCTCGTTTATCACGATTTATCGATTGTTCCATTTTTCCCAGAGCAGACATCAAACCATCATACCTTCTTTTCAATCTTTCAGAAGGAGTGGAATTGCCACCAGTATTAGAATTGCCACCGTATCTTTTATCTTTTACTTCTTTAAATAAACCATCTAATTGTTCCCAAATCGTAGAACGATGATCTCGAGATAATCTAGTCTCTTTGAACTCTCGTTGCATTTTTTTCAAGTCTTCAAAAATGCCATTCAGATTCAAGCCTTTTTCCAATCTCTCTTTGAGTTCAGCAAGTCCTGCTTTGAACGTATTCATGTGTTCTTCAGAATTTGCTTGAAACTCTTTATCTAAAGATTTTCTCAATTCCTTCATTTTACCAAACAACTCATTCGTGCCGTCTCGCAACTGATTAGCATGATCTCGGAACAGATTACGTTCGCGAACTTGGGTCTGAACTTTCGCCCAAAAACCTTTTAGTTCCTCCCAGACATCACCGCTATAGCTAGATAACTCAGCTACTTTTTCTTTGATCTCTTGAAGTTCTGTTTGGTAAGTTTCATTTAATTTTGAAGATAAAACCATAAAGTGCCACTCAGTTTGAGCGCGCTGAATTAAGTCTCCTCTTTCTACTTTTAAATCTTCGGGTAAGAGACTTTCTGTAATAGAAAGTTCTTTTTCGGAATGATTGGAACCTTCAGGGAAATCAATCTTGGTTCCATTACGCCACTCATTGAGCATTTTTTGAGAAAAATCCTCGGTAGCAATATTTTCGGGAAATGTCCATAAATCAACTTTGTTGTCTTGTGGTCGAAGTTGCAATGCGATCAAAACCCTTTCATCTTGGGCATTTTTGCCCCAAAGTACTAATTTCGTCTTCATGTTACTGTAGATAAATATTTACAAAAAATTATACTGTAGTTAAAATTTTATTCGGTTGACGATGGACGGTTGACGTTTGACGATAGCCGCTTATCTGACTTTGAAATAAAATCTATTTTTTAAAAATCTTAATTTAAAACGTCTTGGTAATTTTTTACACCTGAAAATTTAGGAAAGGTGGTTCTCGTTTATTCTTCTGTTTTTTATTTTTTCTAAAATTATAAAAATACAAGGTAAAGGACAAATATTTTTGGTCGTTTATTTGGTCACATAGAGACAAGGCATGCCTTGTCTCTACAGGAATCATTGTTCTATATTCAGTTAAACCATCGCTCCTACCAAATTGTTCGCAACTAAATATTGCGCAATTTGAACAGCATTCGTCGCAGCTCCTTTTCGAAGGTTATCTGCCACTACCCACATATTTAATGCATTATCCGCGGATTCATCTCTTCGCAATCTTCCCACGAATACTTCATTTTTATCTTTGGAAAAAAGAGGCATCGGATATTTATTATTTGCTACGTCATCTTGAACGATGATTCCTGGAGCTTCATTTAACATTTTCCGAACTTCTTTGATGTCAAAATCATGATGAAATTCCACATTAACACATTCAGAATGTCCACCTTGAACTGGCACTCGAACTGCAGTTGCTGTAATCCTCAAACTATCATCACTAAAAATTTTCATGGTTTCATTGACCAATTTCATTTCCTCTTTGGTGTAATCATTTTCCAAAAAGATATCGCAATGTGGAATACAGTTATCTAAAATTTGATATTCATAAGCCATCTCTGCTGGTGACTTTCCTTCTTTTTCGGCTTCATATTGATTGACCGCTTTGACACCTGTGCCTGTGATAGATTGGTAAGTTGAAATTACCAAACGTTTCATGCCATATTTTTTATGTAATGGAGCAAGTGCTACGACCATTTGAATGGTGGAGCAATTTGGATTGGCGATGATTTTATCATTTTCAGTTAATTCATTTGCGTTGATTTCAGGAACGATCAACTTTTTATTTGGATCCATTCTCCAAGCGGAAGAATTATCAATTACTGTCGTTCCAACTGCTGCAAATCGAGGTGCCCATTCTAATGAGACACTTCCTCCCGCAGAAAAAATAGCAATATCAGGACGAGCATCAACTGCTGCTTCCATGCTAATCACCGTGTGGTCTTTTCCTTGTAAATTAATTTTTTTACCAACTGATCTTGCCGAAGCAACTGGTAAAAATTCTGTAATTGGAAAATTTTGCTCTTCCAAAACTTCGCACATAACTGTGCCAACTAAACCTGTGACACCTACAACTGCAACTTTCATAATTTTTAATTTGATTTAAGAATGACAGATTTAATTCTGATTCCAATAGGTTAAAAAATGAAATTTGATTTATTTTACGGTTAGAACTTTTTCTCGTTAGACCTTTTATGTTAGAGAGTCATCTAATCTAATTCTATTTAGAATAAACTCTATTGGATAAAACTGATTTTCCTTAAAAGAGTTTCGTTATAAAAAAAGATTCAAAAAAAAATTTGAAAGGAATCGCAAATATACATTGAAAAACAATTAGTTACCTACTTTTGATTATGAAACAGATACTTCTTTTAATTTTTTTATTGGTTTTCTCCATTTCACTTTCTGGACAGCTTTCTGATAATTTCTCAGATGGTGATTTTACAAACAATCCTACTTGGCTGGGTGATGATAATAATTTTATTATCAATAGTGACGGTGAGCTCCAATTGAACACTTCTAGCTCTGATACTTCCATTTTATATACGGCGGTAGAAATGCCTGATAGCATCGTTTGGGAAATGGATTTTAGAATGGATTTTGCACCTTCAAATAATAATCGACTAAGAATATATTTGCAATCTTCCACCACTAATTTTCCTGATGTGGATGGATATTTTTTGGAAATTGGAGAAACGGGAGCAACTGATCGGCTCACTTTATTTCGATCTGATGCAGGAAATAAAATCGAAATTGCTGCGGCGACGGAGGGCGCATTGGGGAATGATCCTGCTATCGCAAAAGTAAAAGTCACTCGAAGTAAAACTGGAGATTGGGCGATTTTTGCTAATTATGATAATGGAAATATTTTGAATTTAGAAGCAACTGCTTTCGATGATACTTACTTGGGAGGAAACTTATTTTTTGCTTTTTGGTGTAAATACACCAGCTCAAATAGCCAAGCTTTTTTCTTTGATAACATTGCAATTACATCTTTAGAACCTGACGTAACTCCGCCAGCAGTTTTGCAAGTGACACCAACTTCTCTGACTGAATTAGAAATCTCTTTTGATGAAGCGATGGATAGTTTGACTGCTGCAACGAATGCTAATTATTTTGTCAATAATAGTATTGGAAATCCACAAACTTCGACGTGGACTTCGGCGAATCAAGCAAAAGTTTTATTGACTTTTGCGACTCCTTTTTCCAATCAAACTAGTTATAATTTAGATATTCAAAATGTGGAAGATCAAGCAGATATTCCAATCATTGCAGCGAGTCTTCCATTTACAATTGACTTTGAAAGTCCTGAATTAATTGAGCTAATTACAATTAATTCTACTGAATTGGAATTAGAGTTCAATCAACCAATCGAGAACATAACTGGCTCACTACCAACCAATTACAACATTGACAATGGAATTGGTACACCTATAAATGTAGAAGTAGATCCCATTGAACCTTTCCGAATTTATCTTGAATTGGGAAGTCCATTGAACAATGGAATTGAATATATTTTGCAAGTTGAAAATTTAAAAAACTCACTCAATATTGAAATGAATCCACAAGTTTTTCCTTTTGATTTTTTGATAGGAGCGATGATCGAACCAGGTGATTTTGTTATCAATGAAATTTTGGCTGATCCACTTTCAGGAGGAGGAGACTATGTCGAACTTTACAATAATTCTGATAAATTTTTAGACGTTGCGGATTTAATTATTTCCAATACAACTCGAACTTCTGGGAGAGATAAAGATGTAGAAACTTCCCTTATCCTAAAACCTGGAGAATATGTTGTATTGACACCTGAGCCATTTTTCACCTTATTAAATTATACTGTTGAGAATCCTGATTTTTTAATAGAAAATGATTTGCCTTCTTTCAATATTTCAGATGGAAATGTAAGCATTTTTACTTCGTATGGATTAGATACCGTGATGATTGATTCCTTTGATTATAGCAATGATTTTCATTTTCCCTTCATTGATGAGACGAAAGGCATTTCATTGGAGCGAATTAGTTTTGATGCACCTACTCAAAATAGTTCCAACTGGCATTCTGCCTCCACCATCAGCGGTGGTGGAACTCCTACTTTTAAAAACTCACAAATTCGTCCAACCAATCCTGCCGATGATTTTTTTAGCATTGCTGAAAAAACTTTTTCGCCAGACGAAGATGGTTTTAGGGATTTTTTATTAATTGATTATTCTTTTGAAATGCAAGGCTACATCGCAACTGTAAATATTTATGACGCAAAAGGTCGATTGGTCAAAACGCTTTTTGAAAATGAATTGCTCGGTCAAGAAGGTTCGCTCAAATGGAATGGAATTACCGACGAAGGTCGAAAAGCAAAAATTGGTATCTACATTATTTTAGCAGAAATTTTTTCTCCGACCAAAGAAGCGATGCAGTTTAAATCAACTTGTGTGGTGGCGGGGAAGTTAGATTGAACGTTTCGTTTTCATTAGTATTCAGTATTCAGTTGGCAACTCTGCTTAGTGAATACTACTGAAAACCGATCAACTAGAAAAATATCATATCTTTACATACTGAAACATGGTAAAAAAATTTTTAAATAATAAATACATCCAATATGTTCTAATGGCTTCCTTAATTTTAGGAGCATTGGTTTGTATTTTTCCTCCTCAACGTTTCTTTTTTAAATCAACGGCAGAGTTTGCCATTCAAATTATGATTGGGTATTTAGTTTTAGCATTATTACTATTGATATTAAAACAACCCAAGTTGATGTTCACTAGCTTTATTGCTTGTTCTATCCTAGCCATTCATCTAAAATTAAATACCAATCCCGATTTAAAAAAACCACAAGCTACTGAAAACCAGACCATTATAAATGTAGCACTCGTTAATATATCAAATATAAATGAAGATCCAGATGGAGCAATTGAAGCCATGTTAAATTCTGAAGCATGTATTTTGAGTATTCCTGATATTGATCCGATGGTCTATGAATTTCTTCGAGATACCTTATCTGAAAAATTTCCTTATTGTACCGCAAGGATTGGTTTTGATCCAGGAATTGCTGTTTTCTCAAAATTTAAGATTAATAATCAAGACACTTTTTTCGTAGAAAGTTTACCTAATATTATAGGTAGCATAAAACCTGATGGTCAGGATCAAGAATTATTTTTTATTAGTTCGACTACTTTACCTACGTTTTATACCAAAGATTATGTTCGGTTAAAAAAACAATTGAATAGAATCGCTGAAAAAGCAAGTATGATTAATGCACCTATTTTGACTTTAGCAGATTATAATCTAGTGCAATGGTCAGATGAAATACATGACTTTCGAGATAAAGCTGGATTAAAAGATAGCCGTAGAGGCTTTTCTCCTGCTGCTGCTGGAGATAATGTTTTCGGTTCTTTTTTCGAATCACCAAGAGATCATATTTTCTTTTCGAAACATTTTAAATGTATTGATTTTCAAAACCTAGAATCTTCTTCCTTCCAACATTTAGGAATCAAAGGATCTTTTCAATTCAACCCAATTCTTTCCACTACTGCTGATGCCCAATGATTAAGGAACGACTACATAGTTTTAAATATGCCTTAAAAGGAATTCGATTACTTTTCCTCTCAGAGACCAATGCAAAAATCCATTTAGCATTTACATTTTTAGTGATTGCAGCTGGTTTATTTTTTTCAGTTAGTTCGATAGAATGGTGCTTATTAGTTTTAGCTATTGCAATGGTTTTGTGTGCCGAAGGAATGAATACTGCGATTGAATACTTAACTGATTTGGTTTCTCCCAACTTTCATGAGTTGGCTGGAAAAACAAAAGACATTGCTGCTGGTGCTGTTTTGATTACTGCAATTGGAGCAATAATTATCGGTTGTCTGATTTTTTTTCCTAAAATATGGACTTATTTTTTTATATAAAAAATAAAACTCCCCTCCTGAAAGTTCTTATTATTCTCCCTGTTTATTTTTAAAAAATCTTACAAAAATCTATACTACTTTAAATTCCAATCCTTATGCGTTATTTAATTTTTGTATGCTGTTTTTTAGCAGCTTTTTCTACACAGGCTCAAGAACAACTTGGATTAAGAACAGATAATTATGCTGGAATTCATGGCATATTATTAAATCCATCTAATAATATAAGTGGTCTTTTTCAATGGGATTTGAATTTAGTCTCCGCAGGTTTTTCTGCTCAAACTAATTATGGTTTTGTAAAAAACACCAATGTTTTCCATGCCCTTCAGAATAGTGATAATCTGATCTTAGCGCAGGATGTAGAAAATACGAATACAATTGGATCTGATGACTTGGTCGCAGATTTTAATGATAATAAAAAATTAAAATACGTTTCCATTTTAGCCAATGCCATGGGCCCATCTTTGATGGTTAAATTAAGAAATGGTCATTCATTCGGTTTTTTCACCAATATTCGCTCAGCTGTTTCAAGTCATGATATTCCACACATTTTAAATTATGCTACTTTTTTTGACACTCCATTTAACGAATTTTTTGATGTAGATGCTTTTAAAATTTCGACAATGGTTTGGTCAGAATTTGGATTAAATTATGCCGCAAAAATTGAAACCAACGATGGCTATTTTGGGCTTGGAGCAAATTTAAAATTTATCAATGCCTACGAAGCAGCTTACATTAATATCAAAAGAAGTGTCCTTTCTGCTCAGATTCAAGGTGATACCATGCTCTTTCAAAATCCACATTTGAATTACGGCGTGACCAATTCAAACTTAGAAGGAGAGGATCCTAATTTACAAAGTAACGGATTTGGCGTAGGTGTGGACTTGGGCTTCACCTATGTTTACGTAGGTAATGAAGATCATTATAAATGGAAATTAGGGGTTTCTCTTTTGGATTTAGGACAAATAGAATTGAGTAGAAATGCGGAGGAACATGATTTGAATATCGATACTTTAGTCGTTTTTCCATCCAATCAATTTCAATCAATTTCTAATCAAGATCGGATTTATTTATTGAGTGAAATTGGTTTTTCTGATTCTACCGCTTCGTTGACTTCTTCTAATTTTAGAATGGGACTGCCAGGAGCAATTAGTATCCAAGCTGATTATAAAATCAAGGAATATTTTTATGTCAATGGTGTTTTTGTCCAAAGAATTCCGATGGGTGTAAACAGTATTCGAAGAAATAATTTAATGGCTGTTACACCTCGATTTGAACATAGATGGTTTGGATTGTCGATGCCTGTTGTTTTATTAAATTATCAAAAATTGAGTTTAGGAACTTCTCTTCGCCTAGCATTTTTGACGATTGGGAGTGATGATATAGGAAGTTTTTTTGGGAAAAGAAACCTTGATTCTACTGATTTTTACATTGCCTTGAAAGTTAATCCTTTCAATTTAGGTTTGAATATAGGAGGTGGCGGAAGACGACGTGGGAAAAATGTGAAGTGCTATCAGTTTTAGGTAAGTTCATGTTTTGAGTCAGACCAAAGTCGAAAATAACACTTCCTTCGGTCATTTTTATTTCCAACTTTGGTTGACCACAGGATTTGTCAAAGAACGATATAATTTAACCTCTCCTTTTTATTAAAAAAAATTTCTAATCAAATTTGGCATTATTTTTTCGCTACATATTATATAGGTGTGTTTTTATCAAAAAACATTTTACTGACCATATCTAACATATCCAAATCGACCTTAATCACACACTTTATCGAAATATACGATTCAATATATGTATCATTTATGCCGATAAAGCCTAGAAGACAACTGTCACAAATGTGGTAAAGTCTCCTGCATTTTTTAGTGAGGAAACACGACATTTCCTCTACCGAACCAATAAAACTATTTGCGATATGAGAATTTTAAAAAACATAATATTACTTTCTTTTTGCTTCATCAGCATGGGGATTTTTGCGCAAGTGAAGACAGGACTTTTGGCTAAAAAAGAAACGGTGGAATTATCAAGAAAACTAGAACGTAAATTCAAAAGAGATGCTGCTCGGTTGGCTTTGAGGATGGAAGCAGATAAAGAGGAATTACGTTATCAAAATATCATCATCGCTCCAGGAAATGTGGAAAATATTTATCAAGCGTTGGTGAATGTTTATAAAAGTGATGAGACGGCTCAATCTATCGCAAAGTGCAATGTGCATACTTTTCCTAATCCTTCGATTGACCATTTTAATGTTATTTTTGACAAATCAGTTGACTGGGCAATTCCTTTGCAACAAGGAGTGAGTGAAACGGATAGTGATGATATTAATGACTTGTTGGATGAATATAATCTGGTCATCAGTAAGCATGTCCAATGGAATAGTACACAAGATGCGATTACGATTCGAAGCAAAGTGCCATTAAATATGGCTGCGCTTTCTAATGAATTTTATAATATCGAAGGGGTAGCTGAAATTGATTTAGGTGTACCTACGATTGCTGGAAACGATATTAAAATTGAAAGAATGGAAAATGGTTGGGAGCTGGAATATATCCTACAATTCGGTTCATACAGCGATAAAGCGAAAAAACACGTTTGGAAATATAAAGTGACTGACGATGGTGAAGTAACTTTTATTTCGGAGACTGGCGATCCAATTCCAACTTGGATGAAATGTGAAGATGATGCTAAAAACTGGATGAGCAATAGAATCTAGTACTCTGTAACAGAAATTCTTTAATATTATGAGCATGTCTTTTCATCCAACTCTTCGTCACGTACTCACCTTGATAGCTAAGGCTATCAGGTTCCGTGCGTTCCTCGATTTGAATAAAA
>Ga0114957_1005372_pt1 | contig 10673 bp, 8 predicted proteins | sample BantaG_FD_87175 | JGI IMG/M metagenome (GOLD analysis project Ga0114957, IMG submission 87175) | Marine algal microbial communities from Bantry Bay, Ireland - BantryBay_4 metaG | ecosystem: Host-associated > Algae > Red algae > Unclassified | place: Bantry Bay, Ireland | collected 2014-11-21 | reverse complement strand
GTATCAATGATTCCTCGAATATCATGAATAGCCAAAGCATCTTGCACTTTATAAGCGTACTCATTATATTTATCACTCAAGGGCAAAATCGCAAATTGTTCAGGTGTCAGCCACAAGGGAAATTTACCACCACAATGCTCAATCAAAACTCCCATAAATCTTTCCATACTTCCGAAAGGTGCTCGGTGAATCATCACAGGTTGGTGCTTTTCATTGTCCGCTCCAACATATTCTAATTTGAATCGCTCTGGCAAATTATAATCCACCTGAATTGTTCCCAACTGCCAACTTCGACCCAAAGCATCTTTGACCATAAAGTCTAACTTCGGGCCATAGAATGCAGCTTCGCCTAATTCCGTAATTGTTTCCAAACCAACTTCTTGCGTTGCTTCGATAATCGCTCGTTCTGCTTTATCCCAATTCTCATCAGAACCAATATACTTTGCTTTGTTATTTGGATCACGCAATGAAATTTGAGCAGTTACATTTTCGTAACTAAATTTTTTCAAAACGTGCAAAGTCAAATCTAGCACATCTAAAAATTCCGCTTTCAACTGATCTGATGTACAGAATATATGCGCATCATCTTGCGTAAATCCTCTCACCCGAGTCAATCCATGCAACTCACCAGTTTGTTCGTATCGATAAACCGTTCCAAATTCCGCAATTCGCAAAGGCAACTCTTTATAAGACCTTGGACGCACGCCAAACACTTCACAATGATGCGGACAGTTCATCGGTTTTAACAAAAATTGCTCCCCATCTCTTGGCGTATGAATTGGTTGAAAACTATCCTCGCCATATTTTTCAAAATGACCAGAAGTCACATATAATTCTTTCTTTGCGATGTGCGGCGTAATTACGGGTTGGTAACCTCTTTTGATTTGTTCTTTTTTCAAAAAATCCTCCAAGCGAGTTCTCAACGCAGTTCCTTTGGGCAACCAAATCGGAAGTCCCTGACCTACTTTTTCAGAAAACATAAACAACTCCATTTCTTTACCCAACTTTCTGTGATCCCGTTTTTTCGCTTCCTCCAACATGTGTAGATGCTGTGTGAGTTCTTTATTTTTTGGAAAAGAAATTCCGTAAATCCGAGTCATTTGATTTCGAGTATCATCGCCTTGCCAGTAAGCACCTGCGACTTTCATCAATTTGACTGCTTTGATTTTTGAAGTATTTGGCATATGAGGTCCTCGACACAAATCAACGAAACCACCTTGAGTGTAAAGTGTCAATGCTTCATCTTCTCCACGTTTTTCAATCAACTCAATTTTATATTCATCTCCTTTTTCTTGGAAAAATTTCAAGGCTTCTGCTCTCGAAATATCTTGGCGAACGAACTCGTTTTTTTGACGCGCCAACTCCAACATTTTATCTTCGATTTTCTTAAAATCATCAGAAGATATTTTGTTGTCACCTGGATCTACGTCATAATAAAAACCATTTTCAATCGCTGGCCCAGTTCCTAATTTGATACCAGGATAAACTGCTTCCAATGCTTCCGCCATCAAATGCGCTGATGAATGCCAAAATGTTTTTTTCCCTTCCTTGTCATTCCAGGTCAATAATTGCACGGTCGAATCTTGAGTAATTGGACGCATGGAATCCCACACTTCGCCATTTACTTTTGCGGACAAAACATTCCGCGCCAATCCTTCGCTGATAGATTGTGCAACTTGCATGGCAGTAATTGCTGATTCGTATTCACGAACGCTGCCATCTGGAAGAGTAATTTTAATCATCTTTAATTTTTTTTCGTAGCTGGACTCTCTGAGTCCAGTTTTTTTTATTTTTAATAAAAGAATTTGCTGTTCTAACAGTACTTCTGAATTGTTGAAATCTGGACTTGGAAAGTCCAACTACGTATTAAATATTTATCTTTGTTTACGATTTCTCAATTGGAAAAGTTCTTTAAAATATCTTTAAGTGCGCAAAAATAAGGGTTTTTACTAATATTCAAAAGAAGTAGGAAAATGGCTTGAAGAAAATTTGATTTTGAACTATTCATCTTTGATGTTGTTAATGTGTGTATATACATCTATTTTGTAAAAAGAATGGGTACGGACTTGGAAAGGCCGCCTACGAGAAAAATAAAAAGTTATGTCAGTTCAAGTAATTCCAAAAGAAAACCAAGGTTACGGCGCATTCAACGGCGGTGAAATTATCGAAAATAAACCCATCGGATTTCCACAAGATGGTGGTGAAGGAAAGCCTTTTTCCAATCTATTTTATTGGGCGTATGCTGAGGCAAAAGTAGAAAGTACAATTGGTCTCCACCCACATCAAGGATTTGAAATTATGTCATTTGTATTGAATGGAAAAATAGAACATTTCGATACTCAACTCAATTACTGGAAACTATTAAATAAAGGTGACGCTCAAATTATTCGAGCAGGCAAAGGAATTAGTCATGCAGAAAAAATGGGCAAAGGTGCGGTCATGTTTCAAATATGGGTAGATCCGAGTTTGCAAAAAACGATGCAACAACCTGCGAGTTATGATGACTATCGACATGAAGATTTTCCAGTAAAAAATAAAAATGGGATTTCAATAAAAACTTATTCAGGCGATGGCGCACCCCTTACGATGGACACTCCAGGAATGAATATTTCAGAGTGGAGTTTTGGAAAAGGTGATTTTGAAAAAAAGATAGATTTGCAAAAAATCTATTCCATTTATGTGCTAGAAGGTGAGGTGAAATTGAATGGTGAAAAAGCAGGACAAGATGCTTTTGTGATTATTAAAGATGCGAATGAGATAAAAATTGAAACAGCAAAAGCAGGGAAGATTTTCATTATTGCTTCGGATAAAAAATTAAACTATCCGACCTATGCTGAAATGATGCAAGCGAGAATGAGAGAATAATTTTGAATTTTGAATGAATGAATTTTGAATCAGATTCAAAATTCATCATTCAAAATTCATCGTTTTACTTCACTTCAAAGGTGATTTTCAAGTTCACTCGGTAAGAGGTAACTTTACCATTTGATACCACTACACTTTGACTTTGAACGTAAGCAGATTTAATTCCTTTTACGCTTTTTGCTGTTCTTGCAACGCCTCTTGCTGTTGCATCTTCCCAACTTTTTTTCGAGTCAGACATAATCTCGACGACTTTCATAATTGCCATAGTATTGTTAATTTTTAAGGTGTTAAAAAAATAATAACTCAAAAAAAAATGAGCCAAATTAAAAAAGTGCGTCAACCGATTTCAAATAGGTTGACGCACTTTTTTAATACGTTTATGTAAGTTTTTTGTTCAAAAAAAAATTATTTCGCAGCTAACTCTTTTACTTTTTCAAATAATTTTATCTCATCACCTGTAGAATATTTTCTCTTGTGATAAGCGATTTCTCCATTTTTATCAAAAATAAAAGTCTGTGGCAAACCATTTAATGCACCTGGCATCACTAATCTAAATTCCCGATTCGTATCATGAAATGTTTCCCAAGGCCATGCTTCTTTTTCTACTCTTTTGATAAAATTATTATAATTCTTTTTGAAGTCAGTTGAGATAGCGACTAGGTTAAAGTCAGCCTCTTTTTTCCAATCAGGATAAACTTTTTTTATCGCATTCATTTCTATTCGGCATGGATAACAAGTCGTCAACCAAAAAAGTACCACCGTTGGTTTTCCGTTACTTATCAAAGATTTTTCAGAATTCAACACTTCCTTTTTCGCATTCGTCATAGAAATATCGAAAGGAAAAGTACTGTTAATTTTATCTTTTTGCCGAGCAGTACTGACCATCATATTTGATCGTCGAGGCGGATTGGTATCTCGTTGGATATTATTTATTGAAGGTGCCAAGGTCGCTTTTGTAATTTTTGGAATGGCATCAGAATTAGATTTTGCTGCGGTCGAAACATCTTTATCCGAACAACTAAATAATACTACGGTGAATAAAATTACAAAAATGGAAAATAGATTTTTCATAAATTTTTATTTAAAAAACGTGCTTTTTGAATTTTAATTATTGGAGGCTTGAGCAATTCTTTTCAACCCTTTTTTCGCATTTTCATAATCAGGATTGAACTTTAAGATTCGTTCATAATCTGCTTTTGCTGCTTCAAAATCTCCCTTAGTTTCATGAGCAAATGCTCGATGATAATAAGCTACGCCAAATTCAGGATTTACATTTACGGCAATATTAAAATTTGTAATCGCCTGATCAATTGAGTCTCTTTCCAAATAGATTACGCCAAGTCGATCGAATGCTTCTGCATATTGAGGATCTGTTTTTATAATTTTTTTCAATAGGGAAGAAGCTTGATCTAATTGATCCTTATTATGCAAATATGAAGCCTTGTTATAGAGAACATCTGCATTCTCAGGTGCAGTCTGAATGGCATTTTCAAAATATTGCTCCGCCAAAGGATTTCCATCTTCTGAAAATATTTTACCCAACAAAACCCACCCGTCCGTATGATCAGGATCGAGTTCTACACATTTTTGAAGAGCTTTAATAGAGGCATCTTTATTTCCCATCAAAGTATGGTTCAATCCAATCATGAAAAATCCTTCAGGATTGTCAGGTTCGATTTTCATGATTCTCGCAACAGACATCATGGAAGCATCATACATTTTTAGAATCTGCTGGATTTCTGCCAATTTCAACAAAGAAGGAATTCGTTTAGGATACAACGCTACACAACGTTTCATGGTCTGCAATGCCAATCTCGATTTATAATAATCTAAATATATTTCTGAAAGCAAGTGATGATAGTCTGCATTGGTAGAGTCAATTTTCATTGCCTTCGACATATCAACAATGGCATAATCATATCCTTCATTTTTATAAAATGCTTCTGCTCTAGCTGCATATAATTTAGGGTCTTCTGGATTTTGAGTAATTTGATCAGTCAACTTATCAATTTCTGGAACACCAGTTTTACCTAATTGTTGAGTAGAAGAAGTTTCCGTTTTTGGAGTTGTGGTAGAAGGTTTGTCATTTCCACAAGTACTCAAAAATAAAACGATAGTTACTAAAAATATAAAGTTCAATATTTGTTTATTCATATTGCAAAATTAACTTTTTTTCTAATAATGTTTATGATTTGATTTTATTGAATTTTGGGAGAAGTCAGGTTTTTGACTATAATCTCACCCTCGATTCTTCTCCTATTGGGAGAGGGAACGAGGGTGAGGGTAACAAATTTTTTTCCCAAAAATTCCAACTATTCATTTTTTGCTTCGTCTTTTAATCATAACTTCAAGTGAAATAATCGTGCAGACTTTGAACAATCCACATTATACTATAGAAGAGCAAGAATTGGTTCGACGATGCCTTCGTCGGGACGACCGAGCGCAGATGCACTTGTACCGAAAGTATGTGCAAGCGATGTATAATACGGTGGTGAGAATGGTTCCGAACAAGATGGATGCGGAAGATATTATTCAAGAAGTGTTTGTAAAAGTTTTTCAAAAAATGAGTGAATTTAGAGGTGAATCAACTTTGGGAGCTTGGATAAAAAGAATCACCGTCAATACCACTTTGAATTTTATTCGACAACGGAAGGAAATAAAATTTATGGAAAATGAGGAATGGGATCGCTCCAATTTATTGCTGGAAGAAAAAAAGATAGATCCTGAATTCTCAATAAAACAAGTGCATCATGCCATCAAAAAATTACCAGATGGTTGCCGAGTAGTGTTGAATTTATTTTTGCTAGAAGGTTATCAACACAAAGAAATTGCTTCGATTTTGAAAATTTCAGAGTCAACTTCCAAGACTCAATATCGAAGAGGAAAATTACTTTTAGCAAATCAGTTGAGGAACGGTTAACGGTTAACGGTGAATGGTTAACAACACTAGCTAATTACGATTGATATAAAAACGATACTTACATTTTAAGCATTAGAGAAACGGGGTTGACCATTAATCGTTAACCATTAACCATTAAAAAAGATGGATTTTTTAGAAAAAAAAATTAAGGAGCATAGAGACGAATTCGATGAAATCGAGCGAGTGGATGAAGCTTTGCTTTGGCAAAACATCCAGGCAGATTTGGGCGAGACGACTCCAGTAAAAAGACTTCACTCTAGTCGGTTTTTACAAATATATGCAGTTGCCGCAACGGTAGCTTTGTTAGTGATGGCGAGTTGGTTTTTTTCCAAAAATCAAAATGCAGCACCAGCAACCGCAACTACTGAAGAAGAAACACCACAAAAGTTTTTAGATTTTCCAGAAGAAGAAAATTATCAACAATTGGTGGCAGAGAAAAAAGAAGAAATTGATTTTGATGAAATAAATCAAGCAAAGTATAAAGATATTTTTCATGAATTAGATTTGTTGGAAAATGTTCATGATGAATTCAAAGAGGATTTGCCAATTCTTTCAGATGAGGAAAAAGCCATTCAAGTTTTACAAAAATACTACGAAAGAAAAATTCGAATATTAGAACGATTATCAAAAGAAATAGAAAAAAAATCTCGTGATGAAAAAAGAATTAATGAAAAACCTATGTAGAATTATCTGCATGGTTGGATTCATCTTAGTTCATTTTAATTTGTCCGCCCAAATTGAAAAAGTAAAAACTATAGATAAATCATTTGCAGTTCAAAAAGGAGCACTTGTTCAGATCTCTCACCAAAAAGGTGCGATGTATGTAAAAAAATCAATGACCAATAAAGTGGAAGTTCGATTGTATGTTTTAGTAGTTGGAAAAAACGAAGGAGATGCTGAAAAGATGCTCAATACAATTAATATTGAACATCATGAAAAGGGGAAATCTCAATTGGAAATTACCACTAAAACGAATGCGACTAACTGGACTAAAATAAATGGAGTCAGTACGGTGAAACTAAATACTGGAACTAAATTAAAAGGTATTCAAGAAATGCAAGTTGACATGGAAGTCTCTGTTCCTGAAGGAGTGAATCTCAAGTTGATGAATAAATATAACGACATCACGCTGGAAGAAATAAAAGCAAATGTCGAGATTAGTAATTACAATGGAAATATCGAAACACAGGATATTGAAGGTGATTTGAAGGTAGATTTAAAATATGGAAATGCTACCATTGGAAGTGTACAAGATGCGGATTTAGAAATTTATGAATCGAACTTGGTGATAGGAAATTGTCATTCGCTGAAATTAAATTCTAAATATTCTCGACATACTTTTTCCAAAATAAAAGATGCTGACATTGAATCGTACGAAGGTAATTTTGAGATGTCAAAAGTTCAAGGAGATTTAGTGGTCAATGATAAATATTCGGTTTGGACAGTTGGATCGGCAAAGTTAGTTAAGATTAAATCCTACGATAGTGAATGGACAATTGGTTCAATTGAAGACCTATTCGTAAGAAGCAAAGAAAGTGAATACACGATTGGTTCAGCAGAAAATGTTGATTGTGAAAGAACCTATCAAGATGAAATGAAAATAGGAACGCTTGGTGTTTTTAAATGTGCCAACAGTAAATATTTTGATGCGGAAATTGGAATTTTGAAAAAAGGAATTTATTTGAGCCAAGATTATAATGGAGACATCGAAATTAATAAAGTGTTGGCTACTTTTGAAGGTGCTGAAATTTCGGGAAAAAATTCTGATGTGGAATTACCTTTAAGAAGCATGAAATACCAACTAGAAGTCGATGCTAGAAATGCAGATATTTCATTGGAAGAAGATAACTTAGAAGCTGGATTTATTTCAGAGAGAAACGGGCAACTTGAAATCAAAGGGAAAATGAATAAAGCAAATGACCGAAGTCCAAAAGTGATTATTAAAGGATATAATATTGATGTGGAGTTGGATTAAATTACGAGCTACTAGAGACGATTTTTTTTCAAAATCCAAAATTCATATTTGAAAAAAAAACTTTCACGCGTTTCTCTTGTCAGGGGATTACTTTTACATGTTTAATAATTGTAAATCCCATTTTTCTTTTGGATCAAAATGCAATGCTCCTTCTTTTACAAAAAGCGGAGAAGGGAAATTATTAGTGTATAAGCCTCCCGTTCCCAGACCTTGGTGCATCTCATTTCCCAAAGAAAAAGTCCATTGCGCAATCGCATTCAACCCCACATTACTTTCGAGTGCAGAAGTAATCCACCAGGGAATATCGTAGCGACTAGCTGCATCAATCCATTCTTGCGCACCTCGAAATCCGCCTACAAAACTTGGTTTTAAAATAATATACTGAGGCTGGATAAAAGTAATTAATTCTTCTTTTTTCTCTTTTTCAAAAATCCCAATCAACTCTTCGTCCAAGGCAATTGGCAACGGCGTTTTGCAACAGAGGTCTTCCATCTCTTCAATTTGTCCTTGCTTGATGGGTTGCTCGATGGAATGAATATCTAGTTTGGCAAGTGTATTTAATTTTTGCAAAGCAGCTTCGCCAGCTTGAAATGCACCGTTGGCATCGACTCGAATTTCGATTTCATTTTTGGAAAAACGCTTGCGGAGATTTTTTATTAATTCAATTTCAGTATCGAAATCAATGGCTCCGATTTTCATTTTTACGCAGTCAAAACCTTGGGCAATTTTATCTTCAATTTGCTGTCGCATAAAATCTTCTTCGCCCATCCACACTAATCCATTGATGGGGATTGATTTTTTTCCTTCGGTAAATTCAGAGGGAAACAATTGAAATTTATCTTTCGCTTGGTAACTTTTCCAAGCCATTTCTAAACCAAATCGAATGGATGGAAATTCTAATAATCCTTCGTCCAACCAATAATTTAAGTTGGAAATATTATTGCAAACTTCTTTTAATTTTTCTTTATAATCAGGTCGATCATCTGCGCTGAGTCCTTTGAGTAAACCACATTCGCCAATTCCCCATTGCCATGTTTTTTCATTTTTTAAAACAATAAACCAACTCTCCTTGAGGCGTAAGATGCCACGGGAAGTTCCGCTGGCTTGCTTGAACTCGAGGGTATGTTTTTGGAAATTGGCTTGGAGAAATGAGGTATTCATTTTTTGTATATTATTATTGAGTAGCACGTGATGGTCTGCTTCAGCTGACCTGAAAATATGAGCGCAGCGAATTTATTTTTCAAAAGAACTGTGATCATTCTAAATAATTTTGCAAAGCAAATTTTGCTTTTAATATATTCGTTTTTTTGTCTATGTTTGATGCTCTTATTTTTTGAAAAAAATTCGCTTTGCTTTTTTTTTAGGTCAGCTGAAGCAGACCACCACGTGCTACTCACCATTGTTTAAGAAATTCAAAATACTTTTCTAATATTTTATCATTCGATTTTCGTGGAGTAAATACTTCTAAAATTTTAGTTCGTTTTCCTTTTTTATAAAATTTTGGAAGTGCTTTTTCTAAACTCTTGACGCTGTTTGCTTTCTGATAATCCAGATTATACATCTTTGCAATTGGCTCGGCAGTTCGTTTTTGCGTCACTTCAAAAAACTCATCTAACTCATCACTCGTCGATGGACCAGGAATAATTCTAAAAATTCCACCACCTGAATTATTGATAATTATGATACGCAAATTGGCTGGCAAATATGGATTCCACAATCCATTTATATCATAAAAAAAACTTAAATCTCCACAAACTAAGGTAGTCGGTTTTCCATTGGCGACTGCTGCGCCGACTGCGGTGGAAGTGCTGCCGTCGATGCCTGAAGTTCCTCGATTAGAATTATAGGACAAATCTTTTCGTTGGTCAAAAAGTTGAACGTAGCGAACGCCTGCGCTATTTCCCATTTGGAAATTACTGCCTGATGGGATGCTTTTTAAAATGATTTCATAAGCTTTGAAATCTGAGAATTTTACTTTTTTTAGAAATTGGAGGTGGCGTTTTTTGGTTTGGTCATTTCGGTCGTTCCATATTTTTTGGAAGTTGCTTTTTTGAGCTGATTTAGGAGCTAACTGGGAGTTACCGCCTAAAGTGAGTTTCTCAAAAAAATATTCAGGACTAGTTCTAATCGTTTTCGTAAGTGATTGATAAGTGTCCATTTCTTCGCCTGCAATATCAAAATGCCAATGTTCTTGAGGTTGTGATCTGCGGAAAAGTGCTTTTATTTTTTTAGAAATAATTGCTCCGCCGAGGGTGACTAAAATTTCGGGAATGAATTTTTTTTCTTCTTTTTTATCAATGGTGGTAATTAATCTGTCGATGGAAGGATTGAATTTTTCGCTCCAAAGATTGGCTGTCGTTTCTGTCAAGACGGTGACTGATGGATCAATATCTAACTTTTCTAAAACAGCATTTAGTTGTTCATTTTTTTCCATCAATCCGCAGAGGATTAATTTCTTTTTTGAACCTTCCCATGTTGTTTTTAATTTTGCAAAAACGGAAGCGGGAAGTGTATTTTCAATTTCGATTAGTTCTTGAATCTTGGGAATGTGATTTGTTTTTTTCGCCAAATCATACAATGGTTCTCGCAAGGGAATATTGATATGGACTGGGCCTTTTTTTGGAAAATGAGCAAGGTTGATGGCTTCATTTATTTGTCGATCATTGAACCATAAATCTGCTGTTTTGGGTTTGGCTTCTTGTGTGAGTTCGTAGCTTTTTAATATGTAATTTTTGTAAATGTCTCTTTGTTGAATGGTTTGTCCTGCGCCTTGATTGATCCACTCGACAGGACGATCTGCAGTTAAAACTAAGAGGGGAATTCTTTGGTAAAATGCTTCGACGATGGCTGGTGCGTAATTCAATGCGGCACTTCCTGAGGTGCAAGCGATAGCTACTGCTTGCTGGGTTTGTT
>Ga0114957_1005370_pt1 | contig 10678 bp, 2 predicted proteins | sample BantaG_FD_87175 | JGI IMG/M metagenome (GOLD analysis project Ga0114957, IMG submission 87175) | Marine algal microbial communities from Bantry Bay, Ireland - BantryBay_4 metaG | ecosystem: Host-associated > Algae > Red algae > Unclassified | place: Bantry Bay, Ireland | collected 2014-11-21 | reverse complement strand
TGTCCTAGAAAATTAGAACCTGAAACGCAATATTTTGCTTTCCTGATTCCAGCTTTTGAAAGGGGGAGGCTGGCAGGTTTAGGAGCTAGTTCAGCTATCATTGATGAGACAGCTATTCAACTAGCCGCTTGGGGGCATGAGCAAGATCAATTTGAAAGTTTTACTGCCTATCAAAAACGATTTCCAATTTATCATCAATGGAAATTTACTACAGGCAAGGAAGGAAATGATTTTGAAACTTTAGCCAAAAAGATAGTTCCTCGGGAATTGCATCCGAATGTCGGAAAACGCTTAGTTGATATTCAATCACCGGGTTATAATTTATTTTATCAAGGTGGAGATTTTCCTAATGAAGGGACGATTTTAATGGAAGGAGCATTACGGCATCCCGATTCTAATTTGCCTAATATATTGGAAGATGATTCCGAAGAAAGTAAATCTTTTGTAAAAGGACTTTCGGATTTAATTAATTTAGAAGAAGATTTGAAAGCCGAGGAATCCATCTCAATCGACCATACCTATTCCACCAATCCATATTATGTAGATGATACAGAAGATGCAGCATCTATTTATGATGATCCTATTATCACGCCTCCTCTTTACGGTCGCTGGCATGCTCAACAAAATCGAGTATCTTCTGATAATAAAAATGAATGGGTCAATCAATTAAATCTAGATCCTCGCAATCGGATAGCAGCAGGTTTAGGGGCTGAAGTAATTCGACGCAACCAAGAGGAATATATGGATAGGGCTTGGAGGCAGTTTGGCGATTTATTTAATGATAATGATTTTTTGAAAAAATCTCAATTTACGCTTGAGGTAAGTAGCCAACTTTACAAAAAGCATCTTAGTACGCTTCATCCTGCAAAATTGATTGCCGTTACATCGAATGTTCACGAAGTGATTAGAACTGGATCAACTAGTTCTAAAACATCTATAAAATTAGATTTGAAAAGTAAGCAAATTCCTAATGGTATTTTTTCAACCAGTTATAAGAAAATAACCCGAAGTGGAGGTGCTCTAACAAAAAGATTAGCGAATCCTAAATCAATAGATTTTGGTAATTTAACTACTACTTTATCCTTTCAAATTACTAATCGTCCTAAATCTAATTTTGGAATTGAGCAACAATCTGCTCCAACTAATGTAGGGACAGTATTTGTTCCTAAAGATACTTACTTGGGGCTATTATTATCCGATGCATTTATTATTCTTGATAGAGGCAATATACCAGATTGGAAATGGTTAGCATTATTAACTATTGGAATTCCTTCAGATTTCCAAGGTGGAAACGCTTCGATTGTTAAAAATGCTCTTGGGAAAATTGTTAGAGTAGAGCCAGATTTGAGTAATTATTTTGCAATTAAAAATTGGAAATTGGAATCAGTAAAGCAAGCAGCTAATCTCGATAATATTCAAAAATCCCTTAATGAAAAATTACTTCCAAATAAATCCTTTTATAAAAAAATAGCGCACCAACGAAAACAAATTCCCCTTAAAGAAACGGAAGGAACAGACGCTTCTTGGATAGAACCATTAGTAAAAGCACCTGAATTTAAAGACCCGATATACGAAAACCTTCTCGATATTTCTTTGGAAGATTTTGTTCCAAACTTAGATCTAGTTCCCCCGAATACTTCTGGTTTATTGGAAATCAATCGAAAATTTATAGAATCCTTTATGGTTGGGTTAAATTATGAAATGGGAAGAGAATTACTGTGGCGGGAATTTCCTACAGATCAACGAGGTACCTATTTTAGTATGTTTTGGGATTCCATAGATAATAACTCAGGAGCTATGACTAACTCGGAACAAGAATATAAAGATATCAGGCCTATTCATGAATGGGCAACTCGAAGTAAATTAGGCACTCATCAACAAGTTGGAAATAATGCAGACCAATTGGTTTTGGTATTAAGAGGAGAGTTATTAAATAGATATGCGAACACTATTGTCTATTTGGAAAAAGCCAGCGTGCAGACAAACGAACGTAGGTTAAGTGGAACTCGAATCTATCCTATTTTTGAAGCTAAAATAGAACCTGATTTGTTTTTCTTAGGCTTTAACGATGTGACTAAAGAAAAGCTATTGAAAGAGGAAGGCTATTTTATTGTCTTTCAAGAAAGACCAGGAGAACTTCATTTTGGATTAGATAGCGAAGCGCAACCAGCAGAGGCTACTGTGACTTCTTGGGATGACCTTAATTGGGCACATATCGAAGTAGTCAATCATCATATTGATATTGATAAGCATGATTCTTTACCAGCTACTATAGAACAAGAATTCTTTTGGGGTAGAGGTACTGAAGGAGACAAAGAAGATCCAAGTTTGGGAGAAGGTTCCTCGGCAGATATGGCGGGAATTCTATATCAAAGCCCTGTGAAAATTGCGATCCATGCGACCACCATACTACCAAAATAAAACAAAACATTATGTCAGATTTTAATGATAAACAAGGATTATTACAAACAGCAAGAACTAATTTAAGTACTGCTCAGGATGAATTATATACAGAGAAGGAGTTATTAAAATTACAGCTTAAAAAAATAATGCAACGGTTGACCGAAGAGCGGCTTCCTTTTTTGTCAGATACGGATGATGATCAAAAGTTATTGGTACAATTACAAGAGAAAATTTTTGCTAAAGAATCTATTTATAAGATCTTAGCCGAAAAATGTGAAACAGCAGAAGAGGCATTCCATCAGGTCGATTCTCCTATTAAAATGGTTCGTCATTTAAATGATAACTTTCCTATATTATTGATGCCCGTTCGAGTACAAACTCGTTTTATTACAGTCAAACATTTAGCTACCAATATTTCTAAAGAGGCTATTTTTGATGTTAGTGAAATAACAAGCCCTATGCCGCCTAAGTCGGTATTATTTAAACAAAGTGCTACTAATCTTTTAAATATCCCTACCTATTCACATTTAAAAAATAATAGAAATCAAACTAATCCCTTGTATGATCATTTTATCAAAAATATATTTATCAAAAATAAAGTTTTTGAAAAAAGTAATTTACTGAAAATAGTTCCAGACGCTTTGGAGTTATGGGTTCGCATCTATCCTGATGATATTTTTATACATGCACATGAACCCCATCTTACTCTTGATGAACAATTGGCAGGGCAACAATTTTGGACAAACTGGTGGGAAGTTCATCAGACAAACTCCAACGCTTTAGCAGAAGAACAAGCCTTAGATGATTTCTCCAGTCAACCTCTTTTTAGGGCTTGGGCTAAGCTCCAAAATCAGTATCGACATAATAGAGCTGCTTGGATTTTTAAAGAAACCATGCCTCAAAACTATGTCGGTAAAAATACCGACTATTTCGAAGAACCTGATTTTACATTCAGTCCCTCAAGGATAAAAAGTGATATTTGGACAGCACCTATTTTAAGCTGGGTGATGCCTGATAAATTTGTAGTAACCTTAATCCAAGATGGGAAGTCAAAGCATTTCGAAGGAAAAAAAATACCCCATCCTTTGAAACTGTCTCCTACACCAGAGGAAAATGGTAGTTTAAAAGAAATCAAATGGGCAGAAGATTTTGAGGAAGCGGAAAAAATAGGGATGGCAATAAAAATACCGCTATTGCAAAATGGATATGTGGAGAATCAAACTTTCCAGCAGTTAGTAGTTACAGGTGTAAAGACATCTGTTAAAGCGATTAATGAAAACCCTGAAGATAAATTGAGTGGAAAAGGGTTGTTAGAAGACCTTTTGGAAAACCACAGTTATAAGGAAAAGGGAATGGCTATTTTACCACAAGGTACTGCTACCAATAATTTTGAACGAGTACGTTCTGGATATACTTCTGATGGTCTTCCAGTAGAGGAAGTATTCAAGTTGGAAACTGGGCCTCCTCTGTTTGATCAAGAGGATCATTGGAAAACAAAAACTGATGGACAATATCTAGTAGATGCTTTAGGAATAAAACCTAGTATTTTTCAACATTCTCATAAGAGTGATAGCAAAGATATAGCGCATTCAAAAGCTATGAATAAACTGCTCTGGTCTGCAACTATGGGTTATTATTTACAACAATTTTTACAACCTTTAATTTCTATTGAAGATATTAACAAAACAAAAGATTTCTTTTTAAATCATGTTGCTGCTAGTGGATTATTACCTGTATTAAGAATAGGTAAACAACCCTATGGCATTTTACCCATTAGTAATTTTGCTCAATGGAAAGCCAGTCAAGGAGAAGATCCTTATCATGATAGACTATTTAAAAAAGTATTATCCCCTTTAAGTGAGGTATGGAAAACTTTTGCTCAAAAAGTTAAGCAGCTTACGGATGCCTCTTTAGAATTTAATGAGGGACAATTTTCAGAGGATTTCGTTAAGATACTTGGATTGAATGCGAGTTCTCAAACTTTTTACCAAAGACCCCAAGTAGGGAATCATCTAATTGAAAGTTCAATAGCTGCTAAACTCACCACTAAGCCTCGGAAGACTCATCCTGTCATGCCTGGACCAAATAATTCTAATGAATATGTTGCTTATGATGTAAAGGTAAAAGCACTTGAATATTTTAATAGAAACTTGTTAAAAAGCTTGAATGATTTGGGATTTAATATACCATTTGAAACCTGGAGAATAAGCGTCTTTGGGAACATTTTAGAGACAAAAAGTCCAGAAAGAATTTTCAATCAGCATTTTGCAACGTTTCATAAAAAATATAACAAGGACATCATTGATAAATTTAAGCCCTCTTCATCAAGAAGGCTTTCAAAAATAAAACAGGGAGAAGAAGAATTAAATTATTTACAATGGTTGAATCAATCTTCTTACCAAGAACTAATTAATGTTCATTTTAACCAATCGCCTAATGAGAATGACCAGCCTGATGCTTTACTTTATTTATTAGCCCGACAAGCATTAGCTAGAAATTATATAGAAGTGGCCGCAAAGCTTATGCCTTCCATACAAGATGTTCCAGGAGGAGAAATTCGAGTCAGCAAGCAAATATCAACTATTGATTTTGAATTAGAACATTTGTCAGAATTTAGTACTCCTAGAGCTAATGACAACTTTGGAGGAGAAGTAAAACATTTTTTAGCCAACCTTGGAAAAAAGCAGACTCAATTAGAACCACAAAACTATTTATATGCTGTCAAAAAATGGGACTATTTAAACTTTATAAAGGAGAAAACCTCGGCAACAAGGAACAAAACGATAGGAGAATTTTTAGATGATAAAATCAAGGAGGGTAGTAAGGAAAAAATCTATCTTCCATTGACAGATGCTAAAAATGCTTTAGATTGCCTACAAGATTTACCCACCGCGGAATTGCACCGATTATTTACTGAACATTTGGATTTATGTAGTTATCGACTCGATGCTTGGATGCTTGGATTAGTAAATCAAAGGCTTTCAAACATTAGAAATAAAGCAGAAACTTCGCAAGGAACTTATATAGGTGCTTATGGATATGTTGAAAACCTTGACCCTAAAAAAAGTACGGAGAAGTCTATTTATAAGGTTCTGGAAAATCCTGAAATAGAGAATAGTCCCGAGCGTTTTATTTCAAGTGAATTAGTGCTGCCTATACTTCATTTCCAATCATTTATTGACAAAAGAATTAATATAGAAAGACTGCTACCTAGTGCTTATATTTATTTAGGAAATTCATCAAGTGGCTCTTTTGAGCGTTCGGGGAATAACCCTAAAGAAATAATTAGTCAACCTCAAACAGATAAAGCCAACCAAGGATTTATTCATACACCTAGTCAAGCACATGCAGTAACCGCCGCCATATTAAGGTCTGGTTTTATGGCAAATAATCCTACGAAAGATCATGATGAATTTGCAATTAACTTAAGTTCTGAAAGAGTTAGAAAAGCCTTGTTTTATATTGATGGAATGAGAAATGGGCAAGAGCTTGCTGCGCTTTTGGGTTACCAGTTTGAAAGAGAATTACATGATAATGAGATACCTTTTTTAGATGCCTATTTATTGGATTTCCGTAAGGCTTGTCCACTGAGAAAAGAAGTCATAAATGGTGATCATCCAACAGAAACGACGCAAGCTTTCACCGTGGTGCATGGATTAGATTTATTACAATTCTACAGAAATAAGAATGAAAGTCTAGATGATGTTTTAGCTGAAAAAAGAATTAATCTGAACATTAATAATATTACTGATGATGATATAAATAAGGCTAAAGAACAAATCAAAAATGCACTTGATCATTTAAGTCAAAGTATGGATGCTATTAGTGATTTAATGGCAAGTGAAAGTATTTATCATATCGCCAAGGGAGACATGGAGCGTTCTAGTTCTGTCTTAAAAATGTTGAGTAATGATAAAGAAATTAGTATTCCTGAAATAACCCAAACGCCAAAATCAGGCACCCCACTTTCTCATTTAGTAGGGGTTCAGTTTGACTTAAAGAGTACCCAAAAAATTTGGTTAGGGGTTGATAGTCCTCGTTCGATGCTGAATCCAGGATTAAATCGCTGGCTTTTTGAACAGCTGCCTCTTGCTGGGACAATATGTTTTAATGTAGAGGTTAATGGTGTTGTAGAAAAACTATTCCTTCAACAATTGCGGTTTCAGCCAATTGATTTATTGGCTATGTTTCAAGAAAAAAATCCGCTATCAGACACGAGTGCCTTGAGCTTTTTTATCAAAGAAATAGCCGTTCAACTATTTAAACCACCTTTAGAGGCAACTATCCGAGTATTATATTTTGATAAAATGGGAATGAGTAACAGCCAACAAACCTTAGGTGAGCTACTACCCTTAATAAATAATTTAGGGCAAATCATTAATAGAAGTATTCCTTTATTTCCAACTGATTTGCAATTGCCCTCTAGGACAGATCCCTTGGAGAAAACATCCTTCCGTAATTTGCATAATTCTGATTTCATTGATGCTTTTGAAAAAATTCTATTTGGAGCGGATAAAGACAGTTTGAATGGTATTTATAATAATATTAGAGACCAAACTAATGTTTACAATAGATTAAAGTCAGAAGGTTTTCCAGAGCAAAATCAACAAAGATTTTACACAAGATTATTACAGCTTTTACACGCCTCTATTTATTTCAACCAATTAAAAGAGGATTATGATTTACCATTGGTTTATTCTCCTGAAAACATGGAAGTATTACTGGCTAAGACAGGAAGAGCTTTTCTACATTTTGTGGAATTAGAAAAAAGGGGTAGAATCGTTTTTGAAAAAGTAAAAGCCATTAGAGATAAAAAGAAACAATGGGAAGGAGTAGTAGACTTGGGTAAAATGATTTTTGGAAATACGTTACCATTAACCCCTAAGTTTACATTAAATAATCGGGATGAAATAAAAGCAGCGATGAATTCTCCACATTTAATGGAAGATGTGGAAGAGGACGCAAAAGTAGAATGGCTGCAGGGCGTAGCATTGGTACGGGAGAAAATTCAGACCTACAAAAGATTAGAAACCTTTAGAGAATTATTTAAAGTAAAAGCAACACCAGACGCCTTATCAATTCTTCAATTACCCTATCAAACAGATGTTGAAAATTATCGTTGGTTAGGGACTACTTTCTCTCCTCAAATAAAAATAAAAGGAGAACAATTATCTATCGCTTTAGAGTTGCCACCAAATTATAAAAACACCAGTATGCAATCTGGAATGATTATAGATTTTTGGACCGAACGAATACAATGCGAAACGAGTCAAACAGCCTTTGCTTTGCATTATAACCAACCAAATACAGAACCTCCTCAAAGTTGTTTGCTTTGTGTTGCTCCTCAAATAACTGGAGGATGGAAGTGGGAGGACATTGTTGGTTGTGTTTTAACTTCAGTTGACCTAGCAAAAAAGAGAGCCGTAGAACCATCATTTCTGGAAGAAACGACAGATGATTCCAAGAAAAAATACCTTAAAGGACATCCATTGAGATTTCTGTTACCTGCACTTTCGATACCTGTAAGTAACACGGAGAATAGCCCTACTTTAAATTTTGATGAAAATAATAATCACTTTTAAAAAATAACTAATGCCAACGCCAGATCTTTTATTTTGGAATAGAATAGAACCGCATCCAAGAAGCGAAAATATAGAAGAAGCTCTAAAAGCAGAGATTCGGGATCCGTTGTGGATGCTTTCTCGCCAATGGCAATTGGGGGAGTTCCAAGGAGAGGATGCAGGAAAAGCGGTCTCTATTAAATTGGATTACCAAAAATACTTACCCAAGGAAGTTTTGGGGAGACAAAATAATCGAACGTTATTTAATGGAAGTGATCAGCCCTTGGAATCGGTGGTAGAAAAAATTGCTTACCAAACAGATTTATTTACAAGTATTGAAATAGGTCGTCAATGGTTTCGGTTCTTAGAAAAAGATTTAAATAATAATGAGATTATAGAAAGATTTCAGGAGAGTGAATTATTACAATTCAAATTGCCACTTCAAATTGAGCGACAACAACAATATGAACAAGCAGATATCTTGAGTAATAAACCTTACCTAAATATATTAGAACGTTTAGTCAAAGAGAAAAAGGTAGATGGAAGAATGTTGCTCCATATTATCGCCAAAAAAGATACCCTTCTTTCGGATCATATCTTAGGAGAAACAAATGCAGAAATAGATGCCATTGGAGAACGGTTATTGGAATGGGCCAAAAGAATTTATAATATAAATATTGAAGAAAATCCATTTTGGTCGAATAACCAATTAGAATACCAGTTTGACTTATCAATTGGATGGAGTGCTACTTCCAATCAAACATTGAGGGCTAAAGAATATAATGGGGATGAACTAGATTGGTACCAATTTGATAAACAGCCTCCAAGCAGTCAATCTGATACCTTAGAAACAGTTCACAATGAGGTCTTTGAACCTATTACCGCCAATTTTAATTATCCGAGCGAAGTAAAATATAAAGGAATGCCAAATGCTCGATGGTGGGAATTAGAAGATGGAGCCGTTAATTTTGGTGGGATTAAACCGGATAGTACAAGTCCAGCAACATTAGTCTTTACACAGTTCAATTTAATGTACAGTAATGACTGGTTAGTTATGCCGCTTGAAATGCAAAGAGGGACACTTAATAAGATTACCGAAATGGTAGTAACCGATAACTTTGGGGTTAGAACTTTGGTGAAGCATATACACGAAACGGTACCTGATGAACATTGGGGATTGTTTCAACTAAATAATCCTTCACTTGAAATAGGTTTGCAAAATGACACTTGTTTATTAATACCTGCTGTCATTGATGATTTGCAAAAAAGTAAGTCAATAGAAGAAATTAATTTTCTTAGAGATGAAATGGCCAACTTAGTTTGGGCTGTAGAAAATATAGTACCCAATGAATTAGGAGTTGGGGTCGAAGGTGATGAAAGAGTAGAAGCAATAGCATCTTATTTATCAACACTTGCAAATCCAATAAATCAGGAGAATCTTATTAACGAAGCAAAAGTTAAATTTCAGGTAGCCACTATTGTTCCTGAAAACTGGATACCTTTTATTCCAATACAGCTTAATAATCAAGAACTAGTTAGTCGACAAATTCAGTTGCAAAGAGCTGCGATGCCTAGAATAGTTAATGGATTTGACCCCATTAGAGTAAGACCAAAATCAACTTTACTTACTCAAGGCCTAACCACTAAAAAGCGCGAACCATTTTATATTTATGAGGAAGAAATTCCTCGCTCAGGTATAGTGGTGAAAGGCCAATGGAAAAGAGTTCGTTGGCTTAATGGAAAAACAATAATCTGGTATGGGTATGAAAAAAGGAATGGTCGAGGAAGTGGAAATAGTGGGTTAAAGTTTGATCAGGTAGTTCCTAAATAACAAGTTAGAAGAAAGGTTTCTTAATTCCTTGTTCTGAAATTGTTATCCCGTTAATGAATCACTCTAATACATTGTACTAGAGTGATATCAAAATTAATCAATAATACCATAACTTTCTTTCTCTTCTTTAGTGAGTGGTTTGTAGAAGTTCTTTTTGTAATATTCAAAAGCTTGTTGAGTATCCCCTAGAGAGAGGTCAATTATTTTGTAGATTTTTCTTTTGGTAATTGGATTAATAGATTCTGTCAAAAGTGTATTTTTATTTAAAAATTTTACTTCTGGTTCATATTGATGAAATGTAGTCCGTATAATTTTCCCAGATTTTAACTTCAATAATTGTACTTTAATACCTCCGTCTTTTCCTTTTGCAAAAAAAACCAAGTATTTTCCATTTGGACTGTAGCTGTAGGGGTTGAAGTAGCCCCTGTTGCGGGAGCTATTGTCAAAAATACGGGGAGCAGAGAGACTCCCTAATTCAAATACATTCAAATTAAATTTTCCATTATCTCCTTTTTTATAAAATGTCAAAAATTTCCCATCTGGACTGCAGCGGTTGCGGTAGTTGCGGGCGCAGTAGCTATTATTAAAAATATGAGGTGAAGAGAGGCTTCCTAATTTCAATACATTTAGTTTAGTATATTCTCCATCATCTCCTTCTCTAAAAAATATCAAAAATTTCCCTTCTGGGCTGTAACTGTAGCGATCGTTGTCGTGGTAGGTGTTGCTATTGTCAAAAATACGGGAAGGGGAGGGACTAATTAATTCCAATACATTTAAATTAGATTTTCCATCACCTCCTTTTTTAAAAAATGACAAAAATTTCCCATTTGGACAAAAGTTTTCGCGATTACTATTGTCAAAAATACGGGGAGAGGAGGGACTA
>Ga0114957_1005365_pt1 | contig 10687 bp, 9 predicted proteins | sample BantaG_FD_87175 | JGI IMG/M metagenome (GOLD analysis project Ga0114957, IMG submission 87175) | Marine algal microbial communities from Bantry Bay, Ireland - BantryBay_4 metaG | ecosystem: Host-associated > Algae > Red algae > Unclassified | place: Bantry Bay, Ireland | collected 2014-11-21 | reverse complement strand
GACATGGATCTGCACATAATTGTAGATAACTATTCTACGCACAAGCATCAGAGGGTAAAAAATTGGCTGAAGAGAAACAAGGTGACCCTGCACTTCATACCAACAAGCTCATCGTGGTTAAATATGGTTGAACGATTCTTCGGACTTATTACTGACAAGGCAATTCGACGCGGCGTATTCAGTTCGGTAAAGGACTTGGAAGAAAAACTGATGGCCTTCATATCCAAGCATAATGAAGAGCCAACACCATTTGTCTGGACAAAATCAGTCGAAGTAATTCTTGAAAAAGTAAACCGAGCAAAGGAAATACTTATTTGAATACTTTGCAGGTCACACTACACTAGCTCATCAGGCGGTATGGTCGATGTGATTGGATCTCCCACGACATCGAAAAGCACATTAAGCGCTCTGGTGACTTTATTGGGTGTGGCCAACCGCGTCTCAGATCGGATGACATCGTTGGACGCAGTACTTTTCGAAGCACAGACTCGAACCGATGAGGTGGCGTCCACACTCGATGGTAGCGTGTTGTGGTTACGTTCTAATGACGCAGCAACGCTCAGCTGGATCTCAAACGGATACGCCGGGTTACGCTGGATGGCAAATTCGGAACGTTGGGGAGGTGCGAGTGCAACGCTGTTGCACACCGTGCAGAGGTATCCACTGCCACTGCTAGCTATGATTCTGATATTGCTCACCTCAATCACTTTACGGCCTCGCGTGCAGCGTGTGTTGACTGACAGTGCCACCGGTGTTGGCAACGTGGGCGAAGATCGGTACTGGAGTTCGCCAATAGCGCTACTGGCCAGCGCAGCTCTGGCACTGCCGTTGCCGCTTGTCTTATTCATTATCCACTGGGCGTTGAAAGACGGTTTCTTCGTGCAGGACTCCCTTATTCCAGCATTAAGTGGTGCACTGTTGGCCACGGCATCTGTTCTGGCTGTGTTGCTTTTCTTTAAAACCCTTTGCCGCGATGATGGCCTATTTCGTCGTCATTTTGAATGGGATGAGCGTTCTGTGGATCGATTGTATCGCCACTTGAAGTGGTTCGTATGGGTGTGCGCGCTGTGTACGGCCGTGTTCACATTTGCGCTACTCAGCGGACAAGCTGCGTTGCGATACGGTCTGGCCGTACTGGCCTTCGTGACTGTGTCGGTGGCCATGAGTGTATTGCTGTATGAATGTCTTCGACCCGGACGAGGTATCGCGTTGACGTTGACGCATACCACGACACAGTCTCCCTTCGCGCGGATGGGTATCTGGGCGTTGATAGCGGTTCCAGCAATCGTTGGCTTATTGCCACTTGCGGGCTATTACGATATTGCTGTGGAAATCCAGAACCGCGCTTTTACATCGGGTGTCTATCTGATGATCACTGCTGTGTTGATCGGTCTGGCAATACGCGAATTCATGGTAGCGCACCGACGGATGTCGCTACGAAAGGCGCGCGCCCGACGAGCAGCACGTGAGGCTGAACGTACAGCACAAGTGAACGCGCCTGTCAGTGGCGATGCCACCCCGGATCTATCATTTGCCTGGGATGATGATCATCAGCGTGTCGCCCGGCAGGGTCAAAAGCTATTGAAAACAGCAGGCGTGATTCTGTTCGTCTTTATCGCCTGGCTGGTGTGGAAACCGCTCTTTCCTGTTCTCGATGTGTTCAACGATATTGTGCTTTGGCGCGCTCAGGTAGGCGGTGATAGTGCCACTGCTAATCAAGCGATAACGCTGGGTAAATTACTTTTCGCCTTGGGGATAATCGTATTGGGCGTGATCGGATCTCGAAACCTTCGCGGTGTGTTGGAGATTTTGGTGTTCGAGCGCTTGCAACTCGATACCGGTGCTCGCTATGCAATCAATGCTATCGCCAGCTATGCCCTTGTTGGTACGGCCTTACTAGTAGGTATCGGACAACTGGGCGTGGATTGGTCTCGATTGCAATGGATTGTGGCAGCACTGGGGGTTGGTCTTGGCTTTGGTTTGCAGGAGATCGTGGCTAACTTCATATCGGGTCTGATTATCTTATTCGAACGGCCGGTCAGAGTGGGCGACACGGTGACCATCGGCGGCTTGAGTGGCACGGTAAGCAACATACAGATTCGTGCAACGACACTCACCGACTTTGACAATCGCGAGGTTCTGCTTCCCAACAAGTCCATCATCACTGAGAATGTAACCAACTGGACGTTGCACGATGCAGTGACACGTATTCTGTTGACTGTCGGTGTTGCTTATGGCTCGGATGTCGAGCAAGTAAGGACACTTTTGATCGATTGCGTTAACACGACTGAGGATGTCCTGAGTTCACCTGAACCCACCGTGTTCTTCGTCAATCACGGGGCCAGTTCGCTGGACTTTGAAATTCGGGCGTTTGTCGCAACACCTGCGCATCGCTTACCCGTCACGCATGCACTGAACAAGGCTATTAACACGAGCCTGTCAACACAGGGTGTTGAGATTCCGTTCCCTCAGCAAGTAGTACACATGCACACCGTAACGGACACGGTTACTTGATTCGAGGTACTGAAAGGTAATGGTCAGATCTAATCGTACAAAATGACCCCTTTAGTTGACTACCCACCCTGCCCTGATATTGAGATATTTGACTTACCCAGCACCTTGCGGTTCACGCATCGCGTTGGTTGCTGGCTTTAATGTGGCAACAACAGGTTAAACCAGGCTACTGAGGACAGTTGTGCCTTTGAAGTGAAAAAATACTGCTATAGCTGCCTTATTAAGGCTAGATCAAAACAACAACATCAATTCAAGCAAATTCAATTGCTTAGTTACACTGTATTGAAATTTAGACCCGCTTATGTACTGGGAGCCTACTTGCAGCCTCGCAACTAAACCTCTTTTCATTGCTAATACTCAACTTCCCCGTCTTTCTATCAAAATTGTATTTGCTATGAAAGCGATTCACACCGGGGACGTATTCTGTGACGTATAGATAATCTTTCCAAGCTAACCCTTCAGTTCTGGGATCGGGATATTCAGTACGCTCATCAGCTATTACCGCTGAAATGCCAAAATTAATATTGTTCTTGTCTTCAACTTTGTTAGAAAGTTTTTGCGAAAACGTAGTTTCAATCGCAACAAGAAGGGATATTACCTCGCCGCTGACGTATATCGGTTTACAAACTAAGTAAGTGCTTGGCGGTACATACCTCGAACTAGCGAAACTAGACAGAGGAAACAGAATCGTTATTAAAAATCCATATAGTGCGTACGATTTACATATTTTCATTTGCCTTAATTCGATTCGACGTGCATTAGAAATATATCGGCACGTAGAATGATAGCCTTGAATATAATCAGTTATACGCTAGCTCCCGCTACGCTTTACATCATCTCCAGCGTCTATGCATCAATCCGTAATTCAGCACTAGCGCACATATAAAATGTACTGATCAAAAACAGGGATGTGAGCGGTGTGTCGCTTACGTATCGACATTTATGGGCGAGTTTGAAAATCCGATAGTGGACTTTAACCATACATGCCAGCGACAGTCTCTCAAGCACCGTGAGCAGACTGTCGAGTACCAGAGTGACGGACCATGCTGTTACTTCAGGTTTGGCACAATTCTGCCAGTCCTATCGCAGTAGACGTGCCCACTGCCCTGTATATTGATAACCCTTGTTATAGGAGTAATCACGCTTAGTGGGGTTTATGGGTGTTGAGATTTCCGCCCTCTGTCATAAACAAACTACTCGGTACCCCGCGTGAACGGCCACTACTCCGTCAACTGGCTACTGGATATTGCAACGTTCACGAGTCCCTCTGACATCAACTCACTCCTCGTAGGTGACCTAGGATATTTCTGAAATCAACATCTACGGATGTCAATGCGAACCGCTGGCGCGCCCGAATCAGACTATGGAGCGAATTCTATGAAGACTCAGCTGTTGCGAGTCTGAAAGCAAAAAACGTAAATAGGCAACCCAGAGTAGCCTCAATCCAACGCCGACAAGCAAAGTAGCCACGGCGCACTCCATCTTGTGACAACGCCAGAGCCCAACATCCATGACAGCCAAACGAGATGACAAATGCGCCGGTGATAAACATTGCCACCATTGGAAGCGATGCACCATCAACTGCGCCGATTGATGCAATGGCTATCCAGAATGAAATAGCCTTGGGGTTGTTTACTTGCAATAAATACCCGACAAGGAAATGCTTTGAGTTCTTTTGATGAATCAATTCCACTGGCTTCAGATCGGGGCAATGAATCGCTTTCATGAAAGCCCCATAAGCGAGGTAGAGAAGATAAAAAGCGCCAACAATTGTGAGCTTACGGCAGCCCAGTAAAATTTCCGGCTGAACTGTGTTACGCAAACACCATTATTTCTGGCTTGGATAATTCCACGGCATCCAGTTCTGCGGAGCGGCACGCACCGCGAGCTGATTTCTTTGTACCGCAATCAAGTAGTCCAGTGCATCCACATTCGACTCCAGACACGTCGCCAGTATCGAGGTGATTTTGTCGGATACCATTGCACCATTTTCAGTTTTAAAGAATTGGGAATTCTTTCGCCCCCGTACCATCAGCTTAATTTGTCGCTCGCACTCGTTGTTGTCAACGGGCGCTCCAGGGACATGGCAAAAAGCACACAACCCATCGTAGTGACGCTCGAAGTAGGCCATGGCACGCCCCAGGTTGCTGTTGGGTTCCACCGGCCCGCCCTCCGCTGTCTGCCTCTGGCACCACTGTTTCAGTTCGCTCATCCGCGGCAGCGAGTGTTGGTGATGATAGGCTTGTCGTTGCTGGGGATCAAACCCTTGCTCTTTACAATGGGTATCGTTAGCCCACACCCCGGCGTAGAGCTCCAGTGCATACAGAGTCTCGTCCGGGCACTGATAAGCAAGCTCGGAAACCCCCCGTCGACCATGTGAGTTACAAAGTGCCATGATGAACTCGATGTTGGTCACGTGATTAGAACTCAAGGCATCACTCATGAGAATGGGCACCGGCAAGCCCGGCTCGCGTTGACCCAAAATCTCATCAAACCATTCACCTGCGTGACCCACGCTGGTTTGATACAGCACCAATCGTCGTGTCGAAATTAGCGCTGGTGGATCGCTCGAAGCCCCAGTCATCGCTTCTGACACAATGGCAAGACACGCCGAGCTATACACCCCAGTACGATGTTCGCGTCCCTTTTTGGGTGCCTCCTTAATCAGAATCCGATGCGTGGTGTCATCCAGGTAGAACAATTGAGCGTTGGCAGCCATCGATATCATGGCTAAGAATACCGGCGTCAGATGATCAGCCAGTTTCTGGCATTGATCGAAGATCGTGGAGGCGCTCAAGTGCGAGCCGAGCAGCCCCTGCAGCGTCTCCTGCCGATAGAACGGGCTGGCTGCGAAGTACTTGAATATCGCCATCATGGCGATGGCCGAGTAGCCGTACATCTGATCGGGCCGCCCATCGGCACGCACCTCAGCTGGCAACTCAGCGGTAAAGATCTCATGACAGGCAGAGCATCTTAATTGCTCGCTGACATGCTGCTCGGCACTGAAGGGCGAGTGCCCGACAATGCGCAGCAGTTGGGCTGGATGGTATTTATAGACCTTGCCTGCCTGACAGCCGGGGCAGGCATCACCTTTGTTCAAACCCTCGATGCCATGATGATGGACTGTGGGTTTGAGGGCAGGCTTTTTAGGTTTGCGGCGGCGCTTGTCTTTTTTGTCCGCACTGCCGGAAGGCTTCGTGGCATCGGACTCATCGTTCTGGCAAGCGCTATCAGTACTGCCACTGTCGCCACTGCCTTTTTTATCTTTTTTGCCCGGATGCTTGTCCAGCTTCTCTGAGGTGTTAACCATACCCAGCAGCTTCTGCAACTTCAGTATGGTCAGGTCATTGTGACTGATGCGCTCCTGCAAACTAGCCAGTGTCAACACAGCGCTGCTGAGCAGGTCGTAGTCACCGGCACTGAGCGCCATACCATGCTCGCGTGCTTCGCTGATGCGGGCAATCAGCTCATCAAGCTGCGTCTCGCTCAGGTCGATGAAGCCGGAGGGCTTCTCAACATCTTCTGGGGACTTGGCGGTGTGAGCGCTCATGATAGAGGGGAATGACAGGCACTTGGCATCGCAGGGTTCGGATAAAGCGTAGTGGATGGCGCTGAAGACGCAAGGGGCGTTGCATGAGAGTCACTGGACGTTGGTTGACCCATCGGTGAAAATTTGCCATCGCTGATCAGCAAGCGCAGTTGTCGTGCGCTGGCCGGTGACAGTGGCTCATGACCGGTGGGCCAACCGGTGAACTTGCCGCGCGATAGCCTTTTCGTCATCAGCCAATAGCCGGTACCGTCATAGCTCAGGGCCCGGATCATGGTTCTTGAACGATTTATGAAAATGAAAATCGTTCCATCACTCGGATCTTGTTGCAGTGTGTTGCGAATTTGTGCGACAAAGCCGTCGATTCCGCGACGAAAATCCGCTGGAGCTACCCCTAGCAAAATAGGGCTTTGATGAGTCAGCAGTATCATCGGTAGCTGCTCGTATTGCCACCGAGCCGAGCGGCTGCCTGGAACACCTCGTCGAGCGTGAACGTACGACGCACACGGATCACGGTCTCGTTAGGCAGCTCGATGATCAGCGTACCCGCCAGTTCAGTGACCGGTTCAGTCGCCACCTCGTCAACCTCGGGTAACCGAATAAACGCAGATATACTATCGGCCTCAACCGGCAATGACTCAGCGCTTGCGCTCAGCGGCGCATCCTGCGACCCCGACCATCGCTTGAGCGCATTGGCATTAATACGCAACGCTCGGCAGACATGAAAAGCGCAATGTTGCTCGAGCAATGCCACAGCGCATTGGCGTAAAGCCATTGGTGTGGGTCCACGTTGCGTGCGGCTACTACGCCATTGATCGAATGCTTGCTGCGCGCTTCTCAGCGACGGTTTTAAATCAATTACGGATGCGTTCATCAATCGTCTCCAGGGAACGGGTTGCTGCTGGAGACATAGTGGAACAGACTTTCAGGGTGATATTTTACTGGACTGCCGTAAGCTCACCAACAATTCGCAGAATATTTATCGCCCAAGCCGCTTGAGACAGGACTATTCCTACACCAAGCATTGTCAGAATGTTAATCGTCGTACTGCCTAGGGCAATTCCCAACGTAGCGATCTAAGCGGGGGCACGTCCCTGCTCTGTAGCTATTCCAATGAGCAATGCCACCGCAGGACCTGGCGATGATGCTGCCACAAGCAATATGGCATAGGCCGCAACTATCCCAGGAAGGTATGGCGTGATTTCAGACATCGATTAGCTCCAAAAGTGTCAGATGAATTCAGACTGGATTAAACAGCGGTCTGGTATGCGTGGCAGACAGTCTGCAAGGAAGCACTTTCAATTAATGTTTTTTCGTTTGAGTGCGTGTATTTTACACTCTTGGTGCCTAACAATAGTTCGATGATGAACGAACTATGAACGAATAATTCGTTGGCTAGCTTGCAGACTAGACTTGCACGACTACTTGGAATATAAGAGCTTTTCCGATAGCTCGATCATATACCAAACCAAAGGTTCAGACACCCTGGGCCGAGAGCAGTGGTTGGTAGCCGTGGGTACGTAGCATAGCCACCCTGCTCTATATATATCAAACTTCCGATATTCTAATATATCGGATATATTAGGAGTCTTAGCCACTCACCTGTCCATGACAACAGGCCCAGTGGCAAGACAAGTACTAAACCCGTTTTAACGGATTAATGCTTTTTGCAGTCAATGGGCGGCAATATAATATCGGGGCCTAGCATGTTGTGGCTTCATTGTTCATGGGCGCCATTGCACCTGATAGTCGCAAAACCGCTTTGTCAAATGTGTAAAAACCACCAAACTTAAAACCAGAATTCATTGCAGCATCACTGCCAATGTCAAGTATCAACGCACCTGGAAATTCGTTTTTACCTTTTTACATCTTCACTCGTGAGTGATGAGTTCTCTTAGGCAGCTTTATCCCAATGTTGCCCGTTGTTGCGGCTTTGACGCTCAGTGATGAATTTCGCCATGTTGTTGGTTGCAGAGCCAACGATGAGAAATTCATCCAGAGTATTTCTCATCGCCAGCGCGACAACGCGTTCCGAAGGAGCGACGCCTTGGCGAATCGTGCGTAACCAGGAGCCAAACGATTTCCACACCAAATCAGTGTGGCACGATGCCAGGTAATGCATCAAGCCCTGTGTGACGACTCCCATGAACAGAAAGACATGGTAGGTATGCAGTTTTTGGCGAACCGCTTGCCGATACTTCTCGCTTTCCCGGTGCATATACTGATTGCCATTTCTACGTGACAACGGTTTCATGTCCATCATCCAGAAGTGATAGTCAAAACTGCCAATCACATGGGCTGCCTGTTTGAAACCGAACTCAATTTTGAATCGCAGACCATAGAGACGAAGTATATCAATTGGCTTTAAGCTCAGGTCACTGCTCATCAAGACCCATCGACCGCGTGTTGGATGCTCGACCAGCACAAATCGAACCCGACGCCCAGCAGGCTTCCACAGCAAGTCGATGCTACGCACCCTGAGTTGCACGTTCTTGTCATCATACAAGGGGCTGGTTACCGTGGTGATCGCCAAGGCGCTGCGAAACAGATTTTTAAGAAGCACCGATTGACCATACAGTTTGGGTCGTCCTCGCTTAGGTGTCTTTGGTGTGGGCGCGCGGTGATACGCCACACAGTTGGATTTACACCGAGTGACCAGATCATGGTTCTGCTCTAACAGCCCTTTAACCACTTTTCCGCTGGCGTAATAGGCGTCCGCTACGAGATAGCATGGCTTGGACATCTTCAACCCTGCGACCTGAATCAACACCTTGTCGAGCAAGGTGCGTTTATCTCGATTGGAGAACACGACACCTTCGTGAATCTGAACATCCAATGGCACGGCCACTAGGGATTTTGCTGCATTCACCAGCAGGGAAACTGCCTGAGTTGAATGGCCCATGATAAAACTGGGTTTTGTATTATTGTCTGATTCCTGATGCAGTAGTTTCACCCCCGGCATCTTCTTACCCGACTTGGCGACTTTTTTGCCATCGGCGATTAACACCGCTCGCCCGTTAACTTGCTCAACTCGATGAGCAAACAAGTGCATCAGCGCGCGAGACCACAACGGTCGTAATGCTGCGAGCTTGACTCCCGGACTACGACAATTGCCCAGTAGGCGTGGATAACAGCGATCAGCATCGAGCATCAATGCTCGCACGATACTGCTCACTCCGAGTTTATCCACCCGAACGCTAAGCCCTGCTACACTCAAAACGAACCAGAGGAACGTGAACTCTCGAGAGAATCCGGGGCGAAGAAGTCGAATTGCGCTGTACCAGTGAATCCACAAAGCCATAATAACCAACCGGGCGTGTGTGAATACTTTCTATAGTTCATAAGCACATGTCTTGCACTACAGGACGATATTATGTTCGGTTTCTTAAAGCGACTACTGTTACAAACAGATTCCACTCCCTCAACGGTGGACCCATGGGCTCTCTCCGAAGATGAGCAGTTAATTGATGATGTGGGCGTATCCACTTATGATGCTTTGGAGCACGTGAAAGTTGATATCAAACGCCGTAAGTTCATCTGGAATGGCGGCAAAAAACTGAGCATCGATGAAGTGGCAGTACGTCTACATCAGGCGAAACCTGACATGCCGCTGGAGCTGATAGAAAACGATGTGATGGAGTGGCTTGGGGAAGCGTCTATGCCTGAAGACCTTGCTGACGGTGACGAGGAAGAGAGATGGCAGAATCAAATTGAGGCCTGGGTAGACTCTCATGCTGAAAAAAGAGAATCCTCAGTTTACGGCTGAGAACTAGTCACTCACGAGATCTTCATTGGCAGAGATATAATCGCCCAGTGCACGCCATACAGTTTGAGCCTGTTCAAATACGAGGAGGTATTAATATTAGTTGAGGCAGACTTAATTGTATGTCAAAGTATCGTCCAAAGTGTGCTGAGTAAGCGGAATAATTTTGACAATTAGCTTGAAGGATCAACTCGTTAGTATCCCGCAAAGAGAACTAGCAGGCTCCAGAACTTCCTCCCTTTTCGCCTATCAAAAAAACTGGGCACTCTCGGAGCTCATCGAATCTCATATGAAAGATGCAGATTATGTGTTTGCATTTGAGTTTCACGATGATGTATTGATCTTAGACTCTGAAACCAACCCAACCAAACTTAAATTTGTTCAAGTAAAAACGAAGAGTACCGGGAAGAATTGGACGATTAAGCAACTAATAAATTCCAAAAAAGGTACCGGTTCGAATCCTGACCAACCTTCTATTGTTGGCAAGCTTTATGAAAATAGAAGGAAATTTGCAGGCTACGAAAATGAGCTTAAGTTCATAACAAACGCACATTTTTCATTTGGTAGTTCCACGTTAAAAATAAATGCAGGTTCGTTACAAAGCGAATTAATAGATTCAATTGTCACCGCCGTAGATTTGCAACTAGGTGATGGCACATTGGATGACATCAACTGTTTGTCTTTCGAACGAAGTCCATTGAGCGTAGAAGATCATGAAAACCATATAAAGGGAAAACTTCATGTAACTATTCAGAGGTCTCAGGCTGCTTGAGTGACCGATTCAATACTGCTCGACATGAATGCAGGTGTTTTACCTGCAAACAACATGTCCAATGCCTTGGTAGCTGACAGGCCATTCTTTC
>Ga0114957_1005362_pt1 | contig 10690 bp, 18 predicted proteins | sample BantaG_FD_87175 | JGI IMG/M metagenome (GOLD analysis project Ga0114957, IMG submission 87175) | Marine algal microbial communities from Bantry Bay, Ireland - BantryBay_4 metaG | ecosystem: Host-associated > Algae > Red algae > Unclassified | place: Bantry Bay, Ireland | collected 2014-11-21 | reverse complement strand
TGACCACTAAGCCACGGGTCCAATCGGCCTGCCAACTAGGCCAAATCTGGACATGATATGTCCAGATTATTAGATAATCTGCCTTCGGGTATGCCGGAACATAGCAGCCTCTATGCTGCTACAGCCACGTCCGTCGGTGGTGGTAGATCCTGTGGGATCTCGGCCCTAGTCAGGGCGTTCAGGGGCTTCGCTCGTTTGGCAAAGTCCTTGACGAAACGTCGATAGACGTTGCACATGCCCAAGAAGCTTTTCAGCTGGGTCTTTGTCGTTGGGAACTTGGCGTGCTTGAGAGCATCCACGTTTTTGTTATGCACGTGCAGTTGCCCGGGGCGGACAATGTGTCCCAGGTACTCGACTTCGTCGGAGAACCATGTGCACTTTTCCAAGTTTAGGGTAACCCCGGCTGCTCGCAGACGGTGCAGAACCGTACCAACGTCTTCGACGTGTTGTTCCGCGTTTGCGGAGAAGATGATGACATCGTCTAAGTAGCTAAGGCATATCTGCCACTTCAAGCCCGTTAGGATAGTATCTAACGCGCGCTGAAAGGTAGCGGGCGCGTTAGTCAAGCCAAAAGGCATTGATAACCAGTGGTATATACCACAATGCGTTGTGAACGCCGTCTTCTCTTGGTAGTCCTTGCGTAAGGGCACTTGCCAGTACCCCGCGGTGCAGTCGAGAGACGTGAACACCTGGGCATCTCCCAAGGAGTCGAGGCAGTCCTCCATCCGAGGCGAGGGATAAGCATCCTTCTTGGTGATGTTGTTTAACCGACGATAGTCGACACAGAATCAGGCTTTGCCGTTCTTCTTTGGTACTAATTACCACGGGGCTCGCCAAAGCACTATGGCTAGGGGCGATAACGTTGAGCTTCAACATTTTGTCGATCTGATAACCGATGATCTGCCGTTTGAACGGCCACGTCCGGTAGGGTTGAGCCCGTATGGGCAGAGCGTCTGGGGGAGTGACGATGGCGTGCTCCGTAGCACGGATGACGCCAAAGGTTCCATCCCACATAGACGAATGCGTCTTGAGCATGTCTCAAATCTGCTTGTGCAGATACTCGGGAGCCTCTCTGAGGTCGAGTTCCTCAGGTGGGTCACGAATCGCGTCGTCCAATAAAGTATCGGTTCCATCTTTTGGATTGTCTGCATCCAAGACGGCGAACAACATCGGCCCTTGGTAGAGTCCTGCAAACCCCAAGGTTGAGTTCTTGCGAACGATGACTTGGTCCTTGCTAAAGTTGCGTAACTTGACTAAGAAGGGTTCGTCGGGCTTGACGATGGCAAGGCCGCGGGCGACCGCCATTGACTTGTGTCGGCATAACCGAGCGTTCAAGTGATGGTTACCATACCGGGGGTGTCGCATGTCGCCATGATCCACTCCTCTTAGTGTTTGTTGACACGTACCTGGTTGCAGGCTCGCACCTCCGCGGGTTTGACTTGCCAATGGCGGTCCCAGGCACTGTCGTTTAGACACACAAAGATCGGCGTTGGCCCAGGCAGTCCCTCTGTGCCACGCACGTGTTCCTGCCAGACGATCCTACGCAAACGCGGCAACATCGCCTCGATGTTTTGTTCAGGGAACTCGGTGCCAAGGATGCACGGGACTAACGAGTTGTCGGAAACGAGGAAGCGGTCAAAGAGACGTTCAACTCTGGTGTCTACACAAAAATGTATGGCATACTTCGTCACGAGACGGTTGTTGTTCGTGTCACGGATACGCGGAAGCGTGGTCAACTTCTCGGCGTAAGCTATCCATTTCGAACGGAGAACACAAATTTGCACTATGTTCACCCCGGCACCCGTGTCCAGAACAGAGCGGCAGCTCCGAATCACACGCATGCACGGGCCAAGCGTGGCGGCGATCTCGTAGTGCCGCAAGGCACGGCGCAACAACCTTTTCACTGTACGCTTTCGCGTCTCGTCGAGCAACTCTAAGTCGGGCACCCGGCCTAGGCGTTTTACGAGTCCTCGACTGTTTCGCCCGCTTGTTCGATCCCGTCGTCCTCTGTGTCACCGTCTGCAATGGCGTGAACGCTGACAGGCGGTTGGCGACATTCGCGAGGGTGATACGGCTCGGCACACTGTGCAGCGACGTGACCCGGCTTGTTACAGCTGTAACAGATGCCAGACCAGTTGGTCTGCGGGGCGGCGGCCCGAGGGGCCGGCGGGTTGCGAACCGGTGTGAACAGTCCTTCTGTCGTCGTCCGCGGGTCCTGTGTCGCGTAAGCGACTTTGATCGCCGTTGGGAGCGTCAGCTTGAGCTGCAAGCGCAGCTTGTTGGTGCCGTCCCAGTACAACTGAGCGGTAGCAACCGTCTCTAGAATTAGAGTTCGATCCGGGAATTGGTCATTCAAGACCCGAACGTGCGCTTGCACAAGGTCCGAAAGGCCAGTGATGAAGACGTCCTTAACATCTTGGGTGTTGAACAAACCGTTCAAAAGATCGCACTGTGTTTCCAAGCGGTGACCAAGGGCCGTGGGCGCCTCGTTGTTTTGATGCTTCATCGTGATGATGTCTTGGTAGGCGTTAGCCACAGTTGCGTCTGTCGCGTACTTCGGCAGGAGCCAGTTGACGGCATCTCCGTATGTACGGATGGCATAACGCCTACTTCCAAGAGTGCTGTTAAGCGCGCCGAAGAATGCCATCTTGGCGTTGCCGGCTAGTCAGAAGACCATAAGCGGAAGGGCTGGACCGTGAGTCAGCCCAGCCGCGTCTTACCCGCGGCGAAAAGTCGTCAAGAACGTGAAGATGTCCAAAGGCAGGGCCCTCGTGAACGGCTGTTGCCCGTGGAACGCTCCGTCCAAATGTTTGTTGAGACGGTGCAGCCGTTGTGCCTCTTCAGGCGTGTACGTTAATTGAAGTCGGACAAGGAAGGACGTTCTATAGTCCAGGAGGGTCTTGAAGCGGCTATTAGCCGGGCGGATCACCTTGATCATGTCGGCTTTCTCAAGACGCTACTCTCGTTTGGTGGGGGTCGCTGAGCGCTTGCGCGCTATTGCGTCCGATTCGCTCGAGCTGTCGCTCGGCAAGGATTCCCTTGGGGGCGACGGCGGGCCTGGCGGCCCGTGGCCATCGTCCAAAGAGGACGTGTCCGTCGCGTTGGGGTCGTCGTCGTCCGCCGACGTCGGGTTTGACCCAGAGGCAGAATCATCGGAAGATGAGGAGGGCACGGCGTTAGCTAGATCGTCCTTGCGGACGGACTTGCCTCTCGTCACCTTCCTCATGTTCTTGACGGTCTTGGTCCTGTCGCCCGAATGACGGCTAGACTTAGTCACCCGGCGTTCCTCCTCGTGGGAGTCGACCTTGCGCAGGGCCTCGACGTCGTCGACCAACTGGTCATTGGCTTGCGCCAGAGACTCGATAGTCTGTTCTTGGGCCGTTAGGCGTCGTTAAAGTGCTTCAACGGCTGCCTTCAGGTTTTCCACCACCTGCACCTGCCCGGAGGCGGCTTGATGCGCAGGGATGGGAGGAGTAGGAGCACCGTCCGTTGGGGCGTCGAAGGCGGCAGGATTGCATTGTCCCCCGCCCGGCGGCCGGTAGCCAGTTGGCAGCTTGCCGTCTCTGACGCGCCGATTGCCGCCGGTTCCACCAGTAGACAGACTGAGACCTGAACAAAGTGTGCCGATTTGGCAAACGCTCTGCGCGCCAACGTCGAAGATCACAACCGTGATGCCCCCGGCACCACGCCCACAAGTCGATGGCAAACGCCCCGCGCGCCAACCGACCGTATCGCTACAGTCACAATGCCACGAGGCAGCGCGAAAGTTCTCGGGAATACCGTGCCGCAAGGCACGATGAAGGTGAGGGTATCCCCTGCTGCTCCACCAAATGAGGTATTAATAAAGTTGGATCAAATACCTGTGTATTGAGACCGACCGTAGCCAAACAATAAAGCGAGCTTTATCGCCGTCGCGGCGAGAAAGAAAGACCTTTTGTTGAAGGGCATCGGATGGGGAGCCGGGTCGTGCCCACGACGGCGATTCCGGAACCATGGTGATTTAGTACACACCAGGGCACTGGTCGATCGACCGTCCGATCACAAGCGATCGTAGTGAGTGCCGGCAGACAGATAAGACAGGCAAGCAAACACACAATAAAAAATGAACAATGCGGAAATAACCCCCCAAAGGGCATGCAACAGGCCAATTCGCACAGTACGTGGGCGTTGGCCAGTCAAGTGGGCTACCGGTGGCAATTTGCCAATTGCGGGCGAGGACATGCTCCACACGTGCCACCGGGCGTGGTGTGGCGGCTGCGAATGTGCGCCTATGGCCTAACGGACGCCTCGCGGGGGTGTTACGAGACCGTGTGCGTCCTCATTGAGCGCCTTGGTTATGACCGCGTTGAGGCGGACTACCGCCTCTTCCTGAGGGTAGTCGACGGGACATTCCAGTTTCGCCTGGCCGCCGATGTCGACGAGCTTCTGTACGGAGGCTCCTCCGCCGAGGTGCGGCGCTCTGAGTTGGAGCTGCAGGCCTCCTTCTTCGTGGGCCCGATTGCTGTCGGCAACCTCACCTTCACGGGGCTGCGGCTACGGTGCTCGGACGACGCCGTCTCGGGCCAGCTCATGGCTCTCGTGGGCCACGATCACTACCTGGAGGCCATCGAGGAGATTGACGTCCCGGCGGACCGGGTCGCGGGGACGGCGGCGGCCGTCACAACTCTGGAGCTGACGCTGTACAGACGGGCCGTGGGGGCACTGCTGTGGGCCTCTGGCCAGACGCAGCCCTTCATCGCTTGCACGTCATCCATTTTTGCCCGAAGGTTCGACCAGGCGGTTGTACGAGACCTGCTGGGAATTACCCGCGTCATCCGGGCCGCCAAGGCGGCGCGCGGGCTGCCGCTTTGCATGTAGTCGGTCGGCAAGCCGCACTGCCTAGTGCTGTGCACAAACGCGTCGGCCATCACCAACGCGTCGGCGACGCCCCAGACAGGATACCTTGTCTTCCTCGACTGGGACACGGGGTGCCGGGGGGCCTTGACGCCTGACACGCAGCTGGTCCTGGTGGCCTGCGAGTCCCACCGCTAGTGGCGGGTACCGCACAGCGCCTTTGCCGCCGAGTCGTACGCGCTGTTGGACGGCATGCTCGCCGCCATCGAGGTGGCCTGCGTGCTCTTGCACAATACCCACGGCAAGGATACGGCGCTGGTGCCTATAAACGCTTTTAACAACTGCCAATCCCTGTTGAGCACCATGTCGGCGACCGGCGTGGTCAAGTCCAAGAACGTGGACGCCGCTGTCGCGGCTCTGCGGGAGATTTGGCAAGGGGGGGCCATGTCCTCCCTCACGTGGGTGCCGGCGGCAGGGCAGACGGCCGACTGCCTTACCAAGGAGCGTTCGGCTGCTGCCCCACGGACCACTCTCTTGACGGGGCAGTACGGCCTGTGGCCGCGCGGCATCACCGCCAAGACCTTTGAGACGGACCGGTCGAAGCTGGACGCCCCCACGCGAGCGAGAGCCGTCGACTAAGCGGAGGAGGTGCTCTTCCTGTCGAACTTCCCGACCGCATCCGCGTCGGGGGCGGGCGTGCGCTGGGCGCCGCTGCCCTGACCTGCCACCAAGGGCGTGTCCTCTCCGCCTCGAGCAAGACTCACCGTGCATGGTCTATGCGGGTAAATGTCAGTTCGAGGACGAGGAAGCGACGCCCGACGATGGGCGCGCGCGCGACGCCGGGCGCCGGGTGGAAGCACCGCTGCGCCTGTGGCGCAGCGCGGCGGCAGACCCCTCCCGGGGCACTGATTCAGTGCCGGGATGGGTAGGGGGGTCGACGACAGGGGGGCTGAAGAAGTGGCCGCTCGGCCGGCAAGGCATCACCGCACAGGCGAGTGGCACGCACGAATTCGATGGGAGGCGCCGCGTTTACTCGCCCGCGCACCAACGTGGGCGGCGCAACGCGACGGGGGGGGGGCGCGCCGACGGGCGAGGGGGGGGGAGAGGAGGGGGGGCGCCGTCCTGGGGCGGCCCCCGCTCGCCGGGCTTCCCGCACGAGAGAGCAGGGAGGCGGGAGGGGGGGCGCCGTCCTCGGGTGGCGCCCATGCGCCTGGTTATGTGTATAGTGAGGGAGGGGGTGGCGGGGAGGCCGGTGTGATAGCTTCTCAGGAACAGCATCACCTTTTCTCACATGGGGGGCCAAAAAAAGGGCGTCATACTGCCGCGCCACACACTGCGTGGTGCCATCCGCCGATCGGGCGGGTGGTGGCAGGGACTGCGTCTACGGCTCACGGCGCCAGCCGTTACGGGCGTTGCTGCCGCCGTTTAGCCGCCACGTTTTGGTGGACGTGGGTGTGACCGACGAGTGCACCCGCTGCGGGCTCGCCGGTCGGCCAGCGACATTCGGAAGAGGGGGAATGGGGGTGCGCCCCATGCGTGGCGCTGGTACGACGCTCACCCACGACCGGTACAGGCGGCCCCGTCGCAGCCCCATCCGCTGCCGATGCCATGGCCGAGGCCGGGTCGCCGCGCATCTCTATGGCTGGTGCCGTTTTGTTCTTGTTGCAGCCGTGCGCGTAGGTGAGCGCAAGCACGCCAGCACAAGTAGGGTGAGTGCGGATGCAGGGGAAAAAGTATTTTTTGTGTGTACTATCTTGTCGTCCGCCCCGGTGCTAGTCCCCAGGCACGTCCGTACTCATTCCCGCACCGGGCAGCGCCCACACTCAATCGACATCACACCCACCCTGGCACCCCAAACTGTCGGTCTGGTCGACCGACCGTCGCCAAGCAGCCGTGCACTCCACTTGTGAAGGCGACTATGGTGCGTGCCACTCCCGAACGCACATAAATATCGCCGTCGGTGAGGCGGGTTTGCACCCTGGTACGCTCTCTCCACACCACCCCGCTGCCGTCGCAGCTCCACCGCCGTAGCGCCAGGGTGGGGGGAGGCGCAACGGTTGAGCTAGGCTGGAGCTCGCTCCCGCCTGGCGAGCCACCCACGGGTGGGGCGCCGGGGCGACGGGGGCGGAAATTCACCGGCAGTACACCCGACAACTCCCCCACCGCCCCAAGTGCCTGGACGCCGGAGCACAGAAGTTGGCAGTTGATCCCCCCGCTCGCGCCCCAACAGCGGAGATACCGCCACGTGCATTTTTATGGGCACGGCGGCAGCAAGCGGCGGGCGCGACACATCGACCACCCTGCACGCCTGTCTGCCAGCAGCGGCACCAACACGAGACCAGTTGGTTCCCTGAGGGCGGCAGGGGGGGGGCGCCACCGCCGCGGCGGCGGTCGGGGGCCAGCGCCGCCCGACGGGGCGGCGGTCGAGCCCCTCATGACCACCAATCGGCATTGTGAGCCTCTCGGGTGAGCAGGTGAGCCGACGGCAGCGCTCCTTTCTGCCCCCTGCGAGCGGCCTGGAGCACAGTCAAAAAGTGAAGGAGGTTGCCTCGTGAATCCCGAAGTATGACGTCACAGCAATTATACAGTCCACTTGCATATTGTGTCTCCAACACAATGCAATTATATACATACGGAAAAGTTCAAAAAACAGAAAACGCCTGAAGGCATGGGGAGGTTGACTCCGCGACGCCCCCGCCGCGGCCGGCCCGCGAGCCGAGATAAAGCCAGCCTTGAGATGGCGGCGACCAGAAGCCAAGGGTTTGGGATATGGGAAGGGGGGTGGAGTTGGGGTTCCATGGGGGGTTACTTCTTGATCTAAGTTTATGAAGGTCCTTACTTCTCTCTCTATATTTCGGTACATTTATGGCTCTGATAATGAGGTTATGTCTACCGGGGCGTCGCTTTCCGCACGATCCAGCTGTTCTGCTCGGCGGCAGTTATCGAGCAGGGCGGTTGCCTTCAGGGCCCTCAGCAACGCGTGAGCCGTTTCTTCCCTGTCAGATACCCTCGTGTCGAGTCCTGACACGGTGGGTACAGCGTTTCCTCTTGACAATCTGATGACGAGACAGCGCCATGCACAGGTCGGCTGTTTCTGCCGACCAAGGCGGTGCGCTCCTCCGGCGCTGCCGAGCGCCGTTGCGTGGCGCGTGTTTTCGGGGTGTGCTGTGCGGCTGACATTTTGCGGCTGACTGCGGGGGGGGCTGACAATTGAGCCTTGCCAGATGGGCCGTCACGTTGTCGCCCTCTCGTTGCTCAGCCGGCACGGCAACGCACCGACCGGCTCTTCGGTCGGCTGTGGGGCGGTCATCCTGGCGCTCGTGGCTGCTGCCTCTCCCATCCTCGGCCGTCGCCCTGCGGCGCCCCATCTCGCCCATTCTTTGTCCAACTGGTTCGTCATGCCTGCGGTACCCCTGCCCCTACCCCACTCCCGAGAGAACCTGTATTGCTCTTTGCTGGGACTGTAGCTTCTTATCGAGTGCGAAGGTGGTCTTGCTGGACCTGACGTGTCGTCGGGGCGCTCCCTGTGCGCTAGGGCGCTCGCCTTGATCGTCGCCACCTCTCCACGGTGCCCTCACGACCACCTTCCTTTTGCGTCGGCCGCTGTCGGTTGCCCGTAGCGGACACCGTGGCGGCCGCCGTCTCGTCGCGGCACCGCGCCCCTCCGGCAGGTGCTCTCGTCGCCACCTTCCTTGTGCGTTGGTCGCTGCCAGTGGCGGCAGCTGTGGCGGCCGACGTCCCTCTTCTGGCCACCCTCACAACAGCCGCAGTCTCTATGCCCCCGCTCGCGGCCGCCCCATAAGGGTCCCTGCGATGGATCCTGCGTGCTTGAACGGGGTGACGCGGCACCCTCCACCCTCGATACCTGTGGTGGCCCCTGTCGGTCGCTCCACGACCCGGTATGACAAGACCACGGCGAGGCGGCCGTTCCTGCTCACCCCGGCGTTCTCGCGACCGGCGGCATCCGCATGCTTTGACATCACCCAAGTGCCTCGTGACCGCGTGGCGGTGGGACATCGACGCAGCCCCCCCCGCCTCTCCCGATCTGCCGTTGCGGTCCGTGCCAACCAACGACCCACTAGGCCGGCCTTCTCCATTCGTCGCTTGATGTATGAGGACGCCGGCGCGGACATGCCATGTCTCGGCGACGTGGGCGACCTGCGGGGTGGGCAGCGGCACAAGGGCGGCGCGCACGACAAAGGGGGGAGGCCCGTCGGCACGCGGCGTTTCACCCGCGAGACGTTGACTGTTGGCTGCCGCAAGGCCATGGCTGTGGCCTTGTCGCAGTACGGGGAGGAGCGGTTCTTGGAGAGGATTAAGGCCCGTTCGCCCTGCTCATTGAGCGTCGAGAGCCTCTCCCAGCGATTGTCTGAGATGGAGGACGAGGCGTGCCGCGGGGAGGTATGGCCGCTAATGCACGTGTTTGGCTTCTTCTCGAAGTTCGAGGGCGGCATGGCGAGCGTGGCCCAAGAGAACAACGTGGCGTGCACGTGGGTGGGACGGGACGGCTACATCAAGTGTAGCTGCCTCGGGAAGACGCGGCTCATCGCCCTCATGAGGAGGCCTGCAGCGGACACGGAGGACGTGAAGTGCACGCACGGGGTGGCGCTAGCCAAGACGCTGCGCAAGCTGGCCCGCACCCTCGGCGTCGACCTGCGGTCGCTGCGGGCGGTTGTTGGCTCAATGCACGCGCGTTGCCGTTCTCGCATGCCAGACGCTGTGGAGGGGGACGGTGGCGACGATGGAGATTGTGAGCGGTTCGTCGTCGGCCAATCGGTCTTTGGCATCGCCGTGACCGGCTACGGCGACCAAGTCTTGGCCGCCCCGGTTCGCTTCACTCGACAGACGACCACCTGCATGCTCTGCGACACGGCAAGGAGCTTGGCGTGCTCCCACGTCTCTTTGACGCGCCACTTCAAGCGCTCCGCCGACGCACGACAGCAGTGCGCCTCGTCGCGGCACCAGAAGGACACCGAGGCGCCAATGGACGACGCGGCGGACCGGCTGGACGCCACCTACAGTGAGGAGGACGTGGTGCAGTCTGTGTCGCAGAAGCCCATGGGCATGTTTAACTGCCACGAGGCGACGAGCACGGACGTCGCCCTCGGGGAGCTGGTGGCCAAGGGCGGCGTCTTCCACATCCCGGCGCCCTCCTGCTGCCCCAAGTGCAAAAGCCCGCGGGGCTCGGCAGCAGATATCGGCTCCAACGGCGTCATCATGGCATCAGCCGGTCCATGCAAATGCATGTGGACGGCTACTCGTGCCCGTCAACCGCGTGCGGGGAGTGGGTGAGCGCCGATGGGTCAGAAATTGGTATCATTATCTACACGCCGTGCACGGCGGCGTCGGCGGTCTTGATGCGCAGGTGGGCCTTTGCGCTTGTGCTGGCCGGCACGACGCTTGCTGCTTCCTTTGGTCAGTGGCGGCGGTGCTACCTCGACCGGCGGGACGCCGGCAAGGCGGTTGCGTGTCGCATCCGCGGGAAGCAGACGATCAACAAAGTGTTCAACGCGGCCGTGCGCCTCATGACGGACGACCCCCCCATCTGGTGCTTCTCGTGTTCCACGTGCCAGGACTCAGACGGCCGCTTCCGGGTGGTCACGGACGATGGCATCTGGCTTGGCGTCCTGCGGCGGCTGGCGAGCAAGCTCTACGTCAGCCCCTGCCAGCCGTGCAAGTCGGTGCCCGAATCTGTGCGGGCAGGCAGCCTGTGCGGTTCGGAGGCAGTGCGCCGTGTGAAGTGAGCGGTAGTTGGGTGGATGCGTTGCTTTACTCGAGAGCGGTCTGAGGCGCGAGGCCAGCGGGCTCTTAACCCCTCCGTGTGCCTCTCTCGCCACGTCCTGCCGGGGCACCCCCC
>Ga0114957_1005358_pt1 | contig 10695 bp, 7 predicted proteins | sample BantaG_FD_87175 | JGI IMG/M metagenome (GOLD analysis project Ga0114957, IMG submission 87175) | Marine algal microbial communities from Bantry Bay, Ireland - BantryBay_4 metaG | ecosystem: Host-associated > Algae > Red algae > Unclassified | place: Bantry Bay, Ireland | collected 2014-11-21 | reverse complement strand
CACTCGGTCTGCGTACATTTTATCGTAATACTTTTGGTAACTTCCAGAAGTGACATTTTCCATCCACTTCTCATTTTTCAAATACCATTGTACGGTCAATCTCATTCCTTCCTCTGATTGAATTGAAGGCTCCCACCCTAGTTCATTTTTGATTTTTGTAGCGTCAATTGCATAACGCTTATCATGTCCTGGCCGATCTTTAACAAAGTGAATCAATTCTTTTGAACTACCTTTTGGTCGTCCAAGTTCATCATCCACAATATCGCAAAGTACATGAATCAAATCAATATTTTGCCATTCATTATTTCCTCCTATATTGTAAGTTTCACCATTTTTACCTTTATGATAAATTACATCAATTGCAGTTGCATGATCCATTACCCATAACCAATCTCTAGTATATTTTCCATCTCCGTAAACCGGAAGAGTTTTGTTATGCTTGATATTATTAATAAATAATGGCAATAATTTTTCTGGAAATTGATTAGGTCCATAATTGTTAGAACAATTAGAAACCACTATTGGCATTCCATAAGTATGGTGATATGCTCTTACCAAATGGTCAGAACTTGCCTTACTTGATGAATATGGAGAACGAGGATCATAAGAAGTTTCTTCTGTAAAAAATCCAGTTTCTCCAAGTGAACCATACACCTCATCCGTCGAAACATGATAAAACAACTTACCTTCGAAATCCTTCCAATTATGACGAGCAGCATTCAATAAATTAACAGTTCCTATGATGTTCGTTTTGATAAAAGACATTGGGTCTTCGATAGAACGATCAACATGAGATTCAGCAGCTAGGTGAATTACTCCGTCAAAATTATATTTATCAAAAAGTTGATTTAAAAAATCTCCATCAACAATATCACCCTTTTCAAAAGAATAATTAGTGGCAGAATCAACATCGCTCAAGTTTTCTAAATTACCTGCATAAGTCAATAAGTCTAAATTGACAATATGATAATTTGGATATTTATTAACCAATAACCGAATTAAATGAGAGCCAATAAAACCTGCTCCACCAGTTACTAGTATTGTTTTTTCAAAAGACATAATTATTTAATTTGGTTAATTAATAAGGAATTCAATAATAAAACTGAAAAACAATTCCTTAATTATGCATTAACTTTAACTACTGTTTTAAAATATTCAAAAGTTTTTCTCATTCCATCTTCTCTTGAAACTTTTGGTTCCCAATCTAGAATTTCTTTTGCACGAGAAATATCTGGTCGTCTTTTCTTTGGATCATCTTGTGGTAATGGATGATGAGTCAAAGTTGCTTCAGGATTTCCAACCATTGCTAATACCTCCTTAGCAAATTCAGTCATGGTAATCTCATGTGGATTTCCAACATTAACAGGTTGAGTATAATCACTCATCAACAATCTATAAATTCCTTCAATCAAATCGTCCACATAACAGAAAGAACGAGTTTGAGTTCCGTCTCCAAAAATGGTTAACCCTTCTCCTCTAATTGCTTGAGAAAAGAATGCAGGCATTACTCGCCCATCATCCACTCTCATTCGTGGCCCATAAGTATTAAAAATTCTTACGATACGAGTTTCAACTCCGTGGAAGGTATGATAAGCCATTGTAATGGCTTCCTGAAATCGTTTGGCTTCATCATAAACTCCTCTTGGGCCTATTGGATTTACATTACCCCAGTATTCCTCTGTTTGAGGATGTTCTAATGGATCACCATAAACTTCTGAAGTAGAGGCAATCAATAATCGAGCACCTTTTGCTTTGGCAAGACCACATAAATTGTGAGTACCCAATGCGCCTACTTTCATAGTTTGGATTGGCATTTTCAAATAATCAATTGGGCTTGCAGGAGAAGCAAAATGTAAAATGTAATCCAAATTACCAGGAACATGAACAAATTTAGAAACATCATGATTATAGAATTCGAAATGCTTCTCAGGGAATAAATGAGCTAAATTTTCAATATTTCCTGTAATTAAATTGTCCATGCCTACAACATGAAATCCTTCTGCCATAAATCTATCACAAAGATGTGATCCTAAAAACCCGGCAGCTCCGGTGATGAGTACTTTTTTCACTTTAAATGTGTTTAGTATTAATTAAATGGTGTTTACGTTTATACAACGTCATAGCAAAAATGAATATGCAAATACGCTTAAGTATTGCTACGAAATAATTTTTTCAATCATTTGGTACAATAGAAATAAGAAGGCTTTGGAATAACTGCAGTTTCTGAAGTAGATTGTTGTTACTGTTTTGGAACGAAAAATACAGTTTAGAGTTGCATTTTCAAAAGGATAATCATTTGTAAGAAAAACTTAAAAAGTTAATGACATCCTCAATTTTGAGTTGCAAATATATACAATTATTGTAACTATTTAGCATCATTTTAAAAACAGAAAGTGGATTCGTGGATTGGTTAAATAGTTTATCAGGTTATACGGTGATCGATTTTTTTGATCAAAAAAATTCAATTCGAGTTACCAATTATTAATGATTTTTAGGGAAAATTTCATCTACTTTATTTAACCTAATTATTGGTGCTTTACGCATGATTTTATCAAGAATCTGACTATTACTTGAATAAATTAAAAAATTTCGTTTACAAATCTTTTAAAAAATTTACTTTTACATTAACTTAATTTTGAATGAAGAATTTTGTTCCGATAGCTATCGGGATGAATGTGTCTAGAACCTTGTATTTACTAGGTTTTGAAATTCTCTTTTCAAAACTCTTTAGAGTTAACTCTATTTTAAATCGTAACGAAATCAATCATAGTGGAAAAAGATAAAATAATTAGTTGCTTAATATTTGTACTATTTCTCTTTGGAAATACTGCTCTTAATGCCCAAGAAAAAAAGTTACCTGCCAAACCTAGATATATTCTAGCACACTTAAATTTTTCATTTCAAACACCTGCTGGTGATCTAAAAGAAAGATTTGGATGGAATAATTCTGTTGGAGTAGGAATGGAACATTTAGGAAGAAAGGGTTGGATTATCGGAGTTAACTTTGATTTCTCATTTGGTACAAGAGTTAAGGAAGATGTCTTGAGTAATTTAAGAACTTCGGAAGGACAAATTGTAGGAAACAACGCAGCACTTTCAGCTGTTAAATTAACTCAACGTGGTTTTAATACTTATTTTTTGATTGGAAAACTTTTCCCTTTTTCTAAAGCAAACCCACGTTCTGGAATTCGTGCTACATTTGGTACAGGACTACTTCAGCATAAAATTAGAATTCAACAAGATCCCCAATCTTTAATTCCTCAAACTTTAGGCCCATATGAAGCTGGCTATGATCGACTTTCCAATGGTCTAGGCTTTACCGAATTTATTGGATATCAAAAGGTAAGTAAAAATAAAACAATAAATTTTACTTTTGGTGTAGAATTCGTTCAAGGTTTTACCCAAAATAGAAGAGAAGTAAATTTCAATACTAGATCAAAAGATGAAACGAAAAGATTTGATATGTTGATTGGTGGAAAACTATCTTGGATCATTCCTTTTGAAATAGATGTCAATCCTGAAGAGTTTTACTATTAACTTTATTTATCAAAAAATAAAACCACAATTCAATGAAATCAGATATCGAAATTGCAAGAGGAATAAATTTAAAACCTATTCAAAAAATTGCTGAAAAATTAAAAATAAAAGATAAAGATTTACAACTTTATGGAAAGTATAAAGCCAAACTTCCGCTTTCCTTAATCAAAAAAGGAAACATTCGAAAAAGCAAACTTATCCTAGTTACGGCTATCTCTCCTACCCCCGCAGGTGAAGGAAAAACGACCATGTCGATTGGTTTATCACAAGGGATGAATCGCATTGGAAAAAAGACAACGGTCGTATTAAGAGAACCTTCACTCGGTCCTGTATTTGGAATAAAAGGTGGCGCAACTGGAGGTGGTTGGTCTCAAGTCCTTCCGATGGAAGATATCAACCTTCATTTTACAGGTGATTTTTCAGCTATTGAAAAAGCGCATAATTTGTTGGCTGCATTAATTGATAATAATATTCAAAATAAAAACGCTGAACTAAATCTAAACATCGACCCTCGAACAGTTCTATGGAAAAGGGTGATGGATATGAATGACCGTGCCTTACGTGATGTGGTTATTGGGCTTGGAGGAACAGGATCGGGTATTCCAAGAGAAACAGGATTTGATATTACAGCAGCTTCTGAAATTATGGCGATCCTCTGCCTTTCCAATGACTTGGTAGATTTAAAGCAAAGATTAGGAAAAATTTTTATTGGTTTTACTTTTGGGAAAAAACCAATTTATGCACGTGATCTAAAAGCGCATGGTGCTATGACTGCTCTTTTAAAAGATGCGATAAAACCCAACTTGGTTCAAACGCTTGAGGGAACTCCTGCAATTATTCATGGTGGTCCTTTTGCAAATATTGCCCAAGGAACTAATACTGTTATTGCCACCCGAATGGGAATGTCGTTATCTGATTATGTGGTAACGGAAGCAGGTTTTGGATGTGATTTAGGCGCAGAAAAATTCTTAGATATTAAATGTGTAAGTGCCAATCTATCACCAAAGGCGATTGTTTTGGTAGCTACGATTCGAGCATTAAAATATCACGGCGGCGCAGATTTAAAGCAGCTTAATCGTTCTAATCAAAAAGCAGTAAAAGCAGGTTTGGAAAATTTAGAAAAACATATCGAAAATGTAATTCAATTTGGAATTCAACCTGTTGTTGCCATCAATCAATTTACTTCTGATACTCCAGGTGAAATCCAATTGGTAAAAGATAAATGCGAAAGTTTAAATGTAAAAGCGGTGTTATGTAATGTTTGGGGAGAAGGTGGAAAAGGTGCTATTGAACTGGCAAAGGAGGTAGCAAAAGTTGCAGATCAATCTAAAAAGAAATTTACGCCAATGTATGATTGGGATTGGCCGGTGGAGAAAAAAATTGAGGCAGTTGCTACTAAAATCTATGGTGCAAAAGCTATAGATTATACCTCTAAAGCAAAAGCAGATTTAAGAAAAATTAAAAGATTAGGTTTAGAAAAACTTCCTGTTTGTATTGCAAAAACTCAAAAATCACTTTCCGACAATCCTAAACTTTTAGGTCGTCCAAAAGATTTTTTAGTAACAGTTAGAGAAATTGAAATTGCAGCAGGAGCTAATTTTTTAATTCCTATTACTGGAAATATTATGCGTATGCCGGGATTACCAAGTGTACCATCCGCCGAACATATTGATATCGATGAAAAAGGAAATATTTCTGGTTTGTTTTAATTTTTGTAATTATTCAGTATTGACTAAAGCCAATTTTTTTTTCAACGCAGAGACGCTGAGACGCAGAGTTTTTAAAATTTTCGAAGAAAATTCTCTGCGTCTCTGTGTCTCTGCGTTGAAAAATATACAAAAATTCAGCTTTGCTGAATAGGTACTAATTTTTTAGAAAATATAAAAAGGATAAACTTACCTCCGTAACCAAACTAATTCCTACATTTGCGCAACTTTGGTTTCCGTGAAAACGGAATGAAAAGGAAATCCGTGTGAAAATCCGGAGCAGTCCCCGCTGCTGTAAGTTCTTAAACAGCTTTTAATTCAAAGCCACTTTTTTGAAAAACAACTTCAAATTGGGAAGGCATTAAAAGTAGAACGAGCCAGAAGACCTGCCTAAGTTAATTTTGAATTATTGAATAATGATTTTTGAATAGGTCGAAAAACGTATATCACTATACATTCGATATATTCAAAATTCACCATTCAAAATTCAAAATTATTTTTCGTCATATATACTTTCGGAGGAAAAGTGATCGACAGATTTGTTAGATGGTTCAGGCTATTTTGTTGTTAAGAACAATAGTTTTTTCACTTTTATCTACTGACCTACCTTTTATCTCTGCCTAAAGCTGCTGCTCCAGTAATCAATTTTTAGGTAGTGAAAATTAACTTTTCTCATTTTTGTATTATCATTTTGATTTGTTTTCCAATATTCATTTGGGGACAAACAGATACGATATTGCAAGTCCCTGAAGTTGTGGTAAATGCTCCAAAAATTAGAGGAGAAATCATAGGTGGAAATTCTAAAACATGGAATGAGGATGACATTATTTCAAAATCTTCAAATAATGTAGGAGAATTGTTACAAAGGGATGGTGGTATTTTTATCAAAAGTTATGGAATGGGAAGTTTGGCTACTTCATCTATCCGAGGAGGGAATTCGAGCCATACTTTAATACTTTGGAATGGCTTACCGATCCAAAGCCCAATGCTTGGTTTATTGGATTTATCTCTCCTACCGCTTAACAGTACAAGTGAAATCACCCTACAAAAAGGTGGCAATTCTGCCATGTGGGGAAGTGGTGCAATTGGTGGTGTTATCTCCATGAAAAATAGTGCTGACTTTTCTAATCAATTATCCGTAAGCCTTCTTTCAGAGGTTGGAAGTTTTGGTTTTTTAAATGAACAAATTGAATTAGGAATTGGAAATAGTAGATTTCAAAGTGTTAGTAAAGTTTTTTATCAAGAAGCTGAAAACGATTTTTTTCATCCGATCCACCCTACCCTTCCTGAACGACAACAAACGAATGCTGCTTTTTCAAGGAAGAATATTTTGCAAGATTTTTATTGGAAAATAAATCAAAAAAACAAAGTGAATTTTCACTTTTGGAAGCAATGGTCTTCTCAAGAGATTCCTCCAACTATCGTCCAAAATATAAACCTTGCTCATCAAGATGATCGTTCAACAAGAATGATTTTAGAGTGGGATAAGATTATGTCCAATGGAGTGATTCGAAGCAAAGTTGGATATTTTGATGAGTACAATATCTATTTCTTTGGGGCGGGAGATAATAATTCTAACAATCACTTTACAAATTATTTTATAGAAGTTGAAAGTCAATGGAATCTTAAATCTAATCAAAAATTAGTTTTAGGAGCAACCAATACTTTAATGGAAGCGACATCTCCAGGATATCCAAATGATATTTCTGAAAATAGATTCGCTGCTTTTGCTTCCTATCTTTTGTTTTATAAAAATTGGAAAGTTCAATCTAGTATAAGACAAACAATTGTCGATGGGAATTTCAATCCTATTCTCCCAACATTAGGAATCGAATACGATCCATTTTCTAATTTAAATTTCAAATTTAAAGTAAGTAAAAATTATAGGCTTCCTACTCTAAATGATAGATTTTGGGTGCCTGGTGGAAATCCAGAACTCTTACCTGAATCAGGTTGGAGTCAAGAATTGAGTGTTACTTCCAAATTTAAGAAAGGAAATTTCAATACAAATTTTCAAGTGACTGCATTTAATAGATACATTGACAATTGGATTTTATGGGCATTGAATGATGGTGACTTTTATTGGTCAGCGGTTAATGTAGAAAAGGTGTGGAGTCGAGGTTTAGAATCTCTTGTTTCTTTTAATTTCCAAAAAAATGATTTTCAAATGCAGTTGGATTTGAGTTGTAATTATATTCGAAGTACCTCTGAATTTGATTTAGCCTTACCTAAAATAAAAAAAGGTACCCAATTATTTTACACTCCAAAATTTCAAGCATTTTCAAAATTAATAGTTGGTTGGAAAAACTTTCGAGCTTCCTATCAACATGCTTATATGGCTTCCACCTTGGGTTTAATTGGTACCATCGACCCTTATTTTTTGGGGAATTTCAATTTAGATTATCAGTTAAAAAAGGGAAAATTTAGTAGTATTTTTTTTTTAGGAGTCAATAATATTTGGGATACCGATTATTATATCATAGAGCGAAGACCCATCCCAGGAAGACATTACAAATTAGGAATCAAATTAAATTTTAATCATAAATCAAAATCACATTAATGATGAAACAATTTTTTACAATTTTATTTTTATTGAGTTTAAACTTTTCTTATGGTCAAATTACTGCTGACTTTGAAACCATTCAAATTGACTCGTTCCTAGATGGGAGTGACTTAAATGGTGGCTTCGAAGATGGGAACATTTTTCTTCCAAATAGTTACTCTGGAGGCTTTTGGTCTGGCTGGGCTTTATCAAGTACTACGGATATTACTACGGCTGGTTTTACCAACCAATATAGTGCAAGTAATGGTTCAGGTTATGATGCGTCATCAAATTACGCGGTTGCATTTGGAGGTAGTAATATGTTAAAATTGACTGATGCTTCATTGGGGGATTCAATACTTGGATTTTACATCAACAATAATACTTATGCCCATCTTGCGATCAAAGACGGAAATGATGGTTTTGGAGCTGTTAAAATTTTTGGTGGAGTGACTGGTGATGATCCTGATTATTTTTTGTTGACTATCAAAAAATATTTGGATGGCAATCTTTCTACGGATAGTATTGATTTTTATTTAGCAGATTACAGATTTGAAGATAATAGTATGGATTATGTGATTAATGAATGGACCTATGTAGATTTAACAAGTTTAGGTGCGGTGGATAGTTTATCATTCTCATTAAGTTCTACTGATAATCATCCTATGTTTGGAATGAATACTCCTGCTTATTTTTGTTTAGATAATTTGGTCACTTCAAACATGATCGTTTCTAACAATAATCTTGCAGCAGAATTAAATTTAGAAATTTACCCAAATCCCACTACTGATTTTCTTTTTATTAAAAACTTAGAAAATCAAAATGAATTGGACATCAGCATTTATAATATGCTTGGACAACAATTCAATAACACTACTATTACAAATAATTCAAACCAAGTAAATGTTAAAAATCTTCCAAAGGGAACTTACGTTATTAAAGTTCAAGATGGAGAAAAACAACATTCACAGTTATTCGTTAAACAATAAAGGAATTTTGAATGACGAATTTTGAATTTTGAATGGTTCGAAAACTTTGTATTTAATAGGTTTTCGACAAATTCAAAATTCACAATTCGTTATTCAAAATTAATTCTAATAAAAGATAGAAATGTTAAAGCACGAAGTAAAAATTTGTCAAAGATGTAAAACTAACTTTGAATGTAAAGTTGGAGATGTTGCGAATTGCCAATGTGCTACTGTTTTAATATCTGAGGCTACGAATGAATATTTAGCACAAACGAATTTTGATTGTCTTTGTAAAAATTGTTTAGCAAAGTTAAATCAGTTAGTAGAAAAATCTAAAGCTATCCCCTTTCCTAAATGTCCTGATGAGTTAATCGAAAATTTACATTATTATAATGAAAATGGGTTTTTTGTTTTTACAGAATTTTACCATCTTTCGAGAGGGTTTTGTTGTGGTAATGGTTGTCGTCATTGTGCTTATGAATAAAAATAAGTTTTGTGAATAAAATTGATTTGAATTTTTGCCTTCCCTTTTATTAAATTTCGTTTATTTGTTTTAATTATTTTTTCTATGGGTTAATTCCCATATTCATTAGACTAAGAAGTTGAAATTTTATAATTAATAAAAAAACAGATTTTTGAAAAGAGTCCCAGAGGGACGACATATCGGTAGAATAATAACAATGCTCTTTCATGTTTTCGAGTCCCAGAGGGACGACATATAATTTTGTTAATCAATTGGAACTCTAAGTACGAAAGAGCATTGTTATTATTCTACCGATATGTTGTCCCTCTGGGACTCTTTTCAAAAAATTAATACAACTCATTGAAAACAGTAACTTACGATTATACTTTTCTTAGATTGATGACTATGAGGTTAAACCTATGTAATTATTAAAAATCTAATCAATGAAACAAGTACACGGTACTCACAATGCGCTACATGACAAAAGAAATGATGAAGTTTTAATTTATGTAAATGGGGAATTATTTCCTCGTAATGAAGCCAAGATTTCTGTTTTTGATAGCGGATATTTGGTAGGTGATGGAATCTGGGAAGCCTTAAGATTACATGAAGGTGTTTTGGTTTTTTTAGATCAACATCTAGATCGATTGTGGGCTGGAGCAGCAACAGTTGGGATGGATTTAAAAATGACAAAAGACGAATTGGTAGAAAAAGTATGGCAAACCCTTCGTGCTAATGACATGCATGATAATGTTCACGTTAGATTTATGGTTACTCGTGGAATAAAAAAGACTCCTTCGCAAGATCCACGCTTAACCATCAGCGGGCCTAATCTAGTCATCATTGCCGAACATAAAATCGCAAGTGAAGAAAGTAGAGATAAAGGAATTACACTTTTTACCAGTACCATTCGTAGAGGCTCACCCGATTATCTTGATCCACGATTAAATTGTCATAGCAAATTACATGAAGTCATGGCATTGGTACAAGCAATTGAAGCAGGAGCTGATGAAGCATTAATGCTTGATATTCATGGTTTTGTTTCTACTTGTAATGCGACTAATTTTTTTATGATAAAAAATGGAGAAGTATGGACTTCAACTGGACAGTATTGTATGAATGGAATTACACGTGGAAATATTATTAGAGTTTGTAAAGAAAATGATATTCCAGTTTTTGAAAAAAACTTTTCTTTGTTTGATGTGTATGGAGCTGATGAAGCTTTTGTAACAGGAACATTTGGAGGGGTTACTCCTGTGACAAGTATTGATGGAAGGCAAATAGGTGAAGGGAAATTTGGTGAAATTTCAAAAAAATTGAGCCAATTATATATTGATTTAATTCATTCAGAAGTCGCTAAGGAATAGAAAAATAATAGATGCAGTTTTTGACGGTTTATTTTTTCGCCATTTTTCCCAAAAAAATAATTCCGTAACAAAGGCTATGCAATGATTTTTTTGAAAAAACTGACAAAAAAAT
>Ga0114957_1005356_pt1 | contig 10698 bp, 10 predicted proteins | sample BantaG_FD_87175 | JGI IMG/M metagenome (GOLD analysis project Ga0114957, IMG submission 87175) | Marine algal microbial communities from Bantry Bay, Ireland - BantryBay_4 metaG | ecosystem: Host-associated > Algae > Red algae > Unclassified | place: Bantry Bay, Ireland | collected 2014-11-21 | reverse complement strand
TAAGACCCCTAGGAATAGGAAAGGTTAAATGAGTACAGCTATTTTTTTGTTAAAAAACCCTTAACAAAACACCTATCATCAACGAATAATAGCCCAATTGCTACGCTTACTCATTCCCAAGTCTTTCTACCGCCAATCTTCCCGATATTGCATACATATTCATTTCCAACCCTTTAAAATTTAAATATTATGAATACGATGATTGGAAAAATTATGATAGTAGTTACGATGATCTTTGGATTACAATGGACTACTCAGGCACAACAATACACCTGCTCTGCTTCTGCAGGTATCGCTTATCAGGTGACGGCTAATTCCGGCCTCAGTATGCGAGCAGAACCAGATCTTCGTTCTGTAAAAATTAAGGCAGTACCTTTCGGAAAAGAAGTGGTCGTCTGTCCTGAATATGATGGACCAGCAGAACACATTGAAGGTACGGATGGTAAATGGTTACGTACTTATTATCGGGGGGAAGCTGGATATATGTTTAGTGGTTTTATGGAAGAACAGCCAGAAGTAAAAGTGGTTTTGCCAGAAAGCTGGCTGGACGATGGTACTGCTGCTAGCTATCAGGGCCTTTATCAAACCAATGCCGGAGATGACTTTACGGAAGAAACTTATGAAATTCGTCCTGTAGAAATGATAACGGATACGATAGAGATTGTTGGTGGTGATCCTTATACCTACCAGCGAGCAGCTCCCGGACAAGCGCCTGTTTTTTTATTTAGTGGAATTGAAACAGGCAGTGATCTTAGCATCAAAGGAAAAGCATTGGATCATAAATTTCTTTATCCTGGTGAATCTGTTTCGCTGACATTGAACAATGGTCATTACCATGTCTATGCAAAAGGCCGAGCCTTGGAAAACAAAACTGGAGACAACCTCAATCCGATTTCGATGATCAAAAACTATGAGCTTCATGTACGCCGTAGTGGCCATGATTGAGAGCGTGACGATCAGAAGGTCTATAAAATGGATATTCCTTCGTGGTACCTGGATGGCTATCAAGGCGGGGTCTTTATCCGATGGATGGGTGACTTGGATCAGGACGGGGAGCTGGACTTATTACTTTCAAAATCCGAAAATCCCGAATGTTGGGATGTCATTTTCTTCTTGTCTTCCAAAGCGGAGCGAGGACATTTTTTCAAGCAAGTTACAAAATACCAAGAGTGTGGAGGGTGTTAATATTTTCTCCAGTTTTTGATAATGAGTTTTTATAGATTGTAGATTTAGGTTCGTTGCTATTAATTTTAGCAGCGGACTCTTTTTTATTAAAAAAAACAGATACCTTAGTGCGAAAGAAATCTTATGCAGCTGGTTATCCAAAATCACTTTTTAAACAAACAATTGTTTTGATTTTAATAAAAAATTACTAATCCAAAAAGATAGGTACCAATATGGCACTCATTAAAACCATCCATAACCATACCCCAGCATTCGGGAACAACTGTTACTTAGCAGAAAATGCAACAATTATTGGCGATGTTGTTATGGGAGATGATTGTAGTGTATGGTTTCAGGCAATAATAAGAGGGGATGTCAACCACATCAGAATTGGCAATCAGGTCAATATTCAGGACGGGGCGATCATTCATTGTACTTATCAGAAAGCATCTACGAAAATTGGCAACAATGTATCTGTTGGGCATCGAGCTATTCTACATGGATGCACTGTTGAAGATAATGTACTCATTGGGATGGGGTCTATCGTCATGGATCATGCGGTGGTAGAATCCAATTGTCTAATCGCGGCAGGGGCAGTGGTTAAAGAAACGACTATTTGTGAGTCCGGATATATTTACGCCGGAGTGCCAGCAAAGAAGGTAAAAGCATTGTCGAAGGAAGCCTTTGAAGGAACCATCTTACGGACTGCGGAAGCCTACAAAAGGTATGCAAGTTGGTTTAAACAAACGATGTAGAGACAAAATAAAAATTTATTAAAAAGCAGCGTATTCTCAAAGTCACTCGTTACTTTTACAGAGAACTTACGAGCACTTTCATGCTTATTTATTCCTAAGACGAGGCCATCAATCCCTGTTTCGCATTTTCATCCGGTTTTTTGAGATTTACACACCCATAACTATATAGAATCCTCTAAAATAAAATTTTTAGATGTGGACTTTTTAGCGTACTACCTAGATCATAGTACTTTGCTAATTTGGAAGACTACCCCTTTGGTTATCCTCCTACTAAACCTATTTTAACTTCTAAAAAGTCCCAAAACCCGATCCCTTCTCTCAATGCCGTCACGGTTGTGCTGGCTAGTGAGAAGGGTCTTTTTTTGTCCGAAACCATAATGGTGCCTGGTCATTTCCTCCATTATAATTCAAGGTCACTTCCTCCCCCGCACTAATGGGTACCAGGCTTTCAATCACAAATTGTCGTGCTGGAATATCAGACAGGAGTTGTGCATTTGGCTGAAAACTGTGATTGTACAATGATCCATATCCAAGCGCAATTGCTGCTTTATTTTCTTTTTTACCCCATAAAAAATAATAGTCGTGTAGCCTCGTTTCGTGAATTACTTTTCTGTCTTTTTTGGAAAGAATAATAACCGGACAAATTTCTATGAGGCTACCAGCCGGAAGATTCTCCCCAACAAAAACACCACGACCACCAAGCGTACTCGGCGCAATAAAAAGAGTTGGAATATGGAGCATGTTTATTAAATTTATGAGTGCCTGTCTACCGGACAGGGCGTAACAAATCTATCTGCCGCAGGTAGATTGAAAGGATCAGATTTCGCTATTTGTCTCAACTTTAAAATTTAACAGGTTGTTTTATTTTTGTAATATAAACCCCAATCAAAATCAATATCATCCCCGCGAAATGGTAACAGGTAACAGGTTCCCCATCCCGAACGCCCCAAAGTATGGCGACTATCGGAATAAAATAGCTGACCATAGAGGCAAAGATAGGGTTTGTGAGTTGTACTAATTTGAAAAATATAACCGAAGCGATCACTGTCCCAAAAATAGCTAAAATACTAATCGCAAAAAGGGATGACCAACCCTCCGAATGAGTGGTAAGTGTTTCATAAAAATTAGCATACCATAAGTATACAAAAGCTGGCAATCCCACAATAACAAACGCAGCGCTACTCAGCGTAATCGAATTCATCTCCTGCAATTCCGCTTTCACGGTATTAACACTCAGGGCATAAAAAAAACAGCCCGCTACAACTAACAGTCCATACCAGGGATTACCTTCCATCTCCGCTTCGCTACTAAATAAAATCAGCACCATTGCTCCCACCAAACCGATCAGTACACCAAGATATTTCATCCAGCCCACCTCCAGTTTAAAAAAGACGACTCCCAGCAAAAGCGTAAACAATGGCGTCAACGAGCTAAGTACGCCAGCCATTGAACTATTGATTTCTGTTTGCGCAAAGGAGAATAAAAAGGCGGGGATAAAGCTACCCGCCGCTCCCACTACCGCCAGATGTTTAAATTTTGACCAATCAATATCTTTGTAACGTAGCAAAAAGAAAGGTAAAAAACATAAAGAAGAAATAGCAATTCGGAGACAGGCTACCTGTGGCGGCGTGTATGCTATGAGTCCTTTTTTTATCAAAATATAAGAACTTCCCCATACCAGACTGAGCAGCAATAGCAAAAAATAATTGAGCCACGATGGAGCAGGTTTTACCACAAATAAACAGACTGTTGAAAAGAACACAAAGGTAGGGAAATTATAGGTTAGAAGGTACTACTGAATGGTCTATCCTTCTACGTTTTTGATTACCGTCAGCGCTTCCAGATTAGGCGTAGGATTTCCACCCATTGTTTCGAGTGTAACTGCGAAAGCTTGTGGCGCTTCGATGAAGTCTACCTCCTTAAATTGATCGGTAAGGTTGAATACACCCATGTCGACGGGTGTCCCCCCTACGATAGCCCAGAGCTGGTACTGACGATCTGCAGGTGGAGCAGGTAGGTTATTTATATCAAGATAGGTTTTACGGGCATTGGCATCATAGTAAATGGTAGCGATGGCATCCGGTGCGTTGTCGGTACCTTCCATACGGATGGCTTTTGTGTCCGCATTACGGACGATGTTGAGTTGATTGAGGAGGCGTTCATTTTCGCTTCGAGTGTCATCACAGGATGCTTTGAGCGTCGCAAATTCATTACGGCTATTGGTCAAATCTTCGCTAATCGTATCACGATCTCGCATGGTGCTGAAAGCGTATAATAATCCCAGCATAGCACCGAGAAATCCAACAAAGGTCAGTACCCGCCAAATTCCAGCACCGCCAGGAATAGGTTGTGCATCCGTTTTGGGTTGTCCCGAAGCAGGAAGGCGCTCACTAGCACGTTTGAGTATGTTAGCTTTCAGACCAGCCGGTGGTGATATGGCTCCACTTTGCGCATAAACGCGCATGGCATCTTCTATGGTTCGAATTTCCTGGCGTATCTCCGTATGTTGGAGGGCAGAATCTTCCACCTCCTGTCTTTCCGTATCGGAAAGCAGGTCGAGCACGTAAAGCTCTAAGATGCCTGATTCTATGTACGCTGGTATATTCATTTAGTAATTTATAACAAAAACAATAAGCTTAACAATAATAATACCGTAATGGTAATAAATACCCCGGCATTGTCTGATTCTAATAAATCCCTTAGTTGTTTAAGGGCGGTACGCATTCTTGACTTGATAGTTCCCAGTGGTATATCCAGTTCTTCCTGAATTTCCTGTTGGGTGTATCCTTCAAAATAAGCCAGACGAATTAACGTACGGTATTTTTCGTCCATAGAGGAGATGACTGTTTGTAGTCCGCTATCCTTTATCCTGGATTCTTCTCCACCGTGGGCACGATCAAAAGCAGGGACTTCGAGTACATCTGTTTTTTGATCTTGTTTAAATCGCTTAGATCGTCGGGCATCAATAGCCGTTCGCCGTGCGATATTAATCATCCAAGTAAATAAGCGGCCCTTTTTACTATCATACTTTTCCCAGTTCTTCCAAATTTTTATAAAGACATCCTGGGTAACCTCTTCGGCCAATAACTCATCTTTAACCACATTACGAACCACTCCATACAGGTTCGCACCGTAGTAGTCGTAAAGTTTAGACAAGCCATCCTGATCACCCTGCTGTAGCAGTGCAATCATTTTTAGCTCAGTCTTATTTTCTTGGTTAAGAAATTTTTTCATTTTGCGGGAGATACGGAGGTTGCTATTGAGATCTTAATCAAAGGTAGATCTCCGTGCTTTTAGCATGTTTGTAATTTTTTTAACTAGGCGCTATAAGTACGCTTAGTCTTAGTCTGTATATTTTGCAGTGTTAAACCCGATACAAGATATACGTAATACATTTTGTATTTGGATTTAAAGCTGAAAATTAATTTAATTTTTTATAAAAAAAAATTAATTACGAGAAAAATAAAAAGTTAGTCGTCCATCTTCGAAACCATCAAAAGAATTGATAGACAATTGCATCTGATTTTTGGTAAGTAGATCAATGTTAGCTATGGTTCCATTACTCATAGAAAATATGGTTCCATTAATTTGATAATTGTAGTATTCAGCATTTAGCGTCATTCCGTTGATCGCGCTGCTGATCGTGTTGGTGGCTCCATCCAAAGTATAGGAAAGGCTGGCACTGTTTACGATCATTTGATCCCCTGCCATTATCTGCATAAAATCAGTTAACGAAAGCGATTCCCCATCATAGCTCAGTCGATTTAAAATCCAGTGACCGATGGCCATTTGTTGATGGGTATAAGTGGTCACTGGTTGCTTTTTAGGATCAATGGGTACTAGATCAGGATTTGAATTTGAATTATCCAGTGTTTCAGAAATATAATCACTTGATACCCATCCCTGTTTACCGTTTATAGAAACCCCGTACCAATCTTTACCTTCAAAATACTGGGAATTATTTACGATTACTGCATCTCCTTTTTTCAGCTGTATAATGATATCGGTGCCTTCCGTTCCAGGAGCGGAGCGGACATTGAGTTTTGTAGCATCCACAAATGCAGTAAAAGAATCAAATACTGGAGTTGGAGCTGGTGGAGTATAAGCATCAGGTTCTTCGGGCGAAAAAGCAATGCCGATCCCGATCAGCAGAACAAATAGCGCTATTGCACCAAGGATCACCCCTTTTATCATACCGCCATTCGATGATTTTGGCTGGACTGGAGGGCGGGATACTGGTTTTTGAATCGGACGTTTGCCTTGTTTTTCAGGTAATTGGAGGTACTCACTGATGGCTTTATTGAGTCGTTCAATGTCGGTTTTCCAATATTCGTTGCTTAGTTTTTTAGAGTTTTGCCAAGTGAGAGACTCCATACTTTCGGGAATCTGATCCCGTCCGGGCATCCGTGCACCATTGATGAGAATGGGGATAACGAGTTTTTCGTTTTTGAAGGTCAGTGCAGTAGAGACCTCTATATTTACGTAGTCAGCAGGGTTCATTAAGCGGATATTGCCCTCTGCGTCAGTAAGTGTTACATAACGATCACCAATGAGTACCAGTACGACTTTACATTTCATCAAGGTAGACCCAATGGCCTTACGAAAGTCGGTACCTAATCCGATATCATGAATATCTTTAAATACCATATCTCCTCCAAACTCTCTTTCCAGATAGTCATGGAGTCGTCCGGCGGCACTGGCTGTGTCTTTGCGACGATAGCTGATAAAGATGGTATTTTTAAAATCGTTTCTCATTCGGGGGTATATTTAGGGTATAGATTCCTAAAATTAATGGTTTTCAGTGAAATTACAAATTTTTTATAATTCAAAATATTATGAAAAAAATAACTATCATTCTAAAAATGAATCTTATCTTTGCAGCATTACTAACATTTAAATGATAAAAAATGACCAAACAATTAACACTCTGCCTACTACTTATTTTTGCAGTAGGCCAGATGATCGCGCAAGAACTACTTACTCCGTCCCATTCTTTTTCACATAAAAAGACAGCTTATGTTACCCTTGCTGACGGGACTGAAATTCAGGGGAATATCAAGGATATTGACCGCAAAAAGGGATTAATTGAGTTTATTAAGTTGAAAGATGGTGCAGGTAAAAAGCACAAATTAGATGCTGAGGAAGTTAAATTCATGTACCTTCCTCCCAGCGGTTTGGATAAATTATCCAAGGCATACGGCGCCATTACGGATGCATCAAAATGGACTGACGAAAAAATGGATCAAGACCTGTTGAATCAGGGGTATATCTTTTTTGAGTTGGCAGATGTAAAAATTAAGAAGAAAAACCGTCAACTACTCATGCAGTTACTGAACCCTACTTTTAGTAAACAAGTAAAGGTTTATCACGATCCTTTTGCCAAACAAACGATGGGCTTAGGTGTTGCAGGTATAAAGGTAGCTGGTGGTATCGCCAAATCTTATTACGTAGCAAAAGGTGATAAACCAGCCTTCAAACTACAGAAGAAAAATTACAAGAAGGAGTTTATGCCGATGTGGAATAGCTGTAAGAAAATCATTACTGATTATCCAGATATGAAATGGAGCGATTTGACAGAGCACGTAAAAAATTATTCTACCTGCAATTAGTAGGGAAGTAATTTTAGCTTAGGAATGTTGACAAAATAAATGACGATTCCTTAAAAAAAACCCAGAATCGATAAACATCGATTTTGGGTTTTTCTTTTATAAATAAGATTAGTTTGTTGACTTAACAACGCTACTATGATCTTATGCCTCTGCATCTTCTATGATCCCCGCTGTTTCGTTATCTACTAATACACGACCACAATGCTCGCAAGCAAGAATTTTCTTTTGAGACTGAATCTCCAGCTGAATTTGTGGTGGGATTTTATTGAAGCAACCGCCACAGGAATTCCGTTCTACGGTTACTACAGCTAGGCCGTTTCGGTAAGCATGTCGAATTTTAGTATAAGCTTTTAGCAGTCGAGGTTCGATGTTTTTACGTGCTTTTTCTGATTTCTTTTTCAGTTTCTCTTCTTCTTTTTCAGTTTTTACGATGATTTCCTCCAGTTCTACTTTTTTGGTACCTAACACTTTATCTTTCGATTCCAATTTTTCCTTTGCCGCTGTAAGGGTTTCTTTTTTGGCGTCCAGCATCGTACTACTTTCGCGCACTTTTTTCTGAGACAACTGAATCTCCAATCGTTGCATTTCGATTTCCTTAGTCAGGGCATCGTATTCCCGATTATTCTTTACATTATCCATCTGCTTTTCGTAGCGTTCGATGAGGGCTTCGGCTTCCAAGATATTGCCTTGATGACGAGAGGTATTGGTTTCCATATCCTCCACGGTCGCCTGCAGTTTGTCAATACGAGTCTGAAGACCAGCAATTTCATCTTCCAGGTCACTTACCTCCATAGGTAGTTCTCCTTTGAGGATTTCAATTTGGTCCGTTTCTGAGTCAATTTGTTGCAACTCAAAAAGATTTTTAAGTTTTTCTTTAATCGTTAATTCCTTTTTAGCCATAACTATAATTTTGAAAAGGTGGCCCGAAAAACTACACTAGGTGAGGTAATTGACGGGGTTCGTGTTGATGGTAGTCAAATAAACCGCAAATTTACTAAATTTATCGGTAATCAGGTCATATAATAAGTGGCTGGTAAACTGTTCGCTCTCGAAGTGACCAATATCAGCGATTACGATTTGCCGATCGGCGTCAAAAAACTCGTGATACTTAAAATCAGCGGTTAAAAATAAGTCGGCTCCCTGAGCGATAGCTGCGCCTAACAAAAAGCTACCAGTACCTCCACAAAGGGCTACTTTCTTTATCTTTCGGTTCCGCAATCTGGTATATCGGACACACTTCGCTTTCATCCGTTTTTGGATATGGCGAAGGAACTTAGTCTCTTTAATGGGTTCCGCTAATTCGCCGATTATTCCTGATCCCACTTCACTATTTTTATTATCTATTGAAGATATATTATAATGCAGTTTAGAAGCAGCTTCCCGCGCTCGTAATACCTGTAAAATAGCGGACTGATGTCCAGAGGGGAACTGCATTTCGAGTCGCATCTCAGCAGTACTACCCTTTCCATTGTATGCGCTTACACCGATGCTGGTATGGCTGGTTTCCTGACTTGCCCCTGCTCGATGGAGTGCCTCCCGCAAGGCGGTCGACTCCTCCGCAGGAATAAAAACCTGAAGGCTTTTTAATTCATTTTTAGGAGCTAGAATTTTTGTATTAATTAGGCCAAGACGTTCTGCAATTTTTCCATTAACACCGTGATGGTAAACGTTGTCGAGGTTGGTGTGGATAGCATAAATTGCCAAGTTGTTTTTAATCGCCTTCATGACGACCCGCTCTACATAGTTGCGTCCGTTAAATCGCTTAAGGCCACGAAACACGATAGGATGATGGGCAATGATGAGGTTGCATTTCATTTTGATTGCCTCGTCGAGGACTGCCTCGATAGAGTCTAGGCAGATGAGGACACCAGTGATTTTGGTTTCGAGATTACCGACGATCAATCCGGAGTTGTCGTAGGACTCCTGATAATTGGAAGGAGCAATGGTTTCGAGGTATTGGGTAACGTGTTTTATTTTCATGTTTTAAGTACTGATATATTGAAAATTTAGTTGATGAAAGATACGGTACTTTCGGGAAAAGGTTTAGATATTTTCTAGTTGTGTGAGTAGCCAATTGCGATCATCTGTGGTGAGTGGATTTGCTTCTTGGATAAGGGTTTTAAGTTTGATTTTTTGTTCCTTACCATAAGGGGTTATTTTAAGTAATTTCTTGATCAATCGAATAATATTTTTAAAATTATCTTTGTGATATCCCATTACTTTTTTACGAGAGAGGTAGGTACGCATGCTACCGAGGAGGGATTCGAGTGTACTGATTTCACCTTCTTCGTAATAAATTTTTAGTAAGATGTTTTTTGCTCGGAGGTTAATAGTGATGTCATCGTGTTCGTATTGGAGTAGATAGCTCATCGCTTTTGAGAAATCTCTTTTTTGGTAATAAAACGTAGCAAAGCTAATATTGATAAAACTCTCTCGGTATTTTTCTTCCAGGTAAATTTGTTTTTCGTTAATGAATTTTTCTACCCAGTTGTACTCATGTAATTTTAAAGCGATCAAAATAACATTTAAAAATGTCCATCGTGAAACGACATTATTATCAATTAAAATTTCATTATCAAATCCCTGTTTATACATCTCAAAAGATTCTCGTATAAAGGCATCTTCTCCCCGATTCATTTGACCAATACAATGATTAATTGCAATGTGATAAATATCTCCAAACTCATCCATTGGAAACAAAGGTTCAAATTTTTTCATCGCGTCCTTTAGATTTTCAAAATGAATTGGATTTTCTTTTTCAAGGTTGGTTTTATACCCATGAAAATAAACAGAAATAGCTGGTATTTCCAGCAGAACTGGTTTCTTGACAATTTCGTCGATAATTTCATCAATAAGTCCGATTTTATAATCCGTTTCGTAAAATGATCGGTAGGCGTGCATCAGACATCCCTGTCTTAGCTGATCCACAATAAAAGAATGGTATAGACTCTCCGAAACCTCTAGCAAGTTGATTTTCTTGGTCCGGCTATTTCTTACCGAGAATTCATAAGATTCCTTTAAAATCAAGTATTCTTTACGCAAGTATTCACTATTTCGGTAAGGTTGCGATTCGTGCAGTGAATTCAGTTGTTTGTAGTTCTTTAGATAAGGTTTTTCTAAATTCCGAGTACGGTAAAAATTCGCCAAAGCCATTTTAGCATTGATTTCAT